>ENA-UOXV01003781-UOXV01003781.1-marine-metagenome-genome-assembly--contig:-NODE-3781-length-18026-cov-4.816426_pt1 | contig 18026 bp, 15 predicted proteins | sample MGYA00238165_ERZ766961 | MGnify/ENA primary metagenome ERZ766961 (study PRJEB28924, sample SAMN03173240) | marine metagenome | biome: Marine; feature: Water; material: Subsurface seawater | place: North...
GGGCATGGCGGCCCAGCCATCGGGTGCAAAATAAAAAAGGCTGGCCCAAGGCTCGTAATCAACACGAAGCCAGCCATCGGCGGTAAGGCTTTTCTGTGAAACTGGAGTGGTCTCACCAATTAGTTTGGTTAAGGCCTGCCGGGAGTCTTCGGAAAGCTGGCTCATCCAGCCGGTTGTGTGGCTATAAAGCCCGGCAAGAAAATCGGGCGGGCAATCGGGCGAAATATCGCCAATCAATGGAAAACGACCAGGTAGGCAGAGATGAGGGATGATTGCCAGCGCGCGCTTAACGATTTCCCGTAATGGCCTCTCTTCGGCACGTTTATGCTCGCGTGCTGCGAGCCAGGCATCAGCATAATTTCGTGTCAGGAGAAGATGATAATGGCTTGATCCTTCACGCAGCACGCCGGATGGCAGAAAGATTCGATCAGCTTCTTTTAAGAGAATATCGGCGCCCCGGCCGATGCAATCACTTAAACCTAAGGCGAGTCCCAATCGGTATAGACCGCGCCCATTGGTTGATAAGTGGTTAGAAGTATTCTGTTCACCAAAATATTCTAGGCGCTTTGCAATCGCGGGGCCGTGCCGCGCCAGGATACTCAGCGTTTTTTCTGGTTCACCGGGAAGTCCGTGACGCTGGGCAAAGTCGATGATGTTAATGACCCGTTCCGCCGCAGTATAAGGATGCCAAGCCCAAGAATCATCGGGTTGTTCATATAGCTCACACCAAGTTCGCCATAACCTATCGACCCAGGCCGGGTTTACGGAATCTCCCGTGACCGGCACCCAAGCAAACCGATGCAGAGCTAAAAGGGTTTCAATATCTTTATAGGTTGTTTGAAAAGGGGTCGCTGTCTTGTCGGCATCGATATGGATTGTTTGCCCGGGTAACTTTAATTTGAGGGAGTGATCTACTGTTGAAAACTGAGTCTTGTTAAAAGTTTGTGGCGGCTTCGGATCTTTTAGAATTATATCGGGAAGGTTTTTCAGATATGTCGGGCGATGTGGCGTAAATTCAGCTTCACCTGGCCAACGATGCACGGCTCTGCCAATGAGCCAATGACGGAGCACGGGGTCGCGCGCAATCTGCCGCAGTCTGTGCGTTAAAGTTCGTATCAATGGCTTGCTATGGTTAATTTGATTTCAATGCGCTATTTTGAACACGAAATGTTTTCGGTAGGTTTATATTTATGAATTTGAATAAAATGAAACCAATAAAGAGAGACTTTAGCTCAACATTAGCGCTCCTCTGGAGCGCCTTTATTATGCTCAGCTATTATTTGATTAATTTTGGATATTACGAAGAAAAATTTTATGTCTTCGGAAAATTCTTTTTGGCATTTATTTAAGAAAAGATCGAAGTAGTGCTCTCTGTCGTATTTATATTCGCGTTTGCCATTGTCTTAAGTGGAATTGGCTGGTCAGTTGTCGGTTGGCTTGATCGTGACCGGCAGCTTACTCTGACAGAACGCGCGATTTTCAGCTTTGTCATTGGGCTGTATGCAATATATTTTAGCGTCTTCACAATTGCCCCATTCCGCCTTGACTCAACAAGTATGTGGCTGGTCTGCGGATTTTGGACTCTTGTTTCGATTCCAGGTCTCAGAGAGCTACCGTGGCGCACATTTGGAAGCAATATCAAGTGTGAACTGATCTCTCCGGGCGGCGATTCATGGTTACGGATTTTATGGTTGATCGCTGCTGCGCTGAGTCTTGTTGCACTCTTGCAAGGCCTCGCCCCGCCAAATGATTTCGATAGCCTAAATTATCATTTAACACTACCACGCTATGACATCGAAGTTGGCCGAGCGGTGATTGCTTGGGAGCGGGCGCAGTATTTCCCCTTTTTCCCTGCTATGACAAGTCATCTTTCGCGGCTTGCACTCGCCACCATGAACGATGGTGTTGCGCAAATGCTCCATGGCCTTCTAGGCATCTTTGCCGCGTTAGCGACGGGTCTTATCGTGCGGCGTCTCGGCTACGCTAAAGACAGGGCACTTCTGGCAGCTATTCTGTTTCTCGCTATCCGATTCATCGTGTGGCAGATAGGGACGGCTGAAACTGATCTACCTCTTGGGTTTTTCTGCGCACTGTCCTTGTTGGCGTATCTTATATGGCGTGAGGCACCGAAAGCTGGACTTAGTATTATGTTTGGCCTCGTCGTGGGTGGCGCCATTCTTACTAAATATCTTGGATTTGCAGTAGCTGTAGCATTTGGCCCTCTAATGCTATGGGATTTCATCCGCCGTCGGCCCCGAATTATTGATGTAGCAGCTGGCCCGGTGGTGGCTTTTGTTGTGCTTATCCCGCATATGGTGCGAAATTTCTTATACACTGAAAATCCATTGTTCCCTCTCTTCAATTCGATTTTCAACCCGGGGCAAGTTATCACGCATGCTGATATCGCTGTGCGCATGGTAGAAGCTAAACTTAACTTTTGGGATATGGCTTTGGTCCCCTGGAAAATGTTCGTGGCGCCGATGGGCAACCTTGACGGTATGGCCTACGGCACACCTTATCTATTAATTCTCGCGCCTTTAATTCTATTAGAGTCCAATCGCTTGCGGCGTTGGGCGTTACCCTTTGGCCTAGCTGTTGGTTATTATCTAATTTGGTTACTTTTTATGGCGCATCAAGCTCGTTTTCTGATGCCCATAATACCTATTCTAGCCGCGGCAAGTGCTGTCGGCGCCGCATTATTGTGGAATAGAGTTAGAAATAGCCGCGTCAAAAAAGGGATATTTATAGGACTCGCCTTAATTTTGATGACGAATCAGACAATGTTTGTCGGTATTTATGCGCTTCTAAGAATACCGGTAGCTATTAACCTGATGAATAAGGATACCTATCTTACTAAAACGCCAACGCTTAGAGGTGCGATGTACAAAACATGTCATTTTATAGAGAAAAATTTAAATCCAGGACGGCAGTACTTTTCTATTATTTTTCCGCATTCCTATTACTGCCCACAGAAAGTAGCCACGTGGACCTACTTCAAAGATGAAGCTCGTTGGTGGCTGTACTCTGATACACCGCCTGATATGTCCCTGAAAGAATTTCTGCGTCGAAGTGAAGACGCCAATTTTCAATATTTTATAATTCCACATGCATCTGAAAGCCGTCGCAATGCTCGGGCAAAAGCTAAGCGAAATTCCATTGATTTAACCGAAAAAAGATTTGGTATCTATCTTGCTCCGGTACTTTTGAATCTTAAGCCATTAAGCGAAGGACTTTTCTCAGCTGTCTATGATGGCCGTCAGGTAATTGCCGGATTGAAGGCGCTGCTTGAGACGCAGAAGAATAAATCTCCGTCACATTAATCGATCAAGCTAAATACTGTATCTTTTATCTGCCAATCTTCCATTAATGTAAGCACTTCGGGTTTGCCGATTTCGGTCAGAAACACAAACCGAAGCCCAGACGCCTGACGTTTTTTGTCCCGGAATAAACTTTTATGTATCGTGATGTGGAGGTCCTGAGGGTCCATCCCGGTAATGCTAGAATCAATATGAACGGGCAAAACGTATTGCTGCAATATGTTTTGGTGTATTTCGGCCCTATTCTTTCCATCCTTGTAATAAGAATCGGCTAGTCGTGCAGCAGCAATCATACCTAATGAAACGGCCTCACCATGCCGGTAAACTTCAGCCGAAAGGCCCGTGGCAATTTCAATAGCTTGACCAACGGTGTGCCCGTAATTCAGAAATAGTCGCTTCCCATCCTCGCGGACATCGCCGCTGACATGATCCAATTTAATGTTGATGGTTCGCTCAATCACGTTTGCAAGCAAATCAAAATCCCGGCTTAAAATCGCCGCCGACTCTTTCTGTAAAAGCGAGACTAACGCAGGATCGGCAATTAAAGCAGATTTGATGACTTCAGCCATTCCGGCTCGGAAGTCGCGATCAGAAAGAGTTGTGAGAAGGTCTAAGTCGACGACGATGAGGCGCGGGTGATAGTAGGTTCCGATCGAATTGACGGTGTCGTGAAAATTGATCGCCACTTTACCGCCAATCGAGCTATCAATTTGGGATGTTAAAGTAGAGGGAATGTGAATGAGGTTCATTCCTCGGTAATACAATGCAGCCACGAGGCCACCCAAATCACCGGTTACGCCGCCGCCAAAGGTTAGTAATGTTGCATCACGGGTAAACTCTTTATCGATTAATGTGCGTATGACATCAAGCGCGGTTTCAATTGTTTTATTCTTTTTTGTCCCCGAGGCAATATAAGGAAAAGGTTCAAATCCAGCACCACGCAGCTCTTCTATTAAATCGTGATAGCCGGTTAACTCAATTGCAGAGTCTGCTAGTACGCATATCTTGCGCGCTTGCGTTGTGGCGCGAATCTCATCAATTAACGTTGATTTGAGACCGTGCCCAATAAGAATGCGGTAGGGCCACTCTCCAACGTTTCGAGAGATAATTTCAGGTGTGTTTGGCAATGTATTAAAAAAATTCTTCAGTATTGTTGACGAAACTGGTCGTAAAGAATTTTTTCTTTCGCTCGTTCGTAGTCATCGGGAACGTCGACAGAAAAACTATCGCCTTCAAGAGAGAGCGTGCCAATCGACATTCCATTCTCAAGGGCGCGTAACAGCTCAACACCCTCAATGCTTTCAATTTCCCCCTGGGGTAATCGTGCAAAATTTTGTAACGATTCTGGTGTAAAACTAATAATCGATAAGTGCTTAAGAAACTTTTGGTTATTCGAGCTAAACGAAAAAGGAATAGCCGCTCGGCTTAAATACATGACACGGCTTTTGTTATCATGCACGACCTTTACGATATGAGGACTGTGGGGAAGGTCAATTGCCAAAGTCGGTAAAATAATATCAAATTCCGAACGTTCTTTGTGGAATTCAACGACTTTATCGATGTTGTACGGGCTGATGAGCGGTTCATCACCCTGAATATCTATATAGAACGTCGCATTTAAAGATGCCGCGACCTCTGCAATTCGGTCCGTTCCTGTGAGGTGATGGGAAGCTGTTAGAACGGCCTTGCCGCCATGTTTTTCTACAGCCTGCACGATCTTTTCATCATCGGCACAAACGATAACATCATCTAAACTTTTAGCAAGCTTAGCTCGCTTGTAGGTATGAACGATAAGCGGCAGCCCATCGATCTCGAGAAGAGCCTTTGCAGGCAGCCGAGTAGATCCGTAGCGGCTTGGGATTAATCCAATGACACTCATGTTTTTTACATTACCCTGCCAGCCAGCCGCCGTCCACAGGGAGAATTGTCCCGGTGACGTAACTGGCTTGGTCCGATAATAGGAACGCTATAGCTTTGGCTATTTCGTCGCACTCGCCCCAACGGCCGAGCGGTGTGCGCTCCAATGTCCACTGATAAAGTTTGGGAAGCCGCTTTTGAAAGTCTTCCGCATAACTTGATTTAGCAAAACCGGGGACCACGATGTTTGCACGGACACCGCTATCGGCAAACTCAACAGCAAACGATTGAGTAAGGCCTACGAGACCTGCTTTGGCCGAGGCATAGCCAGCTAATTCCTTAAAGCCTCTTTGGCCGACAATCGAAGACACGTTCACAATGGATCCGTTTTTTTCTGAAATCATATGTTGGCCAAAAACCTGCATCGCCTCAAAGCAACTCGTTAGATTTGAAGCGATGATATTATTCCAATCTTCTCCTGTTATTTCCAGGAAGGGGCGACGTTGTCGAATGCCGGCATTGTTGACAAGGCCATCGATCGTTCCAAAATGTTTTATGCCGTCTTCCAGAAGACGTTCAAGGTCCTGCCTGTTGGTAACATCGCCACAAATTACCTTGAGATTTTTTCCAGGAAAGTTAGATCGAAGTGCATCTACATCTTGTTCTGAACGGGTCAAAGCGACAACGTTTGCGCCGGCCTCTAGGAACGTTTCAACGCATGACCGTCCGATGCCTTTACCGGCTCCAGTAAGAGCGATCGATTTATCTTTCAACATTGTGCCCGACCTTCTTGATGTGGTGACCCGACAAGTTGTTTCTCCCAGAAGTTAAAATCGACCGGCCCAAAGAAATGCTCGAATGGTGCGGGGTCGGATTTTGATAATGTATTGAGCGCCTCTTCAAGCGTTTCAGCTGTAGCGGTTTGAATCCTAACGTCATCCGGCAGGATGTTATAGGCAATCGTTCCTTCGGGCAAAAACCGAATTGTCGGAATGCCACTCAGCCAAGCTTCGAGACCAACTGTTGTTGCCGTGAATAAAACCGCTGAAACCCCACCTATCTCCAAGAGTGTCGTCGTCGCCCGCCGAATGTTGGGCCGCTCCTCAAATTCGATCGGCGACATCGGATGGTCCTTAATCAAAAAAGACAGCGAATTTGAAAACGAGTGATCACAGGCCATGACCATTTGCCGGGCAATATTGGCTTCGAAAGGCACAGCGACAAATATCGGCTCTTTTGGGTCATAAACGGCTTTGCGGTGTCCGACTTGGCGGAGGGCTCCGACGTTATGCAATCGTTCTTGGGGAACACCGCGAACAATGAGTTGTTCTAGCGAAGAAGCGCCATTACAGGCGACCTGATCGGGCAAACCAGCAACGTCATCCGGATTTGAAAAAGGCGAATAGTTAGGGAGAATTCCGATAACCGAGTGTTGATAACCGATTGTTGCGACACTTTGATTGCGCGCCTCGCGAACGAACGAACGTTCCCAACCGTGGTTTTCCCAAGGCCAAGCGACAGTCTGAGGTCGCGCTTCGCGAAGCCAACGTTTTTGGCAGTTGAGCTGCCAGGCGATCATCGCCGCCGATCCGGTTCCTCCCTCTAGGCACGCGGCCCGGCGTACGAGCCAGCCCAATGGTCCTCTTCGCAATTTTTGGCTTGGTCGCCAACGCCGAAAGGGAAGTGACAAGGAATACCTGAGCGATCCCCAAGTATGTAAAGATTCCGTTCTGTTATCGGATGCCAAGCTCCGAACACGAGAAACAGGGGCATCAACGTGCAAAATTCGTTTTAAATTTGGGAGGTGCCCCAACAAGGGGCCGAAATATCCGTCTTCTCCCTGCGCGTTACTGCGGGGGTGCCCATAGACTAAAAGGTAGGGCGCGTGGGGCTGCGAACGACTCCGGTGCCTGCGAAGTAGAATATGCGCTCCCATAACACGCAAAGCGACCTTTGTTCGGGCGAGCAATCCTCGTAACGATAGGACAAGGTGCTTAATCCAGAGAGAGGGCGATGGACCGGAAACAACACCATGAATTGTTTTTAAATGACGAAAGAGCCAAGGATCGTCGCAGATGATCAAAGTCTTGACCGACTCTAAAGCCATCTCTGAAATAATGCGATCCCAGGTCAACATTAAACCAAAATCACATATATTAGCTGCACAGGTTGGCATATGGGCAAGGTTTGCCGTTCTCTCGGCACCGGCTTGACGTGCAATTGCGATCCAATCTTCGACGCGTTCAGCAAAAGCTGCTTCCAAAAGAACAGGTATGTTTTTGCATTTTTTATTTGCAGGCAAATCGCAATCAGGATTGCCAATACAAAGCCACCGCTCATACTCCTGGGGAAGGGGAAGGTTTTGGCTGTGGCGAAGAAAAATGGGCATCAATCTTAAGAGTTTCGTTTATGCGCTTGGATATTCCAGCACCAGCCCATTACTTTGCCCAAGCGCTGCTCGAGGGGGGACCATATTGGCCAGGGGCTTCCATAAACAAGTTTTCCGCCAGGGTGGCTTCCGTATTTGCGGGCCTGCCACCGGCGGTATAATCGCCCCAGTTTTGGAATCATGCCGAAGTAAAATTCGGATTTACGAAGTGATACAGTTTCAAATTTTTGGAAGAGACTGAGTATCTCAGAAGCTGTGTAGCAACGGGTTATGGGGTTAAACGCTTTTTGCGGCGAATTGCCTATCCACTCAGTAGAACGCCCCAGCCAGTTTGGGTTTGTAAATAATTTGCCACAGAGGACGCCAACGCAAAACCACAGATTGAACCAGTATTGGAAGGAGCTCTTGCAATAGAGCATGATAACAGCTTGTCCACCTGGCTTAAGAACGCGAAACACTTCATCGAGCGCGCGTTCGGTTTCAGGTGTATGGTGGAGAACGCCGTTTGAATAAACGATATCAAAGCTAGCATCAAGTAAGGGAAGCGCTTCGGCATCTCCCTGGAGTGCTATGCAACCGGTCGCTTTATCGCCTAACAGAAAAAACTTTTGAGCACCCGCATGAGCGCGATCAAATGTAATATCGACACTCGTTACGTGGGCGCCATGTAAGGCAAAAAGGGCGGAGTGTGCTCCCGCTCCGCAGCCGATCTCAAGCACGCTTTTGCCCGAAAGTGACTCAATTGGCATTTCATGAACGGCTAAATGTTGACGAAATTGAAACATCTCCTCAAGTTCAGCAAGGCCCTGCAACAGCTCATTACGACCTAGGTCGGCATCCATCTCTGCATACGCGGTTTGATAGACCTCTCCCCAGAACTCGCGAATCTGGGATTTTTGTGAGTTTTCAGAAGAAGGAATCAAGCTGCTTCACCTCGGGGGGCCATATGTGCATTGTTATTGGGAATAACACTACTGAAGAAAGCGGTAAGACGCTCATTTGTTTTAAAGTCGACAATGCCCTCACCATAATAATCAGCATTAAATTTATCAAAGGCATCTTGTGGAAGGCCGTGTTCAAGAGTCGATTCCAGACAATGCACTAACTCTTTGCCAGTTTCGGCCGACATCCATGGATGGTAATGTGACTCTAATTTTCCATACGCTGTATCGAAGGAAATTGTCGGCACGCCGTATGACATCGCGTTACTTACTGCTGATGAGAATCCAGATGTGATGCAGGCATCACAATATGGAATCGTTTCATACATTTGTGAGAGTGTATGAAAAATGATTTGTTCTTTGGGAATTTGATTAATAAGCGGCCGAAGAAAAGGGTGATTTTCATTTTTATCGGCACTAAAGCGCTTTGGCTTCCAAAGAATGATGACATCGGGTCGCCGGGATATCCAATCTATTAAGGGCTGAAGAAGGGCTTGGACGTGTTTCTCAATTCGGGTTTCATCAACAGTAACGGAGTCGATAACCGAACCGCCCGGAAAGTGTGAATCCTCCTCAATGAAGCCCGTTTGAAAATCCAACATGATGCCGACGATCTTGTAACGATCCCTGGTTTTTAGAATTGCTTCCGGAAGAACTTTTGGGCCAGGGCGAGTCAGATCAACCTCATGATTCCCAACGGGAATAAAATGTCGGATTTGAGGACAAGTCTCTTTAAGAGTCTCAAAGCCACTGCCTGGTGTTAGAAGGTAGTCAAATTGCATATTCATGCGATGGATATACTTTAAACTCTGGATGCCAGTGCCATGAATCATCGAGGCACTTTTTATGCTACGTTTCCGAGCCTCAAGGGCTAACACGCGGGCTAGAGGAGATAGTTCGGTCTCGCAGTAAACGAACGATACTGCCCGATTGTCGAGAAGGATTGAGCAATAAAGTTGAAGATGAAGATACTCAAATAGAATTAGTAAAAAACGCCCTGTAATAGCGCTATCTGTCATTAGAGTTCTAATGCTGAGAAGACAAAATCGAAAATAATTAACAAACACATGAGTCACTAAAAATTTTAGTGGCGCTCTAAGATCACTGCTGAGCAGCATTTCACCGCCAACTGATTCAAGAAAAGCGATTTTATCAGTATCGAAACCGCGCCGGGTTGACATGGGGGTGTGAAGCCAGTTTTTAAAATCCAAAACACCGCTTCTAAACAAATACATATCACGTGGCAGGCTCATACTACCGCCATCATATTCACTGTGCCGGTGGACGAAGAGCGGTTTTAGATTTGTGCTGCCTTGTGGTCGGCCGATTCGCACACCCTTTCGAAAAAGGTGGGCAATGTTCGCAATTGGAAATAGTAAAAAGGCTAAGACAATTACAAACCTGATTATAAACCAGGCAGGCTGGATAATAATGAAATGCCATCGGATGGCTTTTATGTCTGAAAGAATAGGGCGAGGGAAAGTAAAGGTGCTAAAGGATTTTAGTGAAAAGAAATCAGCCCCTAAACCTCGGAATTTAAGATCTTCGAAAAACCGCAATAAGAATGGGGCCATGTATGCTTCTCTAAAACATGAAATTCCTAAGGCATGTTCAACGATTGATTCGTAACCATCATATCCACCAAGCTCTCGGAGCGCCTTCCCCATGGCAGTAAACCGTTTATTAATTTTCCGTGCGGCATCAACTGCATTGCGCTGCCCCTCATAGTGGGTACCGCCCTGATAATAGTCTCGCCCCAAAACTTGGCTTGCACCGATCCGGATGATTAGAGGCCCGAAATATTTTTTTACCCTTTTCGAACAAAGAAAAAAGAAAAGATGTCTATAGAAACACCAAGCAATCAAAAGAACGGGAAGTGTTCCCAGGTTAAGACTGAATAATATGAATGCTCTTTCTCGCCTCATCAGCAATGAGCCGCCGCTTGTTTTTTTATAGGTGCGTTATCTTTAATGAACCGGGCAATTTCGCTGGCGACGCGATGACAGCCTAGACCATCAATCAATTGCTGGCCTAACTGACTCATATTTTCAAGTGTTGTATTGTCGTTGAGAAGTTGTGACAGGATGGTCGGCAAAGCATCAATTTGATCTGGAAATATAACGTTGGCACTGCCGTGTGCTGCAAAATTTAGTGCCACGGGCTGTTCATGCTTGATGGATGGAATGAGAATGGCCGGCGTGCCGGTCGCGGCTAATTCATAAGCCGACCGTCCCGCAGCGGCAATCGCAATATCGGCAGACAGCATCAGCGTAGCGAGACTTTCAACGGACTTGAGAATTGTAAATTGAGAATTCGATTCTGCGACCGCGCGCTTAATTTCATCTTCAGATCCAAAGGCTGGACCTAAAACCACGATGAAATCGGCATCGATGCTGTTTTTAGCCAATACGGCTAAGGCCTTTCGCGTCAATCCAGAAGGGTCCGATCCACCAAATGTTACGAGGATCTGTGGCGCTGAATGTTTTTTCTTTAGGCGATGAGGATGTTTGAATTCGCTTCCAAGAATACAAAACTTTGGGCCAATTAGTCGCTTTGCAATATTTCCAGAATACGAATGGCTCTCCTTTACTAAATTTCCATTCACAACCATATCAGCGTCCAGCGAAAGCCCACCCTGGTCATCGATGAGAATAATAGGCTTTTCAGATTGCCGGGCACGATGAATATCGCAATGATCAATTTCCGGGATATCAATGATCATCGCGACTGCATCGGACTGGATCATTGCCAGAGCTTGTGCTGTGGGACTAGAATTTATCGGAATGTGTTGAACAGTGTATCCAGAATTTTTGACCACTTGCACACCTTCTGGAATATCGCGCATGAGGAATATGGAACAGAAACCGTGATGGTCGAGTTCACGAGCGAGAGCGAGAGTGCGGTACACATGCCCCATTGAAAGGCCTTCAACCTTTCCTCCATCAACACGAAAGAGGATTTTATCCATTCGATGAGATGAAATCTGCGGCATCAACTATTTCTTTGAGGCCTGCGGTAACGGGATTAGCTAAATTAGTTGTCAGCGACCGGACGTATGCCAGTTGACCTGGTGTATCAACGGTAACCTCAATATCGGGGCGGCATAACTCTTGCGAGGGCTGCCAAACGCCAATACGAAAGTCCTGGCGGTGATCCAAGATGTAACCATTGATATGTTCGCGGTGATAAGGATCTTGGGTATTTTGGTGGCAATCAATTAACGTTTGTTTTTTGAATATATCGGCGCCGCACCCCAGTGGGGTATTGGCACAATGAACATAATCGTAGGGACCGCTTTTAAGGTGTGAAATTAAGTCCTCAATGATCACCGGGTCCGTCATCGGATTATCAGCTGTAATGCGAACAACTGAATCAAAACGCTCGGTTTCCAACGCCTCGATATAACGCGTTAAGACATCATCTTCTGGACCACGATAAGTATTAACGCCGAATTGACGCGCACAGGCAATCACGTCGTCGTCTTCTGGGCACGTCGTCGTCATGACAATGATGTCATCGTGAAATTTTGTCTGGAGCCGTTCGATTAACAGAGCGAGTAAGGGCTTATTCGCAATTGGCGCTAAGACTTTGCCGGGGAGTCGACGCGATGCCATCCGCGCTTGAATAGCGAGAACGACACGGCGTTCAAATGAGGCAGATTTATTCATAAAAATGGTATTTGTTGGGTTTGATCAACATGTACAAGACAGATAACAGATCAATCGACCAAAATCAGTCCTTTGGCGGTTCGCCTGAATCAATCGATTCCCAAGACATTAACTGGCCTTTTGCAATATCTGTTGTCGCAGTCTGCCCAAGCAACTTGTTAATATCACTAGGTGGGAGTCCCTCTCCCGGCCGAACGGTTACAATCATTTGTTCTGTAATGACGGCGCCTTGAGGTATGTCCGTCCGGGCATGAAGGCTGCGCCGAAAAGCTTCTGCATGAATACGATCCGGACGATTTTCGTCGACGCCTCTTCTACCAAGAAGTTTTTCAACTTCACGGATATCTTGAATTAATGCCAATAGTTCAGACTCATCTGCAGATATAGCGTGATCTGGTCCGGCAAGATTTTTGTCGCTGGTAAAGTGTTTCTCGATGGCTGTCGCGCCTAATGTGACGGCAGCAAGAGCAGCAGCGTTGCCATAAACATGGTCGGAATACCCAACAAGTGTATTAAATTTTTCAGTTAATTGAGTAATGGATTTCAAATTTGCGTTCTGCGGTTCTGCGGGATACTGAGAGATACAGTGGAAAAGCAGAACATTTTGATTGCCAGTTTGACGAATGGTTTCCAAAGCCGTTGCAATTTCATCAATGGTTCCCATGCCTGTTGAAATCAGAACAGGTTTTTGTGTTTCGGCAACATAATGAATCAATGGTAAATTCGTTAAATCCATAGAGGCGATTTTGTAGGCAGGAACATCAACTTTCTCAAGAAGATCAACCATAGGAGGACTATAAGGAGTCGAAAAAAAAGTAATGTTGTATTCAGCCGCGACTCGTGAAAGCTGTAAATGTTGTTCGAGATCTAGCTCACCACTCTTAATAAGCGCAAAGTGTTCACTAGATTCAACGACAAGTTCATCGGCCTTATAGGATTGAAATTTTACCGCGTCGGCTCCCGCACGAGCCGCCGCTTTAATCATTTCAATTCCAAGGGACATATCGCCGCCATGGTTAAAGCCGATTTCGGCGATTACATAGGCCGGATTGCCCTCACCGACTCGGTGATTGCCGATCTTAATAAAATCTAATGCTGTCATGTGTAATGCCACCGATACAGAGGGGGGGGATGGATCTTCTTAGAGGCTAAAATTATTCGCGCCAAATACGGCCTTCCCATTCCATCTTTTCCATATTCCACTCTTCAGGAACCCAATCGACACCTTGTTTTTTTGCACCGTGACGGCAATTACGACATCCTGGATTAATTTCTGTTCGCCGATTATCCATATGCATTTTTCGGATGTCCTTAAGCTTTTCCGAGTGCCATGCCTTGTAAAGGGTCGTCTCTTTGACCTCCTTAATGATGACTTTACCGTCAACATCACGCACTACTTTGGCCGGCGACCCTTCATATCGGCCAAGGACGAGGCCATCTTCTTCATTATGAGCACCAGTGCACGGCAGGACGATACCGTTGGCGGAGACCGTCAAACGTTGAAACGGATACTGGCAAGCCCAGTCTTCTATAATGGCTTCCTGGGGTAATTCGTCACCTCGAAAATCAAGGATTTCATTGACCGTAACCCAATCGACACCGATGCTTTCCATGTATGTACGATAGGCTTCGGGATCTTCAGAGATCGGCGGGAAGATTGTATTGACTCGAATTTGCGGCCGAGATTTTCCTTTAGCATTTCGTGCACTCACCAACCGTTTTATGTTACTGGTTACGACTTCGAACGCATCGTAGTCGGAACCAATTCTATTACGGGGTGTTCTTATTTTGTTGTATGCACCAGTGAGGCCGTCAACTGAAAAGCTAATCCAGCTCGGTTCGGCATCCACGATTCGCTCTGCCATAGCCTCGTCGATCAGTTGCCCGTGTGTCAGTGAGGTAATTTCGAGAATGCCGCGTTCCCGGGCATATGAAAGTACATCCGTAAAGGTAATCACATTCCCGTCTTCGTCGCGCTGGCGATACATAGTGCTTTCGCCCCGCCAACTGAAAAGTATGGATGGAATGCTTAGTGCCGCTGCTTCATCAATAACATTGCGCACTACGGGCCAAGGCAACATGCGCGTGGCCCCGACAACGGAACCTTGAAACTCTTCAGTAATAGTATAACACATCGTACATCCGAGATTACATGTACTAACGAGCTCGCAACATATTGCGAGTGGGAAATCTCCCGGATCGAATTCCTTGGCTCGGCGATACCATTCCTCACGATAATGGTAGTAGGAAGTTTTTTCAGCGTCTGATGGAAATTGTGCATCGATAAACGCCGCTTCCTTTTCGGTTGTGGCGTAGCTGTATTGTTGATTGTTGACCGTAGTGCGTTCATTGACGCCTTGCCATTTATTCTTAAGTTCCTCTTCTCGAGGCCTCATATTGTAAGACTTATCGGTCATTATTCAGTTTCCATTTAATGTAAGTAATTTTAACAGATGACATCTGTTGTTGTTCAGCGAAGATATTTTACGATCTGAAATGTTTCGGCGAATTGAACCCCAATTTTTTGCCCGTCGTTTTGATTTTGAGTAAGAAAAAACTGTAGCCATTTATCGCCGATGCGTCCGAATTCAGATTCATGTGCCTTTATAGCGTTTGTCTTAATTTCAACCGTATCTGTTATATCCACGTAATAATGGCCATGAAAACTGTGTGTGCTGTCGTAGTAATTTGAACGATACATAAGCATTCGCGGCACGTGACGTCCCGCAGCAAGAGAGGCGCGCGCAAGGTTTTGATGATCGTGATGTGTATCGCCATCCCAATGAGTATAAATCATCTCGATATTTTCCGTTTCAATGATTTCAAGCAGTTGACATGCTAGCGCATCATTAAATTCCAGATCATTGGTCGGGAGATTTCCGCAAATTAAATTTTTAACCCCTAGTATTTCGGCTGCCTGTTTCCCTTCGGCAAGGGCAATTTCGGGTTTACGAATAACCTTTTGGGCATAATCAGTAAATCCAGAATTGGTCGCAACGAAAATTGTAACGTTATCATTCTCTCGGCAATGCCGGGCTATGGTCCCGCCACAGCCGAGTTCAACATCGTCAAAGTGCGCACCTATCGCTAAAATATTCAAGTCTATACTCCACTCATCAGAATAATGAAACCTACAGTACTGTACATGGGGGCCACTTTGGTTGCAAAATGAGCCAAGTATTCTTTAATATAAATAGAAATGACAATTTAATATTACCATTATTTTCTTCACAGTTGATAACCCTCTAGAAATGTCGATGAAATGAATACCGTCCACCGACAATCTTAAAACCGTGGGCTTGATATAGAGCAAGCGCGGCAATATTCGTTGATTGTGTCTCGACATAGGTGGCGTCAAACTGGGTTGCGGTCGCCAGGACCTCCGTGAGAAGATCATGGCTCACACCTTTTCCCTGGTGACTTTCAATAACACCAACATGAAAGAGCGACCGGACAGGATGTCGTGGCCCGTCATCTGAGAGCGAGTCGTCGCGACAGCTAATCATACCAATAGGTTTATTCTCATCAAATGCCACGAAAACCTCTGTTGCGTGCCCTGCCACTGCCCCAAGGACTGACTCACGCCATAATTGATCTGCTTTTACGTGTCCGATTTTGGGATCGGCATGGAATCGACTTTTGCTGAAAAGATTTCCGATCGGGGCCAGTTGAGGCATTTCGCGTTGGCGAATAACTTCAATGGGCCAAGCCTCATTTTTGTGATGGCTCCGGTTGGTGGGCGTGCCAGGAAAAGCCAAGATCAATTCGTGGTCCATAAAACGAAAGCCGGCCTCTTCTAATGCATGCGCTTGTGCGATGTCGTCTTGAGGACATTTACACCACAAAAATCGAATGCCAATTTGGCGTGCCTCTTCCAGTGTCCGCGCCAGCAATGTGGAATTGAGACTGGTTGTGCACATGGACTCTGTATTAATCGTAAAAAAATCTAGTTTTCCAGTCGATATGCCTAGCTGTGACGAATCCCAAGGCAGTTCATGGACAATAGCGATGCCGTGAATTTTCTCATCATCTTGTAGGCAGGTGATTCGGGTATGCTTCGTATGGCGAATATTGGAAAGGTAGTTTTTAAAATGTTCCGCAACTAAATCACTGCTCAGTGCGGGAAGAAAATCATAGGGACGATCAGAAATGGTGCGAGAAAATCGCTCCAGAAACGACTCATTGAGAACGGACGAGTACGTTGGGTTATTCATCGCTGTTATGAAAAATATCTGATTTAGTGCCGCAGTTGAATAAATAATCAAAAACTGAGAGGCGGGAAATAAAAGAGTCAAAAAGCTGTTGATACATTGGGTGTTCAAACTGTTGCCAGTTAACTTGAATCCCAATGCTTTCGAAGGCGTCTTCTTGCAAGTAATCCCGTGAGCCTTCGCCCGTCAAATAACCTGTACCGCCCAGGGCGGAAACAGCATTGACGAGAAAATCTGTTTTCGCTCCGGCGGCATTGAGATCAGAAGCAAGTACGATTTTAGTTTGGATATCGAAAAGATCCATAACAAGATGAATGATGGACATATTAAGGTCGATAAGGAGGGGATACTTTTTTTTGTAAATATCTTCAATTAAGGGGAAGATCACCGAAAAGTGCGGTGCGCGCTTATAGTTTGCCAAGAGTGTCTTTAAATGTTGATCGCGCCAATCGGAGGAGTAATCAATCTCGACATCCCGAATGGCCTGATGATACCGTCCTTTTTTGTGTACCGGTACGGTAATCCACTGTGCACCTTGTGGTGTTTTAATAAGATCCCGATGGTGCCAACCCCGGCGTAAAAACTGTACCGTATCCAACACAACATAGGTATCGCATTTGGCTAATCTGTCGAAGAAACCAAGCCATGGTGCAAAGTCCGGCTGGTGAATACAGACAATAGTCAAGATTTTCGGACGATGTAGTCACCCATGACGAGAACATCCAAGCCGCAGGAAAAGAATGCACGAATTGCGTCAGATGGCGAGCATACGATGGGCTCGCCATTTAGATTGAACGATGTATTCAAGAGGATTGGAATGCCAGTTAGCTTATCGAACTCTTCAATCAATTTGTAAAAGGATGGATTTGTTTTTTGGTCGACCGTTTGCACACGGCCTGATCCGTCTTCGTGCGTGACGGCGGGCAGCGCCGCCTGCTTATCTTTGCGCACGGGATAAACCGCTTCCATGAAGGGCACTCGTGTATCTGGTCCTAATTCAAAATACTCATCAGCTCGTCCTTCCAGTACGGCAGGGGCGAAAGGACGAAACCCTTCCCTAAATTTTATAGCGGCATTGATTTTATCCTTTGTATCAGCACCTCGTGGGTCAGCGAGAATTGAACGATTGCCTAATGCACGCTGACCAAACTCCATTCTTCCCTGAAACCACCCAATTAAGAGACCGCGATTAATGAGGTCTGCCGTGTCGGCACAGATATTGTCGCTCCGTTCTCCCAAAACGCCACCAAGTGATAATGCTTTCTCAATTTCATCATTTGAAAACTCGGGCCCAAAATAATTGTGGGTCAAAACCGGCCGCTGCTCATGGCCAAGGATATGATTGTAGACATAAAGAGGCCCGCCGATCGCATTGCCGCTATCGTCTGGGCAAGATGAAATAAATAAGTCTGTAAATGGCGTATTAGAAATGATTTTGCCATTGAGGACCGAGTTCATAAAAAATCCGCCAGAAACAGCCAGATTGGATTGCTTCGTTTCTTTGTGAAGCCAGTGCATCATGTGAAAGGTTATTTCCTCGGCGACTCTTTGCATGGCCGATGCAATGGCATAATGGTGATCTTCGATGGGCTCATGCGGCATTCTTGACTGACCAAATAGTTCAACAAATTTAGGTGTAAAAA
>ENA-UOXV01003782-UOXV01003782.1-marine-metagenome-genome-assembly--contig:-NODE-3782-length-18023-cov-6.918744_pt1 | contig 18023 bp, 16 predicted proteins | sample MGYA00238165_ERZ766961 | MGnify/ENA primary metagenome ERZ766961 (study PRJEB28924, sample SAMN03173240) | marine metagenome | biome: Marine; feature: Water; material: Subsurface seawater | place: North...
TTAGTAGTACATTTTGGACTGAACGTATTGGGCCTAGTGCAGCTTTAAAAACACTAGAAGTTATGGAACGTGATAAATCTTGGGATAAGGTTACAAAAATAGGTCATACAATCAGAGATCGATTAAATAAACTTTCTAATAAATATGAATTAAAAATATTTTTTAGTGGTCTACCGGCATTGACTAGTTTTGAATTTTTAGGTGACAATACCCTTGCTTACAAAACTTTAATCACACAAGAAATGTTGAAACAAGGTTTTTTAGCTGGAAATAATATTTATGTATGTACTGAGCATTCAAATGAAATTATTGATAGATATTTTGAGTCTCTTGATCCAATATTTAGTTTAATTAGTGATTGCGAAAATGGACAAGATATAGAAAAATTACTTAAAGGACCAATTTGTCAAAATGGCTTTAAGCGTTTAAACTAATTAGATAAAAAATGACTTTTAAAAATAGTGTTTTAGTTTTAGGTAGTTCTGGCTTACTAGGTAGTGAATTGGTTTCAGGTCAGTATTTAAATAAATACAAGATTATTTCTCAAAGCCTTAAATCTTTAACAGATTATAATGTGGATCTTCAAGATTTTGATCAGGTTTATAAAATGTTAGATAAAGTTAGACCTGATATAATAATTAATCTAGTGGGCCTCACAGATGTTGATCATTGTGAAAAATTTCCAATTAAAGCTTATAATCTAAACGTTAAAACAGTCGAAAATTTAGTTAATGTTATTCAAAAATATTCATTGAATTCATTCTTGGTTCAAGTTTCAACTGATCAAGTTTACGATGTTGAAGGTTTTAGTATTGAAAAAAATATAAATCTTTCAAATTATTATTCATTTTCCAAATATTGTGGAGAATTAATAGCAGCTCAAACAAATAGTGTTATATTAAGAACAAATTTTTTTGGAAAAACTAAAATTTCAAGTAGAAATAGTTTAACAGATTGGCTTTATAGAGAACTGGCTGAAGGAAATGATATAAAAGTATTCGAAGATGTTTGGTTTAATCCATTATCGATATATAATCTTTGTAAAATGATTGAATTAGTAGTTGAAAAAAAAATTAACGGTGTTTTTAATTTAGGCTCTAATCATGCCATGAATAAAGCGGAATTCGCATTCCATTTTGCAAAAGAACTTAAATTATCAACATCAAAAATAAAAAAAATTAGTGTATCAAGTGCTAAATTTTTGCATGCTTATAGACCAAAGAATATGAGCATGAATGTAACAAAGTTTGAAAAAAACTATAATATCAAACTCCCTAAATTAATCGAAGAAATTGAGCTAACAGCAAAAGAATATATAAAATGATAAAAAAAGTATTTAATATTGAGGGAAAAAATATTGGTGATAATAATCCAGTATATTTCATAGCAGATATTGCCGCAAATCATGATGGAGATTTAAATCGTGTAAAAGATTTGATTTATCTTGCTGCTGATGCAGGAGCAGATGCTGCTAAATTTCAACATTTTACAGCTAAAACAATTGTAAGTGATTTTGGGTTCCGCTCTCTAGGCAGCCAGCAATCTCATCAAGCAAAATGGAAAAAATCAGTATTTCAGGTATATAAAGATGCTAGCGTAAGTCTTGAATGGACAGAAGAGATAATTAAAACCTGTAAAAATGCTGGTATTACTTTTTTTACAAGCCCTTACAGTAAAGATTTAGTTGATGCTATTGATCCTTATGTGCCAGCATATAAAATAGGTTCTGGTGATATTACCTGGATTGAAATGGTTGAGTATATTGCTTCAAAAAAAAAACCATATATTATTGCAAGTGGAGCTTCAACTTTAGAAGATGTAGAGCGTGCTGTCAATGCAGGCTTAGCATTAAACACCAATCTATGCCTTATGCAATGTAATACTAATTATACTGCAAGTTTAGAAAATTTTAAATTTATTCAATTAGATGTTCTTAAAACATATCGTGAAATCTATCCAGATATTATTCTTGGGCTAAGTGACCACACACCAGGACATGCAACAGTTTTAGGCTCAATAGCTTTGGGCGCAAAAATGGTAGAGAAACATTTTACAGATGACACTTCAAGAGAAGGACCAGATCATAAATTTTCTATGGATCCTTATACTTGGAAAGAAATGGTTAATAGGTCAAGAGAATTAGAAAATGCTATTGGTCATAGTATAAAAGATATTGAAAATAATGAAAAAGAAACAGTTGTCTTGCAGAGAAGATCAATCCGTTTAACTAAAGACTTAACATCTGGTACTCAAATTCAATTAAAACATCTTGAGGTTCTTAGACCCTGTCCATCCGACGGCCTTCCACCTTATGAAGTCAAAAATGTATTAGGCAAAAAGCTTTGCAAAGACAAAAGTGCAGGAGATCATTTAAGATGGATAGATCTAGAGTAGCTATTGTAATTCCTGCTTTTCAAGAGGAAAAAAACATATCTAAAGTGGTTAAGGGAGCATTAAAATATGGACTAACAATAGTTGTTGATGATGGGTCTCAAGATGAAACTGGAAAGGTGGCTAAAAAACTTGGTGCTATTGTAGAAATTCATAAAAATAATCTAGGATATGATGCTGCTTTGAATACAGGTTTTAAAAAAGCAGCCAAACTTAATATTGATTTTATTATAACTATAGATGCAGATGGCCAACACAAGACAGTTTTATTAAAAAAAATCATTAAATTGTTAAAATCTGGGACTTCAATTGTGTTAGGGGTACGCAATAAAAAAGCTAGAATTGCTGAATTGTTATTTGGCCTTTATACAAAACATCAATATGGTATTTTGGATCCACTTTGCGGATTAAAAGGTTATAGAATAGAATCTTACAAATTATGTGGATATTTTGATAGTTATAAATCTATTGGTACTGAGTTAATGCTTAAAAATATTTTTTTAGGTAAATCTTTTAAGCAGGTATCTTTTACTGTTAAAAGCAGAGATGGTAAAACAAAATTTGGAGACTTCATTTTAGGTAATTTCAAAATTTTTCGAGCTTTATTTTTTTGTATGGTAAAAAAATTTATTTAAAAAATTAGCAAATAATAAAGTGGTTAAAATTTTCATTTTATTACAGAATAAATTTTTTTTGTAAATTCCAATAATTTTGGATTGTTAATTAAAATTCTAGTTAGGAAAAGTTTAGACTGTCCTTCTAAACCGTTTATAATTAGCTCAAAACCCATTCTTTTTTTATATTCTTCTAAATATTTCTTAACTTCTTCATTATTCTCAGCATTTCCATTATCACCATATTTGGCAATGTTATAAGTAAAGTTTTGAAAAATAGGACCTTCATACAACGATGAACAATTATGAAGAGTTGTTTTCATAAAGTTACCAATTAAAAGATCATCAAATATTCTATAATTAATTGCAGTCATCAATGAATTTCTTGGGACCTGAAATGTAATTCCTTTTTTTGAATTACTATTCATTCTAATAAAGTTATCTTTGCCACCAACTTTAAAATTCATAAATCCAAAATAATTATTAATGAAGTCTTTTCTCAAAAAATACTTTTTAATTAAATCTAAATCATTTTTTTCTAATTCATCGGAATAAATATCTCCAAATTCTTCTGGTCTTTTAGTAATTGCAATAATTTTTTTAGGATTTAATTCTCTAAATTCAAGAGTATTGCAATCAATTTCACAAAAAGGTGGATAATATTTTAAATTTTTATCTATACCATCATTATAATTTTCTAATGGAGTTGTATATTCTTGTGCCCAAATCGAATCCTCTCTTTGATATTGGTGAAAACTAGATGATGGAATTATTTTATTAGCACCAATTAATTTTGCAAAATTTGATAACTGCTCTCCAACTTTTCTTTTATTTTTTGCATAAGGTTCTATCCTATTATTGCTTTCATCAAAAAAATTAATCATATCTGCATCGCCATATCCTGATAAAGAAAACATAAAAGAATGAGAGTAATTTTTTGATATTTTTTTAATATATCTAGAACAAGTGCTAGCACCAGCATCATTTAGGTTAATAAATAATTTGCCACAAAACTCTACAAGAAGAATTCCATCTTGCCTGTGTGTGGTTATAGATTGAATTTTTAAAAATTTTGTTAATTCAATCCATTTTCTATCAGGAAGAACATCGACATCAAAACCATAACTTTTTATATCTTTAAATATTCTCGATCCATAATGATCTGGTAACAAAATTTTATTTGATTTAAACCTTTGTAAACTTTCTGGGTTCATATGATCTGGATGACCATGGGAATACCATATGTATTTAGATCTAGATATTTCGCTCTTAACACTTTTGGGTATTTCATGACTAGAAATCCAACTGCCAAAATATGCTGGATCTTCATCACCCAACCAAGGATCTGTTGATAAAATTGGATTATTATTTTCTTTAAATATTAAAGTGGCGTTACCAATAGAGGTTAAAGTGTTAGACATTATAATATTTTACTTAAACAACATTTATATATAAAATTGCAATTAATCAACTAACTGTTTATTGAAACCTATTAAGTAAAATTAATTAATTTATCAAAAAGTAAATTACATTAACAGTATATGATTAAAAAAAAAGCAAAACTATTTACTAATGCAACCTTGAATGCGGGCTGGTTTTTAATTTCTATAGACACTGCATTGTGGCTTAAAAAATCTTATGGAATAAAAGAGGTTACAATTAATACAGTTCCAAACTACAGTTCTTTTAACTTATTTAATTTATTACTACGCATTAAAAACTTAAATATATACCTAAATAAAAAAAAATTAAAAAAATTAATAAGCTTTTTAAAATCTTCAAAATTTTCAAATAATAACTCCAATAAAATTTCTGATATTGCTAATTTTGCTATTGGCAATCAAGATAAAGCAAATTTAAGTATTGATGATTTAGAAATTAAGTTTGAAAGAATAAGGGCAAGTAAAAAAAATTCTCTAATTAGTTTTTTAAAACTCAACTATAGAGTGATTCTTGATTATCTAATTTACTTTCGGAAATATTCTCTTAAGCATAAAAAATATCTTGAATATCAAGTTGAAAATATTTATGCAGGATTATTTGTTTTGTCTGAAGCTTTACGAGGTGATTATAAATCCTGTGGAAGTATATTTAAATCTAGATTAGGTATTCTTGCTACATTATATAAATTATATTTTTCTCTTGAAAAATATAAAAAAATTGCTCTATCAAATGAAAACATTAATTTTGTAATTGGACCATCACAAGGATATTTATACGGTTTCTTCTCTCGATTTATGTGTAATCAAGGTGCCCGGTATATTGAATTAGAGAGCAAGCAACATCCTTTTATAGAGTATGAACTAAAAGAAAAGTATTTTTCCCAATTAAAAATTTATAAAACAAGCATTGGCATTACTCAAAGAGATAAAGAAAAAATATCTGATTATTATAATGAAAGAATAGAAACTCCATGGAATAAATTAAGTTACATGGGTAGACTCGAAAATAAATATATTTATAATAAAAAAGAGCCACTGTATTTAGATGGTGTTAGTATAATTTTATATCTTCACAGTTTTACTGATGCTCAATATTTATATTCCTATGATGGATACCATGATTTAATGGACTGGACTTATAAAACTATTTCAAGACTTAATTCAAATAAACAAGTGTCAAAAGTTATAGTTAAACCACATCCCAATATTGATCCCAATTATCATCCAGGTGATTTAGTTGCCAATAATTTTCTTAAATCTCGTATAGTAAATTTTGATAAAGTGCAGTGGTCAGATGTTCATTTTGATGTAAACCATATTAAAACCTCTGGATTAGTTGTAGGTATCACTCATCATGGTAGTATTGCAGAAGAGCTGATATTTAAGGGGATTCCTGTGGTGGCCTCTACTAATTCTCCATGGGGTGATGAGTATAAATTTGGATATTGGTGGAACGATCCAAAAACATATGAGAACTTAATTTCAAGCAATTTAATAGCAGAACTTAAAGTTACTAAAAATCAAACTGAAGAGTTATACCGTTATGCGATGGATCGATATTTAAGTAAAAAATTGATTAATAAATTTGATATTCATTCTTCTTGGCAAGATATGCTAAAAGTTTTTGGTTTAGATGAAAAAATTGAATTTAATAGAAACATAAATTTAATACAAAATTTAGTTGGACAGTTGAATCCTGATGATATGAAGTTTAAAGAGTATATCAAAACTAGACTTAGACGTATCAATTTATTATAAAAGCAATATGAATATTGCATTTATAATCCGTGATTATAATTACCATGGGGGAGCACAGAAAACAGCTACTATAGCCCAACACCTTCAATCACAAGGTCATAGTGTCAATATAATTGTTATTCGATGTCGTGGAGGAGATAATGAAAAGAAAAAAAGACCTAAATATTTTTCTAATATTTTGGATTTAAATGCTACAGGTTTTTTTAATGGTATTTTTAGATTAATAAAAATTTTTCGAAATTCTCAATATGATGCTTCTATTTCTATTGGTCCTTACAGCAATATTTCTGCAGGATTAGCTAAATTTTTGTGTCGAGGCACATTTGCTTTAATAGGCTCAGAAAATTTTGCAAAATCACCATTAATTGGAGACTATCCAAAATTATATTTTAGATTACTATTGCCGTTATTTTGGCTAAGTTACAATCAATTAAATGGATTATTATTTGTTACAGACAGACTTAGATTAGAATTTTTAAATAAAAACTCATGGCACCCATCAAGGTGTATTACAATATATAATCCTGTAAAGTTTTCAAAAAAAAATTTTAGACAAAATAAAAAAAAACAAAACACTTCAGGATTAACTTTTTTAGGTGTTGGAATCCTAGAACAAAGAAAAAGATTTGATTTACTCATAAGGGCTTTTTCAAAAGTAGCAAATAATAAAGATAAGTTACTAATTGCTGGAGAAGGATCACTAGAGAATGAGTTAAAAAAGTTAGTTAAACAGTTGGGTCTTAGGCACCAAGTGCATTTTTTAGGCTATAATTCTGATATAGAGTCTTTAATGAAAAAATCAGATATTTTAGTTCATACATCCAATTCAGAAGCATTTGGAATGGTTTTAGCAGAAGGATTAGCAACAGGAATGCAGGTGGTTAGTACCAATTCTTTTTCTGGTCCTGGCGAAATTCTTGGTAATGGTCGTTACGGATTTTTAGCAGAGGTTGATAATCTTGGCTCAATAATTTCAGCGTTAAGATTAGCTATTAATTCACCTAAATCTCAAGAAATAATTTTTGAGGGTGTAATAAAGTTTTCAGTAAGTTCTATTACAGAAAAATATATAAGATTTATTTCATCAGTAATAGCAAACAAAGGTAATTTAAATGAAACCCTTTAAAAAGATAGTTCGTTTTTCAATAAATAGAAATAGTGGAGGTGCAAATTATGATGCTCATATTGATGAAGCACTTAAGAAAAAGATTAGAGACCTATCATATGAGGTAATAGAAGTTAAGAATTCTGAATTATTGCCTCGTTTATTAGCTATAATTTTTTTTTGGTTTCGAGCACAATATATTTTAATTTTTGGAAATATTAATATTGCTATCATATCCCCAGAAATGATGCTTATAATTCCAAAAAAAGTTTCCGTAATTAGCATTGCGCATCACTACGACCCTTCTGTATTTAAGGGCTTTAAGCAATTGTATGTAAAAATATATCATTGGTTTTTTATTATACAAAAAAAACAAGTAGATATAGTTATTAGTCCTTCAAAATATTGGAGTAATTTTTATAAACAGAAAGGTTTTAAAAATACAATAACAATTTACAATGGTTATGATATTCAATCAATGGACCGCTCCATAGTTTCATTAAATAAAGATTCAGTTTTAAAAAAATATAATTTAGTAAGTAATGAATATTTGCATCTTGGTAAATTTGCTGTTGGAAAAGGGCAAAAAAAAGTTTTTAAGTCACTGAGAGATTTTGGATTACCGATGATAGCAACAACTCCTGCAAAAGTGTCAACATTTAATGCAGCAAACGAAGTTCATCTTATTAATGCTGATTATGATGAATATAATATTTTATTAAAAAATGCTAAGGCAGTTATTTGTATGTCAGAGCTTAAAGAGGGTTGGTGCCGTGTTCTCCATGAAGCTGCTATTCATAGTACTCCAATATTAGGATCAGGTGTAGCAGGAATGAAAGAATTACTTGATATTGGAGGTTTTAAATCGTCAACAGATGACTCTTTAAGAAATGATTTAACATCTATTATACAAGAAGGATCATTGTCTAATGACACGGTGAAATTATTTAGATCATTTACTTTAGAAAAATTTAATATTGCTTGGCAGCGTTGCGTGAATGAGTTATTGAATACTAAAGATTAAGTTTATAATCTTTCTTTAAAAGTATTTTACTATATAATTCATAATAAATTTATAATTACAATTTAGTATTCAAAATATTAATTTAACCAATGAATTTAACTGTATTGAAAAAACTAGAAAATAAAAAATTTATCACATCATCAGTTATCATTTTTTTTATTTCAATAATATATTCTTTATTACATGGCTCAGGTTTTTATGGTTATGGCACCGATTATCACTGGGGGTATAGTAATGGTTTTGAGTTCTTTAGAGCTAATACATCAGTTCGTGATTATATGGGTTTTTGGATTTCAACCATAATTATTAACGAAATTCATATTGGAGTTTATATTGTTGCTTTTATTGTTACTTTTGGCACAGGGCTCTTCATAAGAGATCAAATAAAATTTAAACAAAGTTACTCTCTTATATTTTTTTTATTATTATTTTTAATTGTAATTCACACCTGGCCTATAATAATGTCTCCAAGTAATGCAATGAGACAGGCTATGAGTATGTCTTTTATATTTTTAGTTTTCACTTATAGTTTTCATAAAAATTATTTTTACATTATACTTTTTTCTTTTCTTGCTATTTTTATGCATAAATCTGGAATATTTTTTATCACGATTTTTGTTATTGCTTTTACTTTGAATAAATTGCTTAAAAATTTCTCAGATAAAAATAAAGTTATAATTAATTTATTAATTGGAATATCTTCACTAATAACATTTAATTATGTTCTTAATAATTTTAGCAATAATCAACCTAGCAGAGTAATTGCTGGAGACTTTAGGTTGGCTTTTATTATTATGGCAATTAGTTATATAATGATGTCGTTTTATTTTAAAAATTTTCTAACCAATTCAGTTAATTTAAGCTTGTATTATTTTAGCTTTCTCTCATTACCGGTTGTAATGAATGGATTTAATTGGGAGTACGAGAGGTTGGGTATGATGATGCTGATTCCATATATTTTTTCTTTTGGCTCTTTAATAAATATTCGATCATATAAATTTTATTTACTTTCTTCGTTTATATTATTGCTTATATTAACATTCCATAAGGGAATTTATGGTTATGGTCTATTAAATACAACTGAATTTTTTTTAAAAAGATTTTAAAAAAAAATTATATACTTGAACCAATATTTTATTTTTTAATGATGTTAATGTTGCTAGCTTTTAGTTAGAAAATTTATTAAGGTTTATATTAAATAAATTAATAAATTAGGATTTGACAATTTAATTAAGTTTTAATTTTAAATAATAGATTTAGTGCAAATTTTAAAAAATTAGAACATTATTATTATGAAAATAATATATCTACATCAGTATTTTATTACCCCAGAATCATCTGGTGGCACAAGATCTTATGAATTTGCTAAAAATCTTGTCAAAATGGGGCATGAAGTAACTATAATCACGTCTTATCGTGAAACTTATAAAGATAAAATATGGTTCGAAACTGAGGAGTGCGGTATCAAAGTTCACTGGCTACCTCTGAAATATTCTAATCGATTTAATTTTTTTGAAAGATTAAAAGTTTTTTGTTCATTTTCATGGAAGTCTTATTTAAAGATTAGGAAAATTGAAGGTGATATAATTTTTGCTAGCAGTACTCCATTAACAATAGCGATTCCAGGTGTTTTAATTTCAAAATCAAAAAATATACCTCTAGTATTTGAAGTGAGAGATTTATGGCCAGATGTGCCAATTGCTATGAAAATTTTAAAAAACCCTATTTTAATTTATTTATCTAAATTATTGGAGAGATGGGCATATAAAAACTCTAGTTCAATTGTGGCACTTTCTCCTGAAATGAAAAAAGGGATTGTTTCAAAAAAAGTTGCCTCAAACAAAGTTGCAGTTATTCCTAATAGTTCAGATTTAAAACAATTTGAATACAATGAAAAATTATCAAATAATTTCAGGTTAAGTCGACCATGGCTCAAAAATAATCCACTGTTGCTTTATACTGGGACTTTTGGAAAAGTAAACGATCTTTCTTATGCTGTTCGATTGGCACATGAACTTCAAAAGATAGATTCAAAAATTAAAATTTTATTAATTGGAGATGGATTTGAAAAAGAAAAACTTATATCTGATGCAAAAAAAAAAGGTGTTTTAGACAAGAATATATTCTTTGAAAATCCATTGCCTAAAAAAGATATGCAAGCATGTCTATCAGCAGCCAGTATTACGGCTAATCTTGTGACAAATATAAAAGAAAATTGGGCAAATTCTGCAAACAAGTTTTTTGATGGTTTAGCAGCTGGAAAGCCTATTTTTCTCAATCATGGTGGATGGATGCAAGATTTAGTCTTAAAATATGACTGTGGTTTATGCATGCATGGAAAAAAAATGGAAGAGGTTGCTAAAGAATTAGACATAGCAGTTTCTAATGATATATGGATTAAAAATACAGGATTATCATCTAAAAATTTAGCTCAAAATTTTTTTGATCGCAATATGCATTCAGATCAACTAGAAACAATATTAACATTAACGATTAATAATAAATCAGAATTAGTAAATAGTGTAACAGAAGAGTTTTATAATTAAATTTAGCTTATGAATAATGATAAAAAAATTGCAATAATTGGTTTAGGTTATGTTGGATTACCTTTAGCAATAGCGTTTTCAAAAAAATTTAAAGTTGTTGGCTTTGATATTGATCCTTCTCGTATCGATGAATTAAATAAAGGTCATGATAGCACATTAGAGGTTTCTGATAATTTCCTCTCCGCAACTAAGGACAATACAAATTATTCATCTAATATTAATGATACTAAAGACTGTAATGTTTATATTGTTGCTGTACCAACTCCTATTGACAAGGCTAATAAACCTGATCTTTTACCTTTAATTGAAGCCTCTAAAATTATTGGAACTGTATTAAGTAAAGATGATATCGTAATATATGAGTCAACCGTATATCCTGGTGCAACTGAGGATATATGTGTCCCTGAGCTTGAGAAGTCATCAAATCTGAAATTTAATATAGATTTTTTTTGTGGTTATAGTCCAGAACGAGTAAATCCAGGAGATAAAGTTAATACTTTAACTAAGATTAAAAAAATAACAAGTGGCTCTACACCAGAGGTAGCTAACAAAGTAGATAATCTTTATAAAGAAATTATTGAAGCAGGTACTTTTCGAGCCACAAGTATTAAAGTAGCAGAGGCAGCTAAAGTAATAGAAAATACTCAACGTGATTTAAATATTGCACTTATAAATGAGTTATCAGTTATTCTTGGAAGATTAAATTTAGACACTATGGAAGTTTTAGAAGCAGCCGAAAGTAAATGGAATTTTCTTCCTTTTAAGCCTGGGTTGGTTGGAGGACATTGTATTGGAGTAGACCCTTATTATTTAACCCATGCTGCTGAAAAAGTTAATTATAGTCCTACACTAATTTTAGCTGGTCGTAGAATTAATGATAATATGTCTAGATATATGGTTAAAAAAGTTATTCAAAAAATGATTGTAAATGGAATTAATATTAAAGAAAGTACAGTTGGTGTAATGGGAATAACATTTAAAGAAAATTGCCCAGATATTCGTAATACAAAAGTTGTTGATGTTGTTAATGAACTTTTAAGTTGGGGTGTAAATGTAGTTGTTGAAGATCCCTGGGCAAATGCAACAGAACTTAAAAAAATTTATGGTATTAAATTGGATGATATTAATAATAAAAAAGTTGATAGCTTAATCATTGCAGTAGGTCATAATGAATTTCGTTCCTTAACTGTCAATCAATTAAAAGATCTGTGCAAAGGAGACAAGCCAGTAATTGCAGATGTAAAATCTATTTATAACAAAGAGGATTTGATAGCTAAAGGGTTTAGTGTTTTTCGTCTTTAAAAAAATTAAAATTAATAAAAGCAATAATTTTATTTCTATTTTTAAATATAAATTAGTATTATCAATCTATCTTTAAAGTCTAAAGAACTCCCACAATTGAAGCTAGCAGGTTCTTCCAACTGAACCCCATATTCAAAATGTTTTGAGGTCTAGCAAAATATAAAAATATACTAATCACATTCAAATAAATATGATGCATGATTAACAAACTCAATAAAATTTTTTGTGTTCATATTTATCCTAATAATATACAAGTTTTTTATGACTAATAAAATAAATTTAGCTGTAGTTGGTTGCGGTGGATGGGGAAAGAATTTAATAAGAAATTTTTTTGAATTGGGAGTTTTATTTTCTGTTTGTGATGAAAATGATAAAATAGCTAAAAAATATTCTCAAAAATATAATATTAAAAATTTATCGTTTATTGAGACAATAAATCATCCAGATATAAGTGGAGTTGTATTAGCTGTACCTGCTCAACTTCATTCACCAATGGCAATTAAAGCAATTAATAAAGGCAAACATGTTTTTATAGAAAAACCATTATCTACCAATATGGAAGAAGCAATTATGATAAATAATGCTTTAAAGAAAAACAATACAAAGTTAATGGTGGGACATCTTTTGCAATTTCATCCAATTTTTAAAAAAATTTTAAGAATTGTTCGCGCAGGTGAGATAGGAAAATTACTTTATATTAAATCATCACGATTAAGTTTGGGCAAGGTGCGTAGCAAAGAAGATATTGTGTGGAGTTTTGCTCCACATGATGTTTCTATGATTCTTTCTTTGGTTGGAGAAGATCCAGATATAGTTAGTACTAATTCAATTTCTATTTTAAAAAAGGGCATAGCAGATATTGCTAATATTCATATGCAATTTAAATCAGGTTTAAAATCTGATGTTTCAGTATCCTGGTTTAATGCTAATAAGGAAGTTAAATTAGAAGTGTATGGAAGTAACGGAATATTGATTTTTGATGATACTAAAACTTGGAATGAAAAACTTGCTATACATCCATATAAAGTTATGTATAAAAATAAAGAAATAGAAATTGAAAAATCCTATCTTAAATATTTTCAAATTCCTGAGGAAGAACCTTTGAAAATTGAATGTCAACATTTTATCAATATTCAAAAATATGATATAGAACCACTAACAGATATTAAAGAGGGTATGAGAGTTGTTAGCGTTTTGTCTGCTGCAAGTAAATCCTATAAAGATTTGACCTAAAAAAACTGAAATGTACAATTTTGATCGTTATAAAACTTTAATTGAAAAATTATTAAAAGCAGGACTTAAACCCACGACAAATTGGAATAAAAAATTAGATGCAGACACATTATTTTTACGTCATGATATTGATTTTAGTATAAGTTATGCACATCAAATTGCGTTAGTCGAGTATAATTTAAATGTTAAATCAACATTTTTTTTTATGCTAACTTGTAATATGTATAATTTTTTATCTGAACACAATCAGAGACTCGTAAAAAATATTTCAGAAATGGGTCATAAAATTTCGTTACACTTTGATTTTAAGGCTAACAAAGATTTAGATAGTTTTAGGCGTGAAAAAAAAATATTTGAAAATATCACAAATGTTACAATTGATATTGTATCTCTTCACCGGCCTGGTTCTTTTTTAAATAATAATAACTCTACGCTACAAGGCATTCCACAAACATATCAGGATATTTATTATAAAAATATGCTTTATATATCTGACTCAGGGGGTAAAAATATTCTCTCTCTTGTTAATGAATATCTAAATAAAACTAGAGATCGAGGATTGCATTTATTAACACATCCAATATGGTGGATTAATGAACACGATAAACCAACAATAAAATTAAATTCATGGCGATCCAAATATTTTGATTTTATTACATCTCAGATCAGGGCTAATTGTAAGACGTACGAACAATAATAATGAAACACTTTAAGCTTATAAATCAAAAAAAAATTTAGTATTTATTGTGAAAAAAAATTACAATTTTGAAGAAGTATTTATTCATGAGTCATCATATGTTGATCAAAATGTTAAGATTGGAGAAGGGACAAAGATATGGCACTTTAGTCACATTCTTAAAAATAGCAAAATAGGACGTGATTGTACAGTAGGCCAGAATGTTTGTATTGGTCCAAATGTTATAATTGGAAAAGAAGTTAAGATACAAAATAATGTTAGTATATATGATGGAGTTACCTTAGAAGATAATGTTTTTTGTGGTCCTTCATGTGTTTTTACTAATGATAAATATCCAAGATCAAGATTAAAAAATAGTAAAGAAACATGGTTAAAAACACAAGTTAAGCGTGGTGCAACTTTAGGGGCTAATTGCACCATTGTGTGTGGTGTTACAATAGGCTCTTTTTCTTTAGTTGCAGCTGGAACTGTAATACTTAAAAATATTCCAGACTATGCCTTAATGGCTGGCGTACCAGGAAAACAAATTGGTTGGGTAAGCGAATATGGTGAAAAATTAGATTTACCACTCATTGGAAATGCCCAGGCTTTGTGCAAATATACTAATCAAAAATATCAATTAAAAGATGATAAAGTAAATCGTGTGACTTAAAATGAAAATAGATTTTGCTAATTTACAACTACAATACCAAAAATATAAAACCTCTATTGATTTGAGGATTCATTCAATATTAAATAAATCGAATTATATTTTGGGAGAAGAGGTCATTAAACTTGAACAAGAATTGAAAAATTTTACAGGAGCAAAATTTGCAATCACATGTTCATCTGGAACAGATGCTTTGTTACTTGCTTTAATGGCAATAGATATTCAGCCAGATGATGAAGTGATAACAACACCTTTTACGTGGATATCTACAGGTGAGATGATTGCATTATTAAAAGCAAAGCCTGTTTTTGTTGATATTGAACCAGATACTTTTAATATAAATGCTGAATTAATTGAGAAAGCTATAACTAAAAAAACTAAAGCTATCATGCCAGTCAGTCTTTTTGGTCAGCCTTCAGATTTAGACATGATTCAATCGATAGCTGATAAATATAATTTAAAAGTTATAATAGATGGTGCGCAGAGCTTTGGCTCTACTTATAATGGAAAAACAGATAGTAATTTTGGAGATATTTCTACTACAAGTTTTTTCCCCTCAAAGCCACTTGGTTGTTATGGAGACGGAGGTGCAATATTTACAAATAATGATGAGTTTGCAAATAAAATCAGAATGCTTAGAGTGCATGGACAAAACAAACGATACCATCATCAATACATTGGCATTGGAGGGCGTTTAGACACTATTCAAGCAGCGATTCTTTTGGCTAAAATCCAATATTTTTCTGATGAGTTAAAAGGTCGACAGATGGTAGCTAAGCATTATACAGGTCATTTATCTAGTATTGTACAAATACCAAATATAAAACCAAATAAAACAAGTACGTGGGCTCAATATACTATTAAGGTTAAAGAAAGAGATGACCTTCAAAACGCATTAAAAAAAAAAGATATTCCAACAGCAGTTTTTTATCCTTTGCCGCTTCACCTTCAGAAATGTTTTAGTTATTTAAATTATAAAAATGGTGATTTTTTGATTTCTGAACAAGCTTCACGTGAAGTATTGAGCCTACCTATGAATTCTTTTTTAACAACAAGTCAAATTGATTATATTATTGATGCTATTAAAGAGTATTTAAAATGATAAAATACATATATATAAAAATTATTTTAAAAATATAAATAAAAATTACTATTAGAATTTAAATTAATAAAAAGTGAAATTAATTAAGCCAATAAAAGTTAGTAAATTATGTAAAATATTTAAAGTTTTTTTCTTAGGAAAAGATCAATATATTAATGAAATTGGCCCAATATCAAGTAATAAAAAAAACCTTTTAAGTTTTTCTAATAATGCTACTGATGTTAAAAAAAAAATTTTTATAAGTAAAGCAAAAAGTAAATTTAGTTCTAATACGATTATTATTTATAAAAATCCACGATTGCTATTTTGCAATGTTTTAGAATTTTTTATAAAAAAAAACTTAATCAATATAAAATCTAAAAAAAATATAATTCATAAAAGCGTAAAATATTCTAATGAAAGTATTTTGGGCAACAATATAATAATAGAAAAAAATTCAATTATAGAACCAGGTGTAAAAATTTTTTCTAATGTAAAAATAAAAAAAAATTCAATAATTAGGTCAGGAGCAATAATTGGCTGTTATGGCTTTGGGTATCAAAGGGATGAATTTAATAAACCAATAAAATTTTCACAATTCGGTTCTGTTCAAATAGAGGAAAATGTACATATAGGAAATAATAGTTGCGTTACAATTTCTACTTTTAGTAAAACTAAAATCGGAAAAAATACAAAAATTGATAATCTAGTTCATATTGCTCATAATGTAAAAATAGGTGAGAATTGTATTATTACTGCACACTCTCAAATAGGTGGTAGTGTTAGAATAGGAAACAATGTTTGGTTATCACCTTCTGCCAGTATCAAAAATAAAGTTAAATTGGGTGATAATGTGTTTGTTGGAATTGGTTCTGTAGTAATATTTGATATAAAAAAAAATCAAAAAGTTTTTGGAAACCCAGCAAAGTCTATACGGTGATGAATAAAATTTTGGTGATTAAAAAAATCGAAAATATATTTATCAAAAATTTTAAAATAAAAAAAAATCAACTAAATTCATTATCTTTAGGAACATTTTATAAATGGGACTCTATAATGCATATAAAATTAATAATGGAAATTGAAAAAAAATTTGAAATTAAAATTAATCAAAATACAAATTTTACATTAATTAATTATAAAAAAATTCGAGATTATTTAATTAAAGTTCTTGTTAAGTAGAAGTATTTGATTAAATTTTTTTCTCAATATTTTTCCATTTGGAGCCTTTGGAATTTCTCTTATATTAAGATCAGATACATGCCAAATTTTTTTAGGAAGTTTAAAATTTGATATTTTTTTAGACAAGAAGCTAATTATACCTTCTTTTGAAATATTTTTTTTCCCCTCATAAATAAGAACAACTTTCTTTGATGTGATTTTATCAAAGATACCAGTTACAAAAGTATTTTTAATACCATTATAATTATTTGCAAAGTTTTCAATTTCATTTGGATAAATATTTTCACCACTAACAACTAACATGCTATCAATTCTATCTTTTACAATTAAATTTTTATATTTATCTATTTTTCCAATATCACCTGTATAAAAAAGATTATCTTTTTTTTTTATTTTTGTAGTTTTTTTATCTTTAAAATATTCATTGAATATATTTTTACCTTTAATACAAATTTCACCATCAGTATCATGTTTATTTTTTTTTTTTATATAAATTTTATTATTAAATAATGGAGAGCCAGAAGTTCCTGTATTAAAGTTGTTTAAAGTTTCTGTTGTAGCTATAGATGATGCTTCAGTTAAACCATAATTAGTCAAAATTTTTACATTAAAAAATTTGCTAAATTTTTTCTGAATACTAATATCAAGTTTGGCTCCACCACAAAAAATAGCCTCCAAATTATGAATTATTTTACTTTTGTTATAAAATAGATAATTTATATGTGTAACCATAACAGAAGTATAATTTATTTTTTTTAATTTTATTAATGACCAAAAATTTAAGATACTTGTTAAAGAGTTTGAGGGAGTTGTTTTTCCAAAAGTTAATAACGGAATTAAAGTTGGTATAAATTGTCCGTTATTATGATAAACAGGCGTTATAGCTAAAAAATTTTTATTCTTTTTAAATTTGATTTTTTTTAAAATTCCATCTAGGTTATGTGTTATAGACTCATGACTTAAAACTATTGCTTTAGGTTTTCCAGTTGATCCCGAAGT
>ENA-UOXV01003785-UOXV01003785.1-marine-metagenome-genome-assembly--contig:-NODE-3785-length-18019-cov-6.613115_pt1 | contig 18019 bp, 18 predicted proteins | sample MGYA00238165_ERZ766961 | MGnify/ENA primary metagenome ERZ766961 (study PRJEB28924, sample SAMN03173240) | marine metagenome | biome: Marine; feature: Water; material: Subsurface seawater | place: North...
CCAGATTTAGACCCAGGTGCATTCGATCAAATTTTGGTCGTCCCATACATGATGTCGGATGGGTTCCTGGCCAAGCAGATGACCGATAACGCCAAACACACCATCGAAGAGGCTGGCATTAAAAAGCCTGTGATCGGTACATCATCGGTCGGCACGCACCCTGCCATTGCTGATATCGTGCTCAAAGTGGCCACTGAGGCAGCGGAGGCACATCAACTGTCTGCAGACGCTCTATCACTGGTTATTGTGGCCCACGGCTCGCGAAACGCGCCTCAGTCGCGTATTGGCGCAGAGGCGCATCTGCAATCCCTCAGAGACGTCGCGCGCTTTAAGGAAACGATATTGGGCTTTATCGAAGAACCCCCATTTGTTGCTGATGTGCTGAAATCCATTGAAAGCCCCGCCGTTGTTGTTGGTTTGTTTGCTGCGCCCGGCGGTCATGCCATCGTCGATATCGCCGAGGCGATGCAAGAAGCCAACATAGGTAGCCTGATCAATGCAGGCCCGATTGGGCTGCATCCTGATATGCATGACATGATCCGTCTACGCGCCATAGAGGCCATGACACCTTAGACCCGATCATCAGTTCAAAAATCTATTCATAAACAGCAAAAACCCCGGATAAACCGGGGCTTTTGTAATCTCAATCTTTGCGGAAGACTGCTGTTATGCAGCTGCGCCCTCGCGCCATGCAGCCGTACCTTTGCAGGACGGACATACACGCTCACCAAAATGATGAGAAAGAAACTCCGTGCTGCACATAAGGCAGGTACGTTTCTTGTGTTGTTCGGGCCGATCAGAACTCGGCTTTTTATTATCGGAACTTCGAGATGCCATCAGGCTGCCTCCTGGATCGCGTTTTGAAAATCATTAATTTCAGCGCGGGCCAGGATACGCGCACTCAAGTTGAGAAGCTCAGTCGCTTCTGCCAAGTTTGCGTCGCGGTTGATGTCATTCAACACTTCCGGATTCAGAACTTCCGTCGCACTATCCGCGAGAAACCAAACCAAATCAAGCTGTTGCATCACTTATACTCCTTCGAGAACCATAATATTAGGCCCGCTTATATCTTAATCTTCACGAAAATGCAACAAAAATTGCTGCAGTGCAGCATTTTGTATGATCGCCGTAAAAGACGGAGACCCATCTTCAAGCGCGCTTATTAACGCTCTACGAGAGATAGGAAAGTTCAGATCAAGATGTAAGGGAAATATTTCACAAGTCTTTAAAAAAGTCCACAATTTTCGATGGTCGATTCGTTGACTCATCATGTTGGGCAACGTAAGGGACGACGGATATTTTGTAGTCAGATGCCTATATTTTAATCACTGACATTATTTGATCTTACGACTAATTGGATGAGGTTGTGCTGTTAAGGCATTGTTTTACATAGAAAAGAGAAAACCTGAAAAACTGGCACGATGCGTGCTGTATAACGCGCAGGCGCTGTAACGACATCTGTCGGCACATGGCAAAAATACAGTGTCTATGACCCGAGGAGACATATCGACCGATGAAAAAAATCGAAGCGATTATCAAGCCTTTCAAACTCGACGAAGTGAAAGAGTCCCTTCACGAGATTGGTTTACAGGGCATTACAGTCCTAGAAGCCAAAGGCTTTGGGCGGCAAAAAGGCCACACGGAACTGTACCGCGGTGCAGAATACGTGGTCGACTTTTTGCCAAAGGTCAAAATCGAGATTGTCGTCGATGACAATTTATTGGAGCAAGCTGTAGAAGTCATACAGCAAGCCGCAAAAACAGGCCGCATCGGCGATGGGAAAATCTTCATCACCCCTGTCGACGATGCAATCAGGGTCCGTACCGGCGAACGTGGCACAGATGCCATCTAAGCCACAGGCACCCTTAAACATATAACCACACCGAGTTAGGAAGGATTACAAAAATGGCAATGGACATTAAAACTCCAGCCGACGTTCTGAAATACGTAAAAGACAACGACATCGAGTATGTTGACCTGCGCTTCACCGATCCACGCGGTAAATGGCAGCACCTGACGATGGTGTCTGATTTTGTCGACGAAGACACATTCGAAGACGGCATCATGTTCGATGGTTCATCCATCGGCGGCTGGAAAGCCATTAACGAGTCCGACATGGCGCTTATCCCAGATGCAACAACGGCCGTTATGGATCCTTTCTCGGCGCAGCCTATGTTGATCCTGAACTGCGACATTGTAGAGCCAACAAATGGCCAGCCATACGAACGTGATCCACGCTCGGTTGCTAAAAAAGCTGAAGCATACCTGGGCAGCACCGGTATCGGTGACACCGCATATTTTGGTGCAGAGCCTGAATTCTTCATGTTTGATGATGTGCGCTACAAAGTCGAAATGCACGAATGCAGCTACTCCTTCTCATCCGAAGAAGGTCCATACGTCACGGGTGATGTCATGGCTGACGGCAACCTGGGCCACCGCCCAGGCATCAAGGGTGGTTACTTCCCCGTACCACCAGTCGATCAAGCACACGATATCCGTGCTGAAATGGTCTCCGTGATGAAAGAAATGGGCTTGACCATGGACAAGCACCATCACGAAGTTGCTCCGTCGCAGCACGAGCTCGGTATGGCGTTTTCGACCCTGGTTCGGACTGCTGATAACGTGCAAATCTACAAGTACTGCACACACATGATCGCAGCAACGTACGGCAAAACGGCAACGTTCATGCCGAAACCAGTTGCTGGTGATAATGGTTCTGGCATGCACACGCACCAGTCGATCTGGAAAGATGGCAAGCCAACATTTGCTGGCAACGGTTATGCGGATCTGTCTGAAACCGCCCTTCATTACATCGGCGGTATCATCAAGCACGCAAAAGCCATTAACGCGTTCACCAACCCATCGACGAACTCATACAAACGTCTGATCCCAGGCTTCGAAGCACCGGTTTTGTTGGCATATTCTGCCCGTAACCGTTCTGCATCTTGCCGGATTCCGTTTGCCGGTTCACCAAAAGGGAAACGCGTCGAAATTCGCTTCCCGGATGCGGTTGCGAACCCATACCTCGCCTTCTCTGCGATGATGATGGCTGGCCTCGACGGTATTCAGAACAAGATCCACCCTGGCGATGCCATGGACAAAGACTTGTACGACTTGCCGCCAGAAGAACTCAAAGACGTCCCAACCGTCTGTGGTTCATTGCGCGAAGCGATGGAATCACTTGATGCGGACCGCGAGTTCCTCACCAAAGGCGACGTCTTCACCGACGATCAGATCAACGGCTACATGGATCTGAAGTGGGAAGAAATCTATAACTTTGAACACACACCTCACCCGGTTGAGTTCAAAATGTACTACTCTTCCTAACGCGGCACTTGGGCTTCGGCCCACCCGTGGGGACCCCCGCCAGTGTCGGCGGGGGTCTTTTTTTTGTCTTTTTATCAGTGCCTTAGAAGCCCATTCGGGTTTTCATTCCAGCCCCGCGAAGCAAATCACGTTAAAGATCGTACATTTCGGCATTTTTGTGCTAACTATTTGAATCTAATGAGGTATTTCAACAATGGGTTTGTTCCGCAAAAATCGCCTCAAATAATACAGTTCTTATGTGTGTTTTGCTCTGCACACTTAAAATTTCACCATCACCGTGTTGAAGGATAGGACGAAGACTGTGACAGGTTCGGACCTATTGTTGAGCCCATTTTTATGGTGATAAGACTGGGTCCCGGCTTTCACCGGGATGACAAATAAAGAAGATAAGAGACGTAACAACATTCTTCCTAAAATTTAAAACCATTGTCATCCCGGCGAAAGCCGGGACCCAGAATTCCATTAAAGACCTAGGTTCATAGTATCTCACTCTCGACAACGCGCATCCCTTTGGGCATGTTTTTGGGCATGTCCGGCCAAGCCAAACAAAAACAGAAATTTGCCGTCAGAGACGATAACCTGCGGCTGATCTTCTCCGAGACCGAACTCAAAATTCTTGATGAAAAGCGAGCCGACGCCTTCGCCGGTTTCTACGCCATTGCCGGGGTGATCGCCTGCACTGGCTTCATTGCGCTGTATTTCTTCGCCTCCCCGATCCCCGCAAAACTCGAAGGGACAAGTTTTCAGGTGATCAGCGTCGGTTTGGGGCTTGTGGGATTCTTGGGGGCGCTGATTACGCTGGTGTCGCCCATCATCATGATCGGTTTATTGGTCGAGTTACGAAAAGCCGCCAAGGCAAAAGCCAGCCTTATCGATTTGCTGATGCGCTATAAGCGGCCCATCCCGGACATAACGAAAAGCAGCAGTAAAGGGTTCTAGCGCCGCGGCGGTAATTTGACCGTGAACGTGCGCTCCCCTGCGCCATGGACATTGTCAGAGCCGCGGATGATCACTTCGGTCACACCAAGCGGCACTTCGACACGGGCTAAACTCCGGGTGAACGGTTGCTCGTCCACATGCGGGTGGAAAAGCGTCCTGGTCCCGATAACGGCGCCCTGGGGCGTTAGGACTTCCCACTTGTTTGCATAATGGCTCCATCCCTCGTCACGATGCGACAACGTCGCACTAAAGGAATACGTGCCGTCGGCATTGGCCGTCGCCGTGGCATCTAAAACCGATGTCTGCTCGGCGACCACAGGCGTCGTGACCGAAGCCAGTGAACCAATCACTAGACCAGCCAGAACAGAACTTCTCAGAATATGTGACCGCATTGGTCACCCTCCTCTTTTAACGTCAGGGTCAGGGTGATCAATCGCCCCAGGAATTTCAAGAAAAGATCATTTCAAGGCTTGATATTTCTATTTTGTTCTATTAATGTTCTAATAATGTTCTATTTTGAGCACGCAAACAAGCAATACCTGAGCACCGAAGTGCGATAACAAACTGGGAGACGAAATCATGAATACCTGGACCAACGCTGGACGTTTTTTGAGTGAGTTTCTAGCCCTAGGCACGCTGTTCGCGTCCGCCTATGTCAGCATGATGCTGATCTAGTCATCTTTTGACAGAGGTTCGACTTGGCGTTTGTTGCCGTCAGCATCGATGGCAACAAACGTAAAAGTACCCTCTGTCACCTTGATGCGGTTCTCGGTGCGACGACCGCGCAGCACCCAAGCTTGTATCAAGACGGTGATGGATGTCTTGCCGGTCCGCAGCACATCTGCGTAGCAGCAAACAACGTCACCGACGTTGATTGGGCGATGAAATGTAAAACCATCCACAGCCACAGTGGCAACCCGCCCGTCGGCCACATTCCAAGCAGCAATCCCACCTGCGATATCCATTTGCGACATGACCCAGCCACCAAAGATGTCCCCGGATGGGTTAGTATCGGCAGGCATGGCTAACGTCCGAAGAGAGAGTTCTCCGCGCGGCACTTCGACAGCAGACGCATCAGGGGTATTGGATGGCATTTATTTTAATTCCTTCATCATAATGTAAGGCGGAATATACAAGATATGGGTGCCTAATAAAGCATCAGATACCTTATCATCCTTGATGATGGGTCATGTGAAAGAGTAATCTGCAGCCATATAAGCGATTCCGACACGATTTAATGGGGTAGCGGAGACCGATGGAGCGAAGTGACGACATGAACGATTTGTTTGGTGGCGCAGAAGATACCGCCGCATCCCCTGCTGCCAGCAGTGGAAAGCCCGCCAAGAAAAAGGCCAGCGCCAAACCGAATACGGGCCGCACCAAGGACAGCTACACCGCCGAGGACATCGAAGTCCTTGAGGGGTTAGAACCTGTTCGCCATCGCCCCGGCATGTATATCGGCGGCACCGATGAACGCGCCCTGCATCATTTGGCTGCTGAAATCCTAGATAACTCTATGGACGAGGCCGTCGCCGGTCATGCCAACTGGATTGAAATGGATTTGAGCGCCGATTACGTGCTGACCATCCGCGACAATGGCCGTGGTATTCCGATCGATCCGCATCCGAAATTCAAAAACCAATCGGCACTCGAAGTCATCCTGACGACCTTGCATTCAGGCGGGAAATTCGGCGGCGATGCCTATGCGACATCTGGCGGCCTACACGGCGTCGGCCTGTCCGTGGTGAACGCGCTTGCGGATCAACTGACGGTCGAAGTCTGCAAAGACAAAAAGCTATGGACGCAAACCTATTCGCGCGGCAAACCCACCAGCAAGCTGGTCGATGGCGGCGCAGTTTCTAACCGCCGCGGCACGACGATTTCATTCCTGCCCGACCCGACGATTTTTGGCAAAGCGGCACGGTTCAAGCCAGCCACGCTTTTCCGGATGGCCAGGTCCAAGGCTTACTTGTTCCGGGGCGTCGAAATCCGTTGGTCCGTTGATCCAAAAATCATCAAGGCTGACGACGACACCCCAACAGAAGCAAAATTGCACTTCCCGGGTGGTCTCGGTGATTACCTAACGTCGGTACTTGCGAAAAGAAAAACCCTGACCGATGCGCCGTTTGCAGGCGACGCGTCGCTCGCCAACGACGAAGGCCGAGTCGAATGGGCTGTTGCCTGGCCGATCGACGAAGATGCGTTCTTTAATTCCTATTGTAACACCGTACCGACACCGCTGGGCGGCACACACGAACTGGGCATGCGCGGCGCATTGACCAAGGGGCTCAGGGCGTACGGTGAGTTGGTCAATAACAAGCAAGCATCTAAGCTACAGGCCGAAGACGTGGTCGGCGGTGCAAACATTATGCTGTCTGTGTTTATTCGCGAGCCGCAATTCCAAGGTCAGACCAAGGACAAACTGTCGACGGTTGATGCCCAGAAATTGGTCGAAACAGCCGTGCGTGATCACTTTGATCACTGGTTGTCAGCGGCCCCCGAAATGGCGAAGATTCTTTTGGAGTACGCGATTGAGCGCGCCGAATACCGCCTGAAAAGACGCCAGGACAAACAAACCAAGCGCCAGTCGGCAACCCGGCGATTGCGCCTTCCGGGCAAATTATCGGATTGTTCGCACAACACCAAAGAAGGCACAGAACTTTTCATCGTCGAGGGTGATAGCGCTGGCGGCTCCGCAAAACAGGGCCGTGATCGTAAATTCCAAGCCATCCTGCCGTTGCGGGGTAAAATCTTGAATGTCGCCAGTGCGACGGCGGACAAAATGCGGGCCAATCAGGAACTTACTGATTTGATTGAGGCATTGGGCTGCGGCGTCGGCGACCGATTCATGCTGGATGATCTGCGCTACGAGAAAATCATCATTATGACTGATGCGGACGTCGATGGCGCACACATTGCATCCCTATTGATGACGTTCTTTTATCAGGAAATGCGTGGCCTGATCGAAAGCGGCAGTCTGTTCTTGGCACTGCCACCGCTCTATCGCATATCCCAAGGCGGCAAGACGATCTTTGCCCGCGATGACGCGCACCGCGAAGAACTGATGGAAACCGAATTTAAAGGTCGTGGTAAAATCGATATCTCGCGGTTTAAGGGTCTTGGTGAAATGCCACCGGTCCAGTTAAAAGAAACCACGATGGCCAAGGCCAACCGGACCCTGATCCGCGTCACCATTCCAGGCAACCACACCGACGATGATAAAATCGAAAGTCGTGAAACGGCGCGTCTGGTTGATCAGTTGATGGGCAAAAAACCCGAATTGCGCTTTGCATTCATCCAGGAACACGCCCAATTCGTTCAGGAAATAGACGTCTAGGCAGCGGTTCGCGCCTACCCCCTGCCCGTACGCCCCAGATTTTCTGTCCATACGAATTCCAGGCGCTTCAGCGATTCACCGACCGTGGCGACATCGCTCAGGCCCTCTAGGGCTGCGCCATAAGCCTCACCCAGCACCTCTTCACCTGCGCGGACAGCTTCAATCGCGCGCTTGGCCTTATCGGTCGGGATCACCGTCACGGAGCGTTTATCGTGGCGCGTTGGCTTTTGTTTCAGATAACCAAGTTCTGTCAGTTTCCGAATGTTATAGGAAACCTTCGAGCCCAGATAATATCCCCGCTCCACCAAATCACGCACTGCGATTTCGTCTTCGCCCACATTGGTCAGCAGCAATGCCTGCACGCCATTCAAATCATGGATGCCGGCACGGGTCAGCTCGGCACGCACAACGTCCAATAATCGGCGGTGCAGACGCTCAACTAAGTGCGTTAGGTCTCTATAGTCATGGGTCACGGTCACATCCTTGTCATTTTTATGATAAATAGCCCCAGGTGCGGGCATCTGGATATGATTTCCATCACAACCTGATCACTATGGACGTTGATGCGGCACATGCTTAAGGTCCCATATAACACGGTGAACGTATTGGAGAGATGACGATGAAGTTTGTTCGTTTTGGCGAAGTTGGTGCCGAAAAACCTGGTTTGATTGATGATGCCGGACGCATTCGTGATCTCAGCAATCACATCGATGATTTGGCCGGAATCTCACTTGATCCAGATCGCTTGGCACGCCTTGGCCAGATCAACATGTCGGCGCTGGAAAACGTCGACCGTGATGTGCGGATCGGTGCCTGTGTCGGTGATATTCGCCAACTCGTCTGCATCGGCTTGAACTATTCCGATCATGCAGCAGAACTGAATTTACCGACACCCGAAGAACCCGTGATTTTTATGAAATCACCCTATTCGATCACCGGGCCGTTCGATGATATCGCACTGCCACCGGGATCGACCAAAACCGATTGGGAAATCGAACTGGCCATCGTTATTGGCAAAGAAGCCGACAACGTCTCGCGCGCCAGTGCCATGTCGCACGTCGCGGGCTTCACCATTATGAATGATATCTCAGAGCGTGCGTGGCAGCTTGAGGGCACGGGACAATGGACCAAGGGCAAAAGCTACAAGGGTTTTGCCCCACTGGGTCCGTGGTTGGTGACGCCTGATGAAATCGCCGATGTTCACAATCTGAAAATGCGGCTCGATGTGTCGGGTGAGCGGATGCAGGATGGTACGACCAAGACCATGATCTTTGACGTTGGTCATCTGGTGTCATTCGTATCGGAACGTATTTTGTTAAAAGCGGGCGACATCATTGCGACAGGTACACCACCAGGTGTCGGCACCGGCATGACCCCGCCCAAATTCTTAAAAGCGGGTGATGCGTTTAATTTCGGGATCGAAGGACTTGGTGAACAACGCCATACCGTTGTTCAGGGTTAGTCATCGGCGTCCTGATCACGGGGCGCCGATATCCCATATCTAAATGCCCACCCAAGGCCGTCCAGGGTGCTCGTCTCGGGCACATATTCGCAACCGATGACACCACCGTAGCCGATCATATCGCACGCTTCGAAAAACGCGTTGTAGTCATAGGTACCGCTGCCGGGTTCATGCCGTCCCGGATAACCCGCGATTTGCATGTGCCTGATCACATCGAAATTCGCACGAAGCCCCTCGATCGGGTCTTCGTCATTCATCAATGCGTGATAGGCATCGTATTGCAGGGCCACGTTGGGGGCATCGATCATGGCCAAGATCGCCCGCGCTTGTGCCGTTCGCTGAACCAAATACCCCGGAACATCTTGGCCGTTGATGGGTTCGATCAAAATGGTGATGTCCAGCGACTCCGCCAGCTTGGCTGCGAAGTTCAAATTATCGACATATTGCGCCGTGGCGTAGTCCTCTCGGCCAGGCCCAACGATACCGGACATGATATGAATTTGCGGGCACTTCAGCGCCGTCGCCCACTCCAGGGCATCGATGATCGATTCTTTGAAGTCATCAACACGATCAGGCAACGCGGCGATTCCCCGCTCGCCCGAGGCGCGATCCCCCGCCGGGGCATTGATCAACACCATTTTTAAATCAAAGTCCTGCAGATATCCCCACATGGTCGATTTATCCTCGCCATACGGAAACTGGTGTTCAACGTGGCGAAATCCCGCAGACTGCGCCGCTTGGAACCGATCCCAGAACGGTATTTCTTGAAACATATACATAAAATTGGCGGAGAACTGCGGCACATCAAATCTTTCAGTTGAACACGGTGAATATCGTGATTGATCCAAGTCAATGCTGACCAAACCCGGCATCGACAGAATACATTATGATTGAACACTTACTTGAAAAATACGCTGTTGGCGTGCCGCGTTATACGAGCTATCCGACAGCACCGCACTTTTCCGAAACCGTGACCGCCGATACCTATGCCAATTGGCTTTCGGATTTATCTGATCCCCAACCCATTTCGCTTTATATGCACATCCCGTATTGCGAGGAAATGTGTTGGTACTGCGGCTGTTTGACCAAAATCGTCAAACGCTATGCCCCGATCTCAAGCTACGTAGACACCTTGACCGCAGAGATTGATCTGGTTGCCGCGCACCTACCGGGGAAGTTTAAGGCAGGTGCCGTTCACTGGGGTGGTGGCAGTCCCACCATCTTAAAAGCGGACGATTGGAAGCGCACATTCGAAATATTACACAAACGATTCGAATTCGGATCAGATGCCGACATCGCCGTTGAAATGGACCCCCGCACCACCACGCCTGAATACGTTGCGGCACTTGCAGAATGCGGCGTCAATCGCGTCAGCATCGGTGTTCAGGATTTCGACGAGAATGTTCAAAAGGCCATCAATCGTATTCAGCCGTATGAGGTCACCGCGCGTGTGGTCGGTTGGCTTCGCGATGCCGGGATCACCAACATCAATCTAGATCTGATGTATGGCCTGCCGCATCAAACAGTTGCGCTCGTCGAAGACATGACAGAAAAGGCCTTATCGCTAGCACCGACACGCATCGCCCTGTTCGGGTATGCCCATGTGCCGTGGATGAAAAAACATCAACGACTGATTCCCACTGAATTATTACCGGATACGTTGGAGCGGTATCGCCAAAGCGAGACCGCAGCGAAAATGCTGGTCGAGGCGGGATTCAATCGCATTGGATTGGATCACTTCGCCGCCCCCAAAGACACCATGACGCGGGCCGCCCAAGACGGCAGCCTGCGCCGGAACTTCCAGGGCTATACGACGGATACATCCGATACCATGCTGGGGTTCGGCGCGTCGTCCATTGGCAACATGCCGCAGGGCTATGTGCAGAACACATCCGCCATCGCGAACTATACACGGTCTGTTTCTAATGGTGAATTGCCGATTGCCCGCGGCCTTAAGGTCTCGGCCGAAGACAGGCTGCACCGCGATGCCATCAACATGCTGATGTGTGATTTACGGTTGGACGTCGCGGCCCTGTGTGAACAGCACGGTGTCGCGGATTCCAGATTGGACTTCGTCTTTGAGCGCTTGGCCAATCCATTAAAAGACGGCTTGATGACGTTGAATGGCCGCACCATTCAGGTCACCGATGCCGGGCGTCCGTTGGTCCGTGTGATCGCTGCCGCGTTCGATGAATATCTGGCACATGCCAAGGCGCGGCATTCCATCGCAATTTAAATCACGTCTTAGACGAACCCTCGGGCACGGATTTCTGACGCGATGTTTTCGGCAACGCTGAGCTTTTGCGGTGCCCATTCAAGATCAATCGTCCCCTCGAACGGCTTGGCGTATCCCCCATCATAAAGGGATTGATGCAGGCGCGCGTGCTTTGGCGTGATCAATTCTGGCGGCGCAAAGATATAAACGGGCTTGCCCGTCGCACAGGCTTCCGAACACATGGATACGGATTCGCCCGTCACGATGATCGCGTCGGCCAATGCCAGATATCCAGTATACGGATTTTCATCATCGCTATCCCAACGATGCAGCATCGCCGAACCATCCAAGATTTTGGAAATCGTATTCACCGCATCACCTGTACGGCGGCTGGTTGTGACCAACAAACTGCCCTGCGTCTGGATGGCGATGTGATTGATCTGCTGACACAAGGTGCGCGCCATGTCATCGCTAAAGGTGCGACGTCGGGTGCTGCCACCGATCATCACGGCTATGCGTGGTGCCTTTGCGGGATTTAGTCTTTCCGACCAAGCGGCCACAGCGGATTCTAATCTCACAGGCGTCATGCCGTGCGGCGCACCAGCGATCACCAGCGTATTGGAACCTTCATCTGGCTGATCATGGGCAGGCAAACACATCAAATCGAAATCATCACGCCCCGAACCTGGATCCATGATTTGGACAAGACGTGTGGTGTTACCTGATTGCGCCTTGATCCACCGTGCGATGGGTGCCGTGCGGCGCCCCGCTGAAACCACCAATGTCGGCCACGGCGGTTGCAGCGCCTTTTTCGATGATGGTGTCAGGCCGTTCAACGACGCACCCAAAATGATATTGGGCAATTTCGCAGCGGGGCCGTATTGCAGTTCGATCTCGGTCACAGGTAATCCGAGCGCACCCGTCACGCCGAGCGCCTGGCTTCTGTTGCCAGCGCGGTCATCAAGTAAAACCCAAATGAGGGAATTTTCATTCAAAATCAGAACACCCACGTTGTCATTCTGCACAGCATCCCATTGGACACTTCAGAAGGTCAAACAGTTGGCGACTTGCTCCGCTTTGTAAACCGTCATGGAGCCTGCGCGACCCCGGACTTTGATCACCATTGTTGGCAATTCAGATGCATCAAAATTCGCTTTGTGCCGCAATGCCTCGCTGAATAACAATTGCACGCCATGGTCTTTGGTCTCACCCTCAAGACGCGCCGCCGTGTTCACCGTATCGCCGATCACCGTGACTTGCGTGGCGCTGCCATACCCCATGGTGCCGCGAATAACGGGCCCTGTATGCAGGCCGATTCCCAATCTCAAAGGCTCATCCAAATCATTTACCAAGCGGGTGTTCATCTCGTCCAATTGCTCGGCCATGCCATGGGCGGCCTTCAACGCGTTCATCGCACCCATGGCAGGATCATCCTTGTCGCCAAACGTCGCCATGATTCCATCGCCAATGTACTTGTCGATCTTGCCACCGTTTGCCTCGATCACCTTGCCCATGGTTTCGAAATTCTGGTTGAGCAAATAAACAACATCAAACGGAAGCTTCTTTTCAGATAACGTCGTGAAGCCGCGAAGGTCAGCGAACATGACGGTCAACTCAACCTCGTGACCCATCGTAAATTGACCAGGCCGCAAGGCTTCTGCAGCGGTGACATCGGGCGGCAACAACGGCTCACAGATAATATCCTTGGTGGGTTTTAGCTGGCACGCCAATCGTACGTTCGCAGGCAAACCTAGTTTGCGCAGAATCCGAGACTCTTCTTCGCCGGGTGCTGCGCAGGCCCCTTGGGCGGGATCAATCAGCCGAACCCGACATGTCGAACAGCGCGCCCGCCCCCCACATACCGATGCGTGCGGAATGCCAGCAGCCTTAAAGGCTTCTAATAATGTCGCCCCCGATTCGATCACGACACGCTGGCCCGTGGTTTGATGCATGGCACGAACCATGGACTTTCTATTTGCAATAAATTGGCGCACGTAACGCAAAACGAATACCGTCAAGACAGCAGCAACATAGCCGTACATCCAATTGTCGCGAACCTCGAATAAATGCCGAACCGCATCGTTATCGGGAAACTTGATCGCCTGAAGCAGGCCAAACAACCAACTGGGATCTTCGACCAATCGAAGGACTTCCAACCCTGCAGATACAAACCCAGAGATCGCCAATACGGGGAGAACCAACGCCAACATATAAAGCTGCGTCGACCAACGCGCATACCATGGCTTCACCTTTAACCAGTGATGAATGCCCGTGCAGCCATGGGCCCAGGCGACGCACAACAACGTGACCTTCAGCCATGTCTTGGTCGCATCGAAATGCCAGTCTGATGCCAGCACATACGCGTAATTGGGCTCTAAGCCGAACGCCAGACGGGCATACGCGGTGCCGACCGCATGATCGGCAATCAGCAACGGGATGAGCAATCCCAAAGTCAACTGGCTCCATTGCCATATCGGCATTTTGAGGGTTCTGCGGGAATATATAACCCATAGGGCGGACCCTAAATGCACAGTCACCGCAAATGTCAAAAGTGCGATCCCATAGACGTTTGTCCACGGTGTGGTCAGATACCAACGTGCGGCCTCTAATAGCTCAAGCGAGACAATGCCAAAACTATGGTTGATGAGATGCCCGGTGACGTATGTGAATAACGTCAGCCCGGCCAACAAATGTACAGCGCGTCGGGTCATCTTATGATCCTTCCCCCCAGATCATCGAACCTTAATAAGCGCCGGCTTTGCCGTCTTTGATCGCCATGGCCAATTGCTTGAAGGGTTCGCAATTCGTTCCACACGCGGCTTCAAGCTTCTCAAGCATCTCGCGTGCTTCATCCAGACGACCCGTTTGTACAAACATCTGCCCCTTGTAATTCAAAGCCCCTGTATGGGTTGGCGTGATGAGGAGTGCGTTGTCGTAATACTGGGCCGCCTTATCGAAATCACCCTTCATCCGGGTTGAAAACCCCAACAAATTCCAGGCGTTCGCATGACGCGGGAATTCGCGCAAAACTACGCGTAGTGTTTCAATCGCGGCGTCATAGTTTTTGGCTTTGACCAATTTTTCAGCGTCATCATAACGGTCCAACTGCATCATGGACCCATTCGGGTTCATCATGGCACGGGCATCAGACATACCGGTCAAAATGGACGCGGCGACAATAATCGATAAGACAAACTTCATGGGAATACCTGCTTAACTGAAAGGACAAGATTTCGTCGTTGCAGCTACGTAGCAAGCTAGAGCGTCATCAGGAAATAAACCAAGATCAACTTTTCTCGATCAGAGAGTGATATCGCGGGCAATACATCCGAATTGGACGCCCTGATTTGCACACCCGTATCGTAATGTTCGATCACCGCCATCAACGATTTCACCGATCCGTCATGCATATAGGGCGGACGTTTGGCGACACCGCGCAACGTTGGTGTTTTAAACGCGAAACGGGCTTTGATGTTATCTGGATCATGCTCGGCACGGCCTAGATCTGTTGTGGATGGCAAGCAGATATCGTGCATGGCATCGTCGGTAAACCGCCATCCCATATGGCAATTCGCACATCCCGCTTTGCCGACGAATAATGCGAATCCCGCTTTTGCATCGTCCGAGATGGCTTTTTGATTTCCATCGACCCAGTCATCAAAGGCTGTGCGCGGGGGCACCAACTTGCGCATGAACGCAGCCAAGCTTTGCGACAGACGTGAAATACGAATGTCTGGATCGCCAAAGGCCGATTGCATCGCATCTTTGTAGGCAGGAACCGTGCTTAATTCCTGAACCAACGCGTCCAGGTCTTGGTTCATTTCTTTGGACCGGGCGATGGGGGCCAGGGAAAACCCTTCAAGGCTATCGATGCCCCCGTCCCAGCCAAATTTTTGAGACCAGCCAACCCCTAACAAAGTTTGTGTGCGGCGCTGCATGACAGCGCCCTCATGACCGATGCTGAAACGTTCTAAATCCGTCCAGCCATGCACTTCGATATGGCAGGTCGCGCAGGAAATCTTATTGGTTGCCGACAACTTTGGATCAAAGAACAACTGTTTGCCCGCAGCAATTTTCTCGGGCGTTGTCGGGTTGAACTTATAGCTTGGCGATTCCATTGACGCGGGCCGCGCGAAGTCTTGGAGATATTTGGTGTTCGATACGTCAGATGCATGGGTCGGTGAAATCAGGCAGGCGCCGATGATGTAAAAAAGTCCAACGCGTAGAACTTGCCGCATCACCCCGCCGATAACTCCGCCAAGTTGGTTTCGTAATTTTTCCAACGATCAACAGCGCTTTTATAAATTGGCTTTCGTACTTGCCAATTCGATGCCGTTAATACGGCCCCCGTTGATGTTTCTGGCGACGCCACGGCCTCGTCCCAGGGCAAGCCAAGGAATTCAATCAGCTTAGCCCCTGTGTCACGCGGGTTATTGACCATTTCCTGATAATCAACGGACATAACATCAAGCGACAGCGTATCGCGCCAATGCGCCATCATCTTGCGCTCGGCATCCATATAGGCTGCGATATCGGAGACGTTGTTGCTCCAATTCATGCCAATCGATTTGAAGTTTTGGAAGTAACACGACAGCGCCACATCCTTTGGATGACGTGTGCAATGAATAACCTTTGCATTCGGAAACAGCACCTGCGCCAACCCCAAAAAGAAAACATTGATGGGTGTTTTGTCAGATACAAATAGACCATCGCGGGGTGCCGTCGCCAATCGACGCACATACGCATCCGCCAAGTCGCGGATTTTCTCTGCATCGAATGACAGCATGTCATCGGGATAGGCATCAAGCAGACCACTCAGGATATCAACCTCGCCAGCGCCATGAACGGACGGGTGTGCCGCAATCATTTGTTCGACCAACGATGTGCCGGATCGCGGCATACCACAGACAAATATCAAGTTCGCTTCGGGGTCGCCCTGCCCGGCCAGTCCGTCCAACATATCTTTTGTCACCGTGCCGATCACATGATCGATTTCTGTCGCAAAACCTGCCGGGTCAAAATCTCTGTCAGCCTTTTTGTCCAAATCCTTGCGACGCGTATTTGCAGCCTGTGCGGCGTCCCATGCCGCAGCGTAATCCCCGCGTGCATCTTCGACGGTGGCCAGCGCGAAACCCAACGCGATACGATCATCGATGGGGGTGCGGCTATCGTTGGCCTTGGATTGAATGATCTCAAAATCGGCGTCATCCAAATCTGCCCGTTTGGCGTCGGCTATGTTCATCCAGGCTTCGCCAAATGTCGGGCGCAATTCGACAGCGCGACGGAACCGCTTTTCAGCATCATCGACTTTACCCTGTGCCAGCAACACAACACCTAAACCGTGCGCGGCCTCGGCGAACGTATCGTGGCTTTCAAGCAGATCGATGTATGTGTCTTCCGATTTTTGGTACTCGCCCGCTTTGAAATATGATCCCGCCAAGTTGGCCTTGGCTTCGGGATAACCAGCCCGGCGCGCAATCGCATCAGAAAATGCACGGATTGCACCGGGCAGATCGCCCAGTTGCAGCTTAATATTGCCGAGCGCGTTATGGGCCTCGGCGTACGATTGATTGTGCGCGATGGCTTCCATGCATTGTTGTTCAGCGGTTTCCAACTCACCCAAATGGCGCAATACGATCGCCAGGTTGGTGCGCGCCATCGCATTGGCAGGCCATGCCCGCACGGCTTCGGCAAATGCCTCTGCCGATGCCACATAATCGCCCAATCGGTATTCTAAGTTCCCAAGGCTGATCAACGCTTCGATATAGCCAGGGCGGCGTTGAATGGCTGCCATCAGTTCATCGCGTGCAGCTGGGTATTTCCCCTGTGCTTCTAGGGCCACCCCTAAATTGCAATAGCCCTCGGCCATGTCTGGTGCCAACTCTATGGCGTGGCGGGCGGCGGCCTCGGCCTCCATCGGGCGGTCACAGACGTTCATGATTGCCGCACAGTTGGCATGAAGCTCAGGATCATCATTATCGTAAGTTGCCGCTTGGGTGATACCGTCTCGGGCTTCGTCCAAACGCCCGGCATGGAAATCGATCATCGCCATGACGTGATGCGCACGCGCGTTTTGCGGATCAAGTTGCAACGCTTCTTTGAGTAGTGCGATGGCACCATCTGCATCACCATTCGTGGCCTTCTTTTCGGCGGCACGAACGCGCGCTTTTGAGACGTTGAATGCTTTTTGATCGCTCGTCGGGACGGCTTCGCCCTGTTGCATCAGTCGGCGGCGTTCTTTTCTGTTCATCGAATGCTCCTCATACATGATGGGATGGCCCGATAAGTGCCGGACTGTCAACGGTTGAAATGGGAATTCATTCGACCATACGCGATTGTCATTAAGCCCTGAAATGCGTAAAAGTGGCAAAACCAGATCGGAGAATTCCATGTCCCAGTCCGCCGCCATGAAAACGACTGCCCGAGGCTTAGAGACCGCCCGCCTGCTTCTTGATATCAAAGCGGTGAACTTTCGCCCCGAAGAGCCATATATGCTGACATCTGGCTGGGCGAGCCCCGTGTATATTGACTGCCGCTGGGTCGTCTCGTTCTTGGATGCACGCCGTCGCATTATCGAACTCGGTGCTGACCTGCTGAACGAAGGCACCGACATGAACAAAGTCGATATGCTGGCCGGGGGCGAAACCGCAGGTATCCCCTATTCATCATGGCTTTCCGAATCGGTATCAAAGCCGATGCTGTATGTTCGTAAAAAGCCCAAAGGGTTCGGTCGGAATGC
>ENA-UOXV01003787-UOXV01003787.1-marine-metagenome-genome-assembly--contig:-NODE-3787-length-18017-cov-4.917771_pt1 | contig 18017 bp, 21 predicted proteins | sample MGYA00238165_ERZ766961 | MGnify/ENA primary metagenome ERZ766961 (study PRJEB28924, sample SAMN03173240) | marine metagenome | biome: Marine; feature: Water; material: Subsurface seawater | place: North...
AAATAACAAAGTTTTATAAATAACAAAGTTTTATAAATAACAAAGTTTTATAAATAACAAAGTTTTATAAATTATTGAATTGAAATAATTAATTTAATAAAGTTTAGGTTTATCCACTTGTCTTATATCTGATGTATTTTTATTTTTTTTCAACCATTTTAATAGTTTCAATAATTTATCATCATCTAAATTATAATAATTCCATGGTAATATTAATATACCATTCTCCTTATTTTCATGTTTAACTAATATTTTATCATCAACAATGAAACTACTATTTATTGATACAAATTTTTTATACTTTGGATGATTCCATAGGTAAGAAAGATTTTTTGAAAAATCTCCATCAACAAATTTTGTTTTCTGAATCTTTCTATTTCTAACATCAACCACTTTAAATTCTCTAAATCCCTTCCTAGCAAATATTATTTTAGTTTTATTATATTGTTCCTTGGTTAAGATTGAATTTAAAACCATTTTACAATAATCTTGAGTTGCAGCCGTCCAAATAGATACATTATAATTTTTATAACAATAATCCAATATTTTTTTTAAATAGGGTCTATGATAAATTATATATTGGTCTTTTCTATCACCATATAATATTTTTCCAATTGTATATTTTAAATCTTTATTAGGAGTTACAACTTGATTTCTATTTTGAGAAATATTACTTATTTGCTCCATATCAGATGAAGAATCTGATGTATCTGTTGAAGAATCTAAAAACCTAGTCTGTATTAGAGTTTCATCTAAATCAAATATTATATGATTTTTTATTTTAATTTTTTTAGTTTTTCCACCACCTCCTTTATTTTTAATATTATATTTTAGGTTCTTCTTTAATTTCTTTCTTGTTAATATATTATTCTTCTTAAAAAATTTCATGCTCTTAATTCTTATTACTATATAAATATATTTTATTTTTCGCTCCATAAATTAAATAAATTAAAACTAATAAATTAAAATCCATAAATTAAAATCAATAAATTAAAATTGAATGATTTAAATCTTCAAGTATGTAAATAAATATAATGGATACATGTCAATTAAGATTGATATCAAATCTTAATTATTATCATAGAAGATTAAGAGATAATAATTGTGAAGGATTAAGTGAATACTTTAATTTACCAAAAAATTTAAATGTGGATTTTAAATTGGATATAGAAACAAGAAGTATAAAATTTTTTGTGAAATATAGAAAAAGAAGATATGAAAAATTAGCAAAAATAATTAAAAAAACTTATATTGGTTTACCTATTGAATTAAATGAAGTAATATGTAAATTTATACCTGAAAATTTATATGTTGATTTGGAATTTAATGTTGATTATTCTGATAATTATCCATTTGAAAATCCACTATGGAGTTTTAATAGTATTTATACAAATATATTTTGTGATTTGAATATGGAAGAATATTTTAAATATAAAGTTAAAACATATAACGATAATTATATGAATTCTTGGAGTCCAGCAATCTGGATTGATAAAGAATTAATATCATTTCTTGCTTCAATAAATAATTTTGAGTATATGATACAAAACAAATAATTAAGTACTTACGGTTTTTATACAGTAGTCAAGATCCTTTTGACTTTCTTCCATTCTTTTACTTGTTTTATCATATGCTTCATATTTTTTCTGAACATCTTCTTGCATTTTTCTCAAAGATTCTTCTTGTTCTCTATAAGTCTTTACTTCTTTAAAATAATTCACTATTTTTTGTTTAAAATCTTTTGGAGAACATGATTGTCTAAAAGCCATTTTTTTAGCAAATTCCTCTGCGATTGTATTATTTAAATGATTATCATATTTTTCCTTTTTTAAAACGTGATACCTTAATAAACACAGACATACTATTAAAGCAGCTATTAACAAAATTAAAACTGTTAAATCTGGAGCTTTTTCCATTATAATTTTTACAAAGATATTTTTTAAGAATATATTTATATTAAGAAACTTGAAATAAAGATTTAATCCAAATGTAATTTTATAAAATTGCTTGTTTTTCTACATAAGGGACATTTATTACTATCCAATTTATTTATACACTCTGTATGAAAACAATGACCACACGCTCCTGCCGAAATATCATTTCCCAAATCATCTAAACAAATAGAACATGTTTTTTTATTTAAACTTTGATTTATAATTAAATTTTTATTAATTGTTTTCATAAATAAATACTTTTTTGTATAAGACCTAGGAAGTATTTTATTAAATTTCAAATAATTCTTCATTCTTTGACAATCTCTCTTAAATATTACACTTTTACCAACTGATAACATATATCTCTTAAAATAATCTTTTCTTTTATTTTCTTTATTTAACTTTTTCGAATAACAACAATTACAAATATCACCTGATATGGGGTGATGCCATAATTTATTTTCAAATAGATTAAATGTTTCTTCGCAATGGTCGCATATGGCAAGTTTATGTGATATAAAATTTCTAAATATTATTGAGTTTTCATTATATTGAGGATAAAATATATCAACTAATTTTCCACTCTTAAAATTTTTGCATCTAATATTAATTTCTTGACCCACGGGATAAAAAGTAGTTATTTTAGTAACTAGAATTACTTGCCATAAAACCTCTAATGGATTAAATACCTTTCCCACATATTTAGGTTCTAATTCTTTCTTAAATTCTTCTGATAACAAATAATAATTATCTCTTAATTCCATAAAAAAATTAACATCTTCAAATTTTATAGGAAATAAATTATCATTTAATATATAGAAATAAGATTCTGGAATATTATTATTCACTATAAAATCATGGTCTTCCAATTTTCTCCAATCATATGTAAGTTCCTCATTTGTATCCAATATAAAGGAATAAATATATTTAATATTATCATTTATACAAATTTTATTTTCAACATCAAATAATTTTTTAAACAAATGAAATACAAACTCCCCACTAAAGTATTGATAAGATACACATAGTAGGAAATGTTTCCTTATAAAATAATCAGTTTTTAAAATTGGATGAATTGGTATGGAATCAATAAAATCCTTACACTGTTGTTCCCTATTTAAATATATTATATCAAATAAACTATGTAAGTTAGTCATATAAATTATTAAGAAATTAAATCTATTCTAAATACTCTTTTTATTTTTAAATAATCTAAATATTTCAAGAATAAATTGCCCCCAAAAAATATTCAATACCACAATTTCCTTCAATTACTAATTATTAGAAACAACAATTATTCTTTTCATTATCTACGGGTTTAATTTCCAATAAAACCTTTCTCTTAATCTTGTCTTTGTTTCTGAATTTAAAAATTGCCTTAGGTTCTAATAATTTAAAAACCCGTAAAAAAAGATCTAATATTCTCGTTCCTTTTTTAGCAGAAGTATAAAAAAAATTATCCTCTTCAAATTCATTCAATACTAAGGTATTTATTTCACCTCTATTTGGACCCTTTACTTTAGACATATCTTCTTTGTTACCTACTAATACAAATAGTGCGTTTTCAGAAGTCTTTAATACTAAATTCTTCCAATATTTAATTCTTTCAAATGAAGATTTATCATTTAAATCAAAAACTAATATAGCTAAATCTACTCCTCTAGTATACATAGGTATTAAACCACTAAATCTTTCTTGACCTGCTGTATCCCAAACATCTATAGATAATTTTATATTTACAAAATCCAAATTTTGGGTTTCATTATTCCAATTTTTAAAATCGAAATTATGTTTTATCTTCCAAAAAACTGCTCCTAATGTCGTTTGACCTACTTCATCTATTGAACCGTGCAAGTAACTATTCAGAATACTTGATTTACCAACACCAGAATTACCCAATAAAACACACTTAAGGTTTATATTATGGTCTTTTAAATCAATATTATCCATAGATATATTAATATTAAAATATATTTTTTTAATATTTTTTAAATTCAATTAATTTATATTCAAAAGTTAATTTATATTTATTCAAAACTTAATTTATTTGTATAATTTTTATTATTATTAATATTATATGGTAAGGTATAACGCAAATACTATCAAAAATAGATTTGAAAGAAAAAGAAAAAAAAAATTTAGAAAAACTAAAAAACATATTCAAAGTAATAAATTTAGAAAAATTAAAGGTGGTTATAGAAATAATGACAACTCAAATTTAAAATATAATATTACCCACCCATTATCTAAATTTATAGAGGACAAAGTTGGTGATGGATATATATTAACTTTTCATGAAGGTAATAATAATCTATTTAATGAAGAAAGTATTTATGTTAAGGCATTTGTTGATAAAATGTTGGAAATAATGCGTTTTTCTTTTAACAGAGAAAGAATGTATCATATTGGATTAGGTAATTACCCAAGCAGTTTTGAACACCAGAGTTCTTCCATCATAGAAAATATAAAAAATTCTAGATATCTTACAATTGTTTTAGCAACAGGTGAATTAATACCAATTGGGTTTTTATATGTAGAATTAGCATCTGATAATAGTAATAATTATGATAAAGTTTGGACGGTATGTACTGACCCAAATAGAAGAGGTGAAGGTAATTCAACTAAGGTTATGAATCATCTATTAAAAAGACAGAAGAAAAATAATAGAAATAATATGCTATTAGAAATTTATAATGATAACGAAATTAAAAGAGAAGAAGAAGAACCCAAACAAAATCATATAGCAGAACTTTTTAGTAAAATGGGATTTCAAGAAGTTAATCAAAATCAATTAAAATTTGGTGCCGAAAACAATATTCTTGGAAGGAATGGTGAAACAAAAGTAATGGTTATACATTGATAATATTACTTATTATTACTTCTAAATATTTTATATACTAATAGTAAAAGGTAAATGGTCTGATAAATCAGTTTTCAATATATTATAATCATTTATATTATTTATATTATTTATATTATTTAAATCCGTATAATAATAGTCAAGTAATATTTGAGGTCTGTATGCTGGAAAAGATTTTAAATTAGATTCTGTACTTATACCGTTTTTTAACTTCTCTATAATTGTATTATCTATTTTATTATTTTTTGTATTACCTATTTTATTATCTAGTGAAGAATCAATATTATTAAATAAATTATAAGGAATATTAAAATCTCCTACAAGTATTATGTTTTTTAAATTATTACTTTCTATAAATTCTTCTAGTTGCCTCAACTGTTGTTTCTGTTGTAATAAAGTTATATCAGAAGATAGGTGTAAATTACATATCCAAATATCTTCTGATTTTCCTTCATTATATACTTTATTTATTTTTATAAATATAGCATTGTTTATTGGTCTCATTAACCATTTATCAAATACACAAATTCTAGTATCCAATATTTCATATTTACTTATTATCATATTACCAATATTATTAACTCCATATTGTTCAGTAGAATAATAGAATGATGTATAATTTGGTTTTAGTTTACTTATTAAATAGTTTTCTTGTGGTGTATAATTATCATTCAAAACTTCTTGTAAGCATATAATATCAGCATTTGTATTTTTAATAAAATCACATTGTTTATCAATCATAGTTCTTTCATAAAAATTACATCCATTATGAATATTCCAACTCATTAATTTATTAGTATAATTTCCATCAGGAATAGGTTCTTCTAAATTTTTTCCCTGATTAGAATTTATAAATAAATTGATATCACATATTTTTTTTTTATCTCTAGTATATATCTTATAAAAGTTTGTTATATAAAACATTACCTCCCAAATCAATATTCCACATGTCCCAATTAAATATCTAAACAATAAAATTAAAAGATTATCACTATTGATAATATACTTTATAAACTCCTCCAATTTATTACTTATTTTTTGCTCCATTAATTAGTTTTATGTAATAATTTTTAAATAATATTTAAATTTTTAGGATAATTAAAAATCAATTAATTTCACTTCTTCATCTATACCCCTTATATAATTTATTTTTTGTAGCATATATTCACAAGGTGTTCTTACCTTTGAATATAATCCCCTACAAAAATTTAAATAACCATCTAGATTACTTTTTATATCATTTTCTAAAATAAAAAGTATTCTATCAACTTTCTTTTCAATTATATTCAATCTTTTTTCCAAATTTTTATGCTTATGATCTGCATTTTCATCATTATTTAATTCTTCAAATTCATTAAATTTTTCAAATTCTTTCAATTCATCAATTTTTTCAAATTCTTCAGATATTTCATGTATTTCAGATATTTTAGATATTTTAGATTTATCAGTAAAATCAATACTATCCACATATATACTATCATTATCTTCATCAATTTCTTCACCTATTTCTTCAATTTCTACCATATTTATTCTAGAATTATCATTTTCCATAATAGTATTTAATTAGAATTAATATTATTTATTTTAAAAACTACTTTATCACCTATTTTTATATTTTTTTTTCTAATTTGGTATTTATCTATTTCCAAAAATTTATAACATGGAACTTTTGAACCCACCGATTTTAATGAATGAGGTTTTAAATAACTATGTAAATCTACTATTACATTACTTTGATTTAAAAAAAGTAAATCTAAAGGTATAAAAGTATTTTTCATCCATACAGATTTAATACTTTTATTTGTAAATTCAAATAACATACCTTCGTTATCACTTAATTTTTTTCTCCTAAACATGAGTCCTTTTATTCTTTTACTATCATTATTAACCATAATACCATTATATTCATGTATTTTTTCACCTTTATTTGAAAAATTTTCTTTCTTTAAAAGAGAAAATAGTAAAATTATAAAAAATAATATTATTAATTTTATACAGACCATTAATTATTAATCATAAAATAATTAATATATAATAGGATAAATGATAATTTAAATAATTATTTTAAAATTTTTAATTAAAATATTAATAAATCATATAGTTTTAAAAATGGTTGAATTACAAATAGATAATGAATTACTAAGTAGAAAGTTTTTTGATTTAAATCTAGATGAAGATTTAAATGGAAGAATTCTGCACATAAAAAATGATGAATATTGGGAAAATACAATAATTGAATTCTTTAATCTTTATATTTCTAATAATAAAAATTCAATTACATTAAATGAATTAAAGGAGAAATTTAGATTAAATCAAGAGGATAATACCTACACTATTATAGTATACGAAATCAAAAATAGAGTTGAGGGATATATAATATTGGAACACGGATTACTTGCTGATATTAATCAGAATGTAAAGAATCATTTTTTTAATAAACAAATGGATTTAGAAAGAAGTGTTTTTATAAGTAATTATGGTGTATCAAATATTTTTTCAAATAAAGGAATAGAAGAGATTTTATTTAATTATGTTTGTGATAATTATGGAACTTATCAACCATTATATTTAGAAACTTATGAATATGATAATGAATTAGATATTAACTTATTCAAAAGAATAGGTTTCATAGATATAAATACTCATACAAATAATCATAATAATTACAGTAATATTTTAAGAGATTCTAAAGTGTATATGATAAGAAACCCTATTAAGAAAAATAATAATATTTTTCATTCAATTAAAACAAAATTATAATTTACTAATTTTTAATATATATTTATCTCTTTCGAACACAATATAAAAATCACATATAATTTTTTTGTTAGTTAATATTTTTTTTAATTCACCTACAAATACTTCAAATTCGAGTTTTTTTATTATTTCTTTATTTTCAGAATCATATATATATTCAAATATTATTTCTTTCAGTTTTAATTCTCCATCCATATTAGAAAATATTTGGTTCAGTTTTTTAAGATCTATTATATTATATTTTAAAGAAATATATTCTGTATTTTTAAAGAATTTTACATAATTTGTTATATTTGTTCGTGGGTCATCCCCTTCTTCCCCAATATCTATCAAGAAGTCTAAGTGCCTATCCAGAACTATTTTTTTTACATTTTGTCTTTCCCCCAATTCAAATATAAATTTAAATAATTTTTTTATATCTTTAGGTTCAATACCAAAATCTGTTAAACTTATTTTTTCATTAAGATTTAATGTAAAACTTTCTAACTTTGATAATATTGGAAGTTCATAATCCCCAATTGTAAAATAAAATAACTGTTCATAATCATAAGATAATTCTAATACCTTTAAATTTTTAAATTTTATAAAATAGTTAGGAAATGGGAAATTATTATCATTATTACTAAAATCGAATGAACCGCATAATCTTAAATGTGTTATTTTATCATATATTTTTTTTAATTTATCTAAATCAAACATAGTTATAGGGTTACATTGAAAGGTGTCTTCATAATGATATGATTTATTATTTGATAAATTAATTCTCTCTAATTTTTCAAATTCCGCTAATTTTTCAAAAAGTTGTTTTTTTAAAGTTGTTTTAAACTCAATTTGTTCATTTTCATCTACATAATTCATATCTTTACTTAAAAAATCACCCAGTTCTATTTCTATAAGAACCTTTTTCAAATTTTCTGGATTGATATTAAAATGAGTAAAATAATCAATATTTATTCCTGATATATTAAGATATTCCAGCACTGTACATTTATCAAATATTTCACAAACTCCTTTAGTTCCTATATTTGTATATGATACATTCAGTTCTTTTAATTTTTTACATCTATCATGTGCGAGAATAGATGTTATGGAAACATGTGTAATTTCACACCTTGATAATTTTAATGAAACTAAATTAGGGAAATATATAGGTGTTAATTGAACTGTTTCACCGATTATTGTCTTACCAAACAAATTAACAATAAAATTATCATCTATTAGTTGAATATTTCCTAAATTCAGTTTAGTTACTGTATGCGTAGGGATTTTACAGATATTGAAAATTTCTGGATTAAAACTATTCAAATTACTTAAATTAATATCTTGAATTTTTTTTATTATATCAGGATCAAATTTTTTAAAAAAATATCCCATTTTTCTTGTTATCAAATTTCTTTCTGCTTCTAATATCTTCTCAAACTCACTCATATCACTGTAAGCACCAGCAAGTTCAAATTCTTGAGCTACATCAGTTAAATCAATATGTCTTAATATTTCACTAAAATTAATTTTAACCAAAACTCTTTCATTAAAAATATTGTGTCTAAATAATTGTGACACTCTTGGCATTGTATTATAGTGGTCAAAATCATTTAATAAATCTAATATTTTATCTAATATTTCAATCGGTAAGGATAAAAAAAAATTATCTTCACCATATGGAACAATATTATTGTTAGCGCCACCTTTTTGGTTTGCTATATATTTGGAACTATATTTACTATTATTGAATGATATTAATGAGATATTATAACCTAATTCCATATTATCTTTAAAAAAATCTAATAATGAGTAATATAAAGAAGTTTTACTCTTAACTGACATTTATATATATATATATATGTTTTATATTTAATTATTAATTATTAGATTGTAAACAAATAATAATCAGTTTCATAAAAATTAATAACTTAATTCATAACTAATTTTTATTTAATTATACTTTGTATAATTAAAACCATATCTTTCATATATAAATATTATAGAATTTGTTGAGGAATATTTGTATTTTGATTAATAAATGGTATTATTAAATTTGAATTATAAACTGAAACTCTTCTCTACTATTTATTTTGAAATACCTCTTTTGCTTTTTTGTAAATTCTATTCTTGAACCTGAAGCATCAATAATAAAAATGGTTTATCATTAAAATTGTAATTTAAGAAAAAATACAATAAATAATTTATATATATTTTACCTTCTATTAAATTAATTCTTTTTAACTTATTTGAATTAAAAATGCTAATAAATTTTTCCATACTTGCAATAGAATTTTCCTCTCTTGCTTTTAATTCATTAAGAATATCTTGTAAAGTTAGATTTTTATCTATATATCTTGCTTCTTGATTTATTTATACTTTGTATAAATCCACGATTAGATATTAGTTATATATAATATAAAACTAATTTTAATGTTTTTAATATAAATAATTATAAAATTTAAATCACTTGTAAAAGTTATTAACTATTCTATTAACTCTAATAAAAGTAGCACATTTATGTATGTCTTTAAGTCTACTTGCTCCAATATAAGTGCAGGTGCTTCTAACACCTCCAAGTATATTATTAATAGTATTTTGAACCTCACCTTTAAAAGGAACTTTAACAGTTTTTCCTTCTGAAGATCTATAGGAAGCAACACCTCCATGGTGTTTATTCATAGCAGTATCAGAAGACATACCATAAAATAATTTATATTTTTTCCCATCTTCCTCAACAATATTTCCAGGACATTCTTCATGTCCTGCTAAAATACTTCCTACCATAACAAAATCAGCGCCACCACCATATGCCTTGCTAACATCTCCCGGATGACAAATACCACCATCACTTATAATCATCGCACCGAGTCCATGTGCGGCATCAGCACATTCCATTACGGCAGAAAACTGAGGCATTCCGACACCAGTTTGAAGTCTAGTCGTACAAACTGCTCCAGAACCAATACCAACCTTAATAATATCTATACCTCCATTTATTACCAATTCTTCTGTTATTTCTCTACTAACCACATTACCGGCAATTAGTGTAATATCCGGGAAAGTATCTCTCATTTTCTTACAAAAATCCACCAATTTAAACATATAACCATTAGCCACATCAATACAAATAAATCTGACTTCAATATTACTTTTTCTCAACTCTTCAACTTGACTCACTATTTTCTCATAATCTCTGTTTGTAAGTCCTGTACTTAAAGCAAAATATTCTTCTGCTCCCTCAATTAAACCATTTTCTTCCTGAAAACACTCAATTAATTCTTTTAAATTAATAAATTTATGAAAACAAGTAATACATCTATTTTTCGATAGAGATTTAAACATTTCTATGGAACTAATTGTATCCATATTACTCGATATAATTGGAACCCCGCTCCATTTTCTACGACTGAATTTAAAAGTAAATTCTCTAACAACATCAACCTCACTTCTTGAGTTTAGAATGCTTCTTTTAGGTCTAAAGAGAACATCATTAAAATCCAACTTTATTTCGTGTTCGAGTTTCATTTTAAATATTGATTATGAAGTTTTATTTAAATAATTATTTATAAAATAGGATTTATAATTAATTTATATATTTGATTTATTTATATGAATCTTAAAAATTTTTATAATTCTTTCATAAAAATAGCAAATATTGTGAAATATTCTGATATGAATCATATAAATTTGGAATTAAATTTAAAAAATGCATCAAATGAATCTATAAAAAAAATGGATATGATAGCTCATGATGCTATTGTAAAATCTTTGGAAAATATAGAAAATATTGTGGGATATATTTCCGAAGAGAGTGAAGACGTAGTTTTATTTAATAAAGATTCTACCACAAATGAAGAATATATAATGAGTTTTGATCCTATAGATGGTTCCAAAAACATATTATCAAATATTACTGTTGGTACGATTTTCTGTTTATATAAATATAATAGAAAGGAACATAGTTTGGACTCAGTTGTGGAAGCAGGATATTGTTTGTATGGACCCCGAATAACATTGGTAAGGACAGAAGGAGATAAAGTTCAGCAATTATTACTTAATGAAAGGAACGAATATGTATTTGAGAAGTATCTATCATTTAATAATAATAATGAGAAACTATATTCCATAAATGAGTCCTATAATTTTTCACCAGAAATTAAAAGTTTATTAGCATATTACAAAGCAAATAATTATAATCAGAGATGGGTTGGGTCTATGGTTGCTGATTGTCACCAAGTTTTATCTAAAGGTGGACTTTTCATTTATCCAAATAGTGAGAAATACCCAGAAGGAAAATTAAGATTATTATATGAGGTTATACCCTTTTCATATATTTTTAAAATGGCAGGAGGTATAGGTGTAGATGACAATTATAATTCAATTCTTGACAGATATAGTACATATAAATTAAATAAAAATAATTTACACAAATCTGTTCCTATTATACTTTCTTCAAAGATAGAAAATGAAAGAATGATAAGTTATTTAGAAACAAGAGAGAATATTTTCTGCTAAATTCTTTTAATTTTAATATTTTTTTTTATTAATTATTTTTTTTTATTAATTATTTTTTTTTATTAATTATTTTTTTTAATTATATTTATAATTATTAATGAAAAAGTTATTAATAATATCGTTAGTAGTTTTAATATTCATATTATTATATAAAAAAAAAAAGGTTATTAAATCAATATATTTAGAAGAAGAAAAGTATAAGATTTATTATCCAAATATAATTCTTAAAAATTTTTTTAGTAAAATTAGTGAAGAAGGATATTTAATGGATAATCCAGATTCCCCCCTTAATTTTGGTTATATATGTCCTGGAGCTATTAGTACCATAAATTATTTAGAGGAAATAAACAATAATTATAATAAAATAAATATAAAAGTAGTTGAAAATATAAATAAAATTAAAGATTTAACTGATTTCCAGTTTTTTATTGAGATAATAGCAATTTATAATCAATATCTAGATAAAGATATATATTACAAGATAAAAAATAAATTAGAGGGAAATGAATGTAAACTTTCAAAACTAATTACTTCAGAAATTACTAGACTTTTTAATTCTCTTCCAAAAAATATACGAAAAAATATACCTGATAATTTTTATCATGTAAGACACAATACATTAATTTGTAGTAATGATAAGAATTTAGCATTGGAAAGGATAAAATTAATAAAAAATATTTATAAAAATAATAAAAATAATAAAAATCATAAAAATGATAATAATAATAAAGATAATCGAAAAGATTATGGAAAAGATGAAGGAAAAGATGAAGGAAAAGAGAACTTTAAAAATATAGATATTTGCGAAGGCAAAAGAGATGGAGTATCGGGATGTAGAGATTGTTGCTCAATATTTCAAGGAAATGACTATTTGAATTGTGTTAATAATTGTATGAATTAATAAATTAATCAATATTTTATAAAAATAATTATAAAAAAAGAATATTTTAAAAAATTGATTTAAGTTATTTAAACAATATAATTAATATAAGCATGGAATCAAAACAGTTTCACAATGATAGCGTTGACCTCAACAAACTTTGGTATGAATCTCATAAGGAACTAATTAGGCAAGTTGCTATTGAGCTTGACCATGAAGATTTAGCGGAGGAATTAGCAGATAAATTTTTGGGAGCAGAAATCAAGTTAAAGAAGTTTAGGGATCCTAAGGAACCCAAAAGACCCAAAACAGGTTTCCTATTTTTCTGTGATGAATTCCGACCAAAGGTTAAGAAGGAAAACGCAACTCTAACTCTTGGTAGTATGATGAAGGAACTAGGAAAGATTTGGGGAACATATAGTGATGAACAGAAGGAACCATATAATCAGAAATATACTGAAGCTAAATATATTTATGATGAAAAAATGGATGAATACAGAAATACTATTTATTAATTTACTTATAAAAAATTTATTATATTTTAAAAATTTATTATATTTCAAAAATTTTACAATATTAAAAAATATAAAGAATTATCAAATATAAAGAATTATCAAATATAAAGAATTATCAAATATAAAGAATTATCAAATTAAAAACTGGTTTCAGGTCTAGAATCTAACCAATTTAAAATATTAGGATGACTTTCAATTCTCATAACAATACTTCTTAATTTAGAATTATGGGTGAGAGATTTTCTGGCGGAATCTTTATCGTCAAAGAATTGGGTTAAAAGAGAAAATAGAACTATGTCTGATAAACTGGTTGAATTACCCACAGAATATCCATCTACGTCTCCCAATATATGTTCTAAATCACTTAATTTATTGGGCATGGTTTCTGCAAACCATTTAACCATACCTTCTTTTTTTTCATCTTCTGGTAATCTTCTAACACCTTGATACATATCTTTTACGTCTCTAACTACTTCACAAATACTATCTACCATAGCACCTTCTAATTCTGTGGAACCCATCATTCCTAGAGTTCTTCCCAAATATCTCTCAATTGCTTTAGATTGGCAAATTACTTGACCCTCAACTTCTAAAAATGGAACTTTATTCATTGACCTTTTTAATTCTCCATTAGTTTTAGCCAAGTCAAATTCTACCTTAGTCATATCATGTGTTTTCCAGTCATTGACTTTAAGTGGATATCTAAAATCCTCGTATTCAACATTATTATAGGCAAGAATTAATCTGGATGTCTCGGCAAGTCCTCTAACATCAAAATAAGTTAATTTCATATATCTTATTTTAATTTTTTTTTTTTTCATTTTTTAACGAAATATTTTTTTACTAATTAATTTATATATTAATATTAAAAATTGAAACTTATTTGATTTAATTAATATTACTAATACCTCTATGGTAATTCTTTAATGTATAATTTAAATGAAAATCAAATTAAGGCATTAGAAAAAATAGAAAAAGGTGAAAATGTTTTAATAAATGGTCCTGGTGGCACGGGTAAATCCTTCTTAATAGAAGTAATACCCGATAATGAATCCACAATAAAATTAGCACCAACTGGAATTGCTGCTAAAAATATTTGTGGATTGACTATACACAATTTTCTTGAAGTAGGATTTAATGCACAATATTTACCTGAATTGGAAGTTGAACAAATAATAAAAAATAAGGAAGTTTTTGATAAAATTTTAAAAATAAAAAGAATTATTTTTGATGAATATTCAATGATTAATTCATTAATTTTAGATAAAATCGATGAATTATTTAAAACAATTAATAATAATTATATTGAAGTCTTTGGTGGAATCCAAGTCATTATGTTTGGGGACCCCTATCAACTATTACCAATAGATTACGAATCAAAAAAAGAAAGAGTAAAATTTTCTTCTAATACATTAAAAGGTAATATATATTATAAGCGAAAAACAAAAACAAAAATATTTGAAATAACACCTCTATTTTCTTCATTATTCAAAATTAATGGCAAATTGAATATTATTAATTTAACTGAAAATTTAAGATCAAATAACACTTATTCAGAAGACTTAAATATATTAAGAAATGGAAACAAAGATCCTAACTTTAAAAAAGTTTTAGATAAAATAAATAAATCTTGTCTCATTGAGAATGATGAAGAATTTTCTACTAAAACTAATGATTATTTAACTTTATGTTATCGTAACAAAGAAGCTTTAAAAATTAATGAAGAAAGATTAAGAATTACAGAAGGAGAAGAAAAAACTTTTTATTGGAAAGATACTAAAAATAAATTTTTAGAGAAAAATAATAATAATTACAAGGCATATAAAAATTTTATTAAACAATTTAAAAAAGATAATTCAATGGTTCCAGAGATTTTAAAGTTAAAAATAGGTGTTAGAGTTATGTCAATTATGAATATAAATGAAATAATAAAAAATGGAACTTTCGGAATTGTTCATGAAATAAAAGAAGATAGTGTATTAATTGATTTTTTTAATGGCGAAGAAATATATCAATATAATATAATTTATAAAAATTTTTACACAGATAATCAAGATTTAATAATTATGCAGATACCATTAGTACTTGCCTATGCGATGACAATTCATAAATGTCAGGGACAAACCATTAAAACAAATATACTCATAAAAGTTGAAGATATTCCAATAAAAATGGAGAGATTATTATATGTTGCTCTTTCAAGAGTTCAAAATATGGAAAATATATTTCTATCTTATGAATTATCTTCATTACATTTTGAAATTAATACAAAGATTTCAAAAATATACAAAAGTATTTACTAATTTATATTAATTATATTGTTATATTCTGTTGTATTCTGTTCCAAAGATATAATCCAAATAGGTATTTGTTATTCCTAAATTATAAGATGGATATTTATGGTGGTTTAGGTGGTGTTTCGATAAATTTGGTAGTAATTTAGGTTTAAAATGGGTTATGGTGTGAACTAAAAAATACCATAATGACCCCCAAAACAATATGGGGAAATCAAATAAAAATAGAACTGGTAATATATAATAAAAATATTCTAAATCCCAAAAAGAATTAAAACTTTTTAAATTATTTTTGTGGACTAATACATGGTGGGTCTTATGCCTGGATTCATTATATACATGTAAATAATAATGAAGGGTGTATTCGAAAGGTGGCCAGAATAAAAGTGTATATAATATATTTACAAATTTGAAAATCATTTATTATGGAAAATGGTTTGATTATTTAAATTTTATTTTTTATTTATTAATTTTATTTTTTTTTTTATTTTTTATAATTTTAATTTAATAATTTTTCATTTAAGAAATTAAAGTGGATAAATTATTAATATTTAATATTCAATAATGGAAGAACTAGAAAAAAATAAAGAAGTAAGTAAAGTAAGTGAAGAAAGTGAAGAAAGTGAAGAAAGTGAAGAAAGTGAAGAAATAAAAGATAGACCTTCATGGAAGAATTATTTTGCTAAAATCTGTAGAGTGACAAGTGAAAGATCCGCGTGTGAGAGATTGAAAGTGGGTTGTTTATTAGTGAAGGATAATAGAATAATAAGTCAAGGTTATAATGGGTTTCTACCAGGTTGTCCGCATAAATCCATAGTAAGAGATAATCATGAACAGGCAACCATACACGCAGAACAAAATGCTATTGCGGATTGTGCTAAAAGAGGTGTTTGTTGCTTGGAATCTGAAGCATATATTACTCATTATCCTTGTATTATATGCACTAGAATACTTTTAGCAAGTGGTATTTCAAAAATTTATTATTTGGAAGATTATAAAAATGATGAATTAGTGGAATATTTTTGTAATCAAATAAATGTTAAAATAGAAAAAATATTCAATTAAATCCTTTATTCATAATTTAAAACTTATTAATATAAAGAATATAATATGATTAAATTAATAACTCTCACAAACAATGGTTACAAAAGACTTACTCATAATTGTATAGAATCATTAAAAAAAATAGGATTAGATAATATATTGAAAGTTTATTGTATTGATAATTCTGCTTATGAATATATAAAAGAAATAAATGGTGAAAATAATACCATATTAATGGATTTAGAGAATAATGAAATAGAAAGCAATTTTATAAAATTTAGGCATTCTGGATGGTCCAAAGTAGTATTAAAAAAATTTCAAATAATTTATAATGAATTAATGAAATGTAAAGAGAATGAATATGTTTTATTTACTGATGGTGATATAGTGTATTTAAAAAATGATATCTTAAATTACTGTGAAAGTTTTATTAAGGAAAATGGTAATGATATAGTATTTCAGAATGATTTTAGTAATCCAAATATTAAAAATAGGACTGTTTGTTCTGGTTTTATGTTAATAAAAAAAACAGACAAAATATTGGAAATTTTTAGTTCAGATAGAATAAAAAATTATAACTGTGACCAAGATTATATAAATGATATAAAAAACGAATTGAATTATGGTGTGTTAGACTTAGATTTATTCCCCCATGGATTCCATTTTGGAAATAATAAGGATAGAATTAACCCTTTTATGATACATTTTAATTGGTTAATAGGAAATGATAAAGAAAAAAAAATGAGAGAATGGGGAAAATGGTATTTATAATAATATTTACTTAAATTTATATAATTTTGATATAGCGTTGTGAATAGGATGGGATAGGAAAAGTTTATCAAACTCTTCTTCAATATCACTTGAATTTTTTATATATGTGGTAATACAATTATTAATATTTTGTTGATACATATAATCTAATCTAGGAGCCCATTTTCTAGCACCAAGTCTAGCAGTAGTTGAACAATTATCAATCATATAAGCAATCCCATTCTCTCTCATATAAGGAATAAGTGAATCGGTTGCCTCAATTATTGACTCATTTACAATTTCTGAGTAAGAATGTTCGTTTTCCTTTAAAATATCTACTTGTGCTATTATTGCACCTATATAAATACCTGCTGTTTTAGGTTCAATATAAGTATTAGTTAAACCATTATAAAATGTTTTAAAGTCCCTATCGTGTTCCCATAAATCTGTATTATCTATTTTTGTCATTTCTTTATTCCCATTAAT
>ENA-UOXV01003790-UOXV01003790.1-marine-metagenome-genome-assembly--contig:-NODE-3790-length-18011-cov-6.382045_pt1 | contig 18011 bp, 22 predicted proteins | sample MGYA00238165_ERZ766961 | MGnify/ENA primary metagenome ERZ766961 (study PRJEB28924, sample SAMN03173240) | marine metagenome | biome: Marine; feature: Water; material: Subsurface seawater | place: North...
GGGGGGGGGGGATCCTGCAACAATTTGTGTTTACGGCTCAACAGATGACAGGGGAAGTTTCTACCCGCGCGACAGCATCCCTTCTTCCGTTTGGCGGCTCGCCAACAAGCGCCAGTCCCGATCAGCCCACTGCGCGTCTCCCGTCACGCGGTTGAGAGGGGGTTTTGCAGCTCCATTCCCTGCAAGAGGTGCTGCGCACCAGTGGAATGCCGCGGAAGTCGTCCCGGCTTGAGGGAAAAGGCGACGAATTGAGGTGCATCGCGATGTCCCGATTGAGTCGGTGAAGGCGCGTTGGGTTGTCGTTGAAACGGGCGTAATAGTTTGACACCTCTTCGTCGCGCTCAGAGGGCACTGGAAGTGGCGCGACGAAGATGAGAACGCCCTTCGATCTACAGCGTCTAGCCGAATGAGGGTCCGGTCTTATTCGGGAATTACACTTGGCACGCAGAGTCGCAGCACCTTCGCATCCTCAAGCAAGCGAAAGGCCTCGCCCGGAGACTCGAGTTCACTTCCAAGCTGTGACACAAATCCATCCGATGGTCAGTATCTGAATTCGCAGCAGTACCTGAATAGTATAGCAGTATAGCTCTCAGCTGCAAAGTTGTTCATGTTGTCGTTTCAAGTGTCGCGCTCGTTCCAGTGGCGGCCATCTTGTGAGCAGGGGCGCGAAATTCTTTCGATTCTTGAGCGGCACACGATGAAGCGTTTGAAGCGCCGCAGGGGAGAGGTGGACAAAACGTAGCATGTCCGGTGGCGAGGGGCTTGCAGGCTCTGCGGAAACGGCGGTGAGCACAGGAACGGAGGGGCCAAAAAGAGACTACAGGAGGGAAGAGGTACGCTGTGAAAAAATCCATTCCAAACTCTCCTGATCATTTCTGCTTCTGAAAAAGCCTTGTAGATGCAATCCGGAGCGTAGCTGGTGTCGAGACTCCAAGATATTTGGAAAAAGAAGACCGGCTTGTAATGGTGGACTGATTCCAGGCACAAGACAAGTACTGCCATTTCTGCCAGCACATCAAGCTTAACATGCTCGCTTGCTATTCCCCGGCTTGTTCCCACCGGTGCCGACCCTTCCACTCTCTTTGATTGACGTATGGCGTTGCTGCAATTTGATGCATTCCGTGGCTGGCAGCCGTTGATCAGCGCTTTTGCTGCAGGTATTGCATACACTGCCTGTCCGTACATCTTGGCGAAGACACTAAGCCAGGCACATCTCTGGCTTTTGATGCCCCTGGACGTTGGACGTGCCCGACCTGCCGAAGCTGTTGCTGCTGCTCTTCCGCCGAATGCTTGCGAACACACCGCCACTGCAAGGCCTTCCGTTACCGTGTTCGCCGCGCCGATGCAGCTTCGATGCGCGCCGATGCAGCCCATGCGCTCGTCGCGCTTGCAGCAGCCCCATCGCCGGCTAGTCCGGCGCCCACCCCAACAGGACCCTCCTGACGCATAGTGTCTGCCCCAAAACGGTGGGCAGGGCGGCCATGCGGGAGACCAGGGGGGGACTTTAAGGCCGGGGCATGTCTTTGGCAAATCCCAGCTACCGGGCTTTGTTGCGGGTTCGAAGAATATGAATAGAATCAGAGTGATCAGCTGCGAGGAAGCTGCGCTTGATGGACACATTTTTCACTCACGCACAACAAGTGAGACGCCGGTATCTTTCAAGTTCCTTACCTCAGCAGAAGGGCATGCCACACCCTTCGACGACAACCTCATAGCGTCTCAAAGGAGGCGTTGAAAAAGCTTATCGTTCCGCAGGTGCGGAAGTCTTCTTGCCCTTGAACCTTGCAGCTTTTGCAGCCTTTGCACCCAGCTCCTTCTCCCATGCAACAGCAGAGTGCTGCAGGGGAGAAAGGTGATCGGAGTCAGAAGTGAAGCGTCACTTGATTTCAGTTTACGATGGGGACGAGAGTACCTTATAGAGGAGAAGCGCACATCGCGCATCCTCGAGCGATGAGTGTTCGCCGCTCTGGATCTTGAGCCCAAGGACCTGGCAGCGCAAGCATTTAATGGTAAGCATCGACGCATCGAGGCAAAGGTGCAGTTTTCTGCTGGCGAAGTAAATGGATTTCGCACATGAGAGCACTGAGACTGCCGAGAGAGGGTAGGTACCTCTGCGGATAGGTCACGCAACTTGCGCGCCTTCTTGTTTCCGGTCTGGTACGGGCGGTACTTTGCTGTGTCGCGGATCAGCGGCTTTGGATGAGAAAGCATCAGCGCTGCAAGATCATTTTGCAATGCGTGGCCGACGATAACTTTGTCCTTGGTGAGCTTAGACACCGCGGTCTGAACTTTTGCGAATTGCGGCGCGCCCTTGAGGTTCTGCACCCTGATGCCTGAGACGTGCGTGCGGTAGTCTGTTACCTTTTCTCGGCTAGCAACGAATGTGTCCATCACTGCGTTGCCATGCACGTCCACAATCGACACTCGTGCCAGCACGGATCTCTTCCCATCGTCGCCTACTCCAACCATCTCACAGTCCATCGCCAAGGGTGCCTCAAAGTGCGCGAGCTGGCTCTCGTCAGGGAACAAGTACCCAGGCTCGTTCTTTCGCAGATGCGTGCGATCCGGCCCTGCTCCCGATCGCCCCGCGTCCTGCAGCTTCCGTTTCTTCTTGACCTCTTTTTTCTCTTGCGCTAGCTGACTTGCCAAAGCTTCCCAATTGGAGCTTACCACTTGCGGTGGATTGTGCGCACCTTCACCCGAGCCCTCAACTCCCCTATCCCCGTCCGCCGAACTACTTGAGCCCACACTGCTGCTCGCAAGCATTTGGTCACGCCTCGCCCCATCTGGCAATGCATTTTCGGGCAATTTTGTGTCACGGATGAAGCTGTCTTTGACCTTGCCCTTTCCCTTGACTACCTTTTCCGTTTGCTCCTTCACCTTGGCTTGAAGCAGTTGCTTCAGCTTTGCAAGCCCGCCGCCCCCACTCGCTGCTTCGGAAGATCCTGTCGACGCTCTCGACGATGGGCCTCCTCGAAAAATGGCTGAGTTCTTCTTGCCAGCGCTAGCCGGCCCGCTCTGGACATCCCGAGCTCCCGGGTCGGAATCCTGCGGCATCTGCTTCTTTTTCCGGAGCACTGCTTTGGCTATTGCTGCCGTTGGGATCGGCGCCTTACTGTCCACAGCCATATTATGGCGACTTGTTGCAACCTCGTCTGCATTTTCAGAAGACATCGGACCGCTTGCGGGCGGGCGAGGTTTCTTCGAGGCACTCTCGAGGTGCCTCGCCCTTTTGGCCGGCCCTTTTCCCGGACTGCCGGCTTGCAATAGAGGGCGTTTCTCATGTTTCATCTCTACTCTGGCATGCGTGCTGCAATCACTTTCACCAGAGGGAAGCTGTTGCTTCGTCGGACGTGTTCCGCCCGCAGCTTTGAGGAGTCTGAGCTTTGCTCGCTGCTTTCGGTTTGGCTTGTGACGCTCGGGCTTATGGAGCTCTCTCCAGTGCTTCTTTCCGGGCGTATGTTTTGCCAAAGCCCTGCCCTTTGATCCATCGCTCCCTTCTGTCCGCCCTTCAGCAGTCGTTGCAACTCCCGTGGGCATCATCAGACACGTCGAAAAGTGGGGAGGAGGGGGCGGGAGGGGGAAAAGGTTTGCCGAGCGGGTGTTTGCGTTCGTGCACGTGCACCCTAAGTCAACTGAATCAACTTTTAGCAAGAGCCTGTCAGCTTCTGTTTTATCGACAGGCTACACGCCTTCCGCTGACCTGCTGTCACAAACCAACCAAGGGGCCTGTCCGATGAGCGTCGAGCAGCAGCATCTGCAGGAACTTTTTGATACGATGCGCGGTGGGCGAGAAGAATCCATGGTTGAGCTTGCCGCGGCGGCAATCATGATGAGCGACGCTCACGCAATCGATCTGCACAACGCCAGCTTGATCCGAGCGGGCGCGGGTCCGTGTCCAAAGGCCAAGCAGCGCATCGTGACACTCGACGTCGATTCTACCGCCGTGGTTCATGTTTGCAATGCAACCAACACGCCTGCTTCGCGTGTGCGCCCGTCGTCGAATATGCAGGGCGACTTTCTCTTCATGTGTGAAGAAATTGTGGACTCGAACGAAATCCTCGTCCCCTGCGAGTTTGTCGACTTGGCTTCGGGACGCACACATGCCAGAGACTCAACTCTTTCTTTGCTCCACAGAAGCACCAGGTCCAGTTGCCCGCCTGGTGGGGTTGCGGTACGCCGTCGCCGTCCTTGTGGTGCTTCGCTGGGTCCAGGCTAATCGTGAGCCGCATTTGGGAGCAGGCTCAGACGAGAGGAACGGGAACAATTGAAAGAAGTGATTGCTGCTTCTACAGGTTTCCGGGGTGCCTGTGGAAATGATAAAGTGAAACCCGCAGTTGGAGCAGAAGTAGTTGTAGCAGAAACAGTTGAGAGAACCCAAGCGCGAAGCCTCGAGGGCTCGCCAGGCGCTGAATAATTTCTTGTCTCTCAATATTTAAAAACGGCCGTACGCGGAAGGGCCTACAGTGTATTGCCAAAGCGGCTGATCCTGCGTTCGTTCTTCCTCTGGTCGACATCTAGTCGATGTATCGCGCGCAGGATCTGATTGATCACTGCTGTTTGCACTCTGGTGCCTGTTCACCTGCACCATTCCCTTTACGATCCACCGATCGATCCACCGAGTCTTTTTGCGCACCTCGCTTCTTACCCTCATCGAAGGTCCTGTTCACAGCGCCTCCTGATCGTACTCTGTCCTGCGGGATTGAGGTGCAGGCCAATTGCACGTGTTTCAGGCGCAGTCCCAGCGCTAGCAGCTACGACCGCCTAATACCGCTGGCAAGTTCACCCAATGGGCACTGAGGAGGAGCCTGGGCGCGCATTCAAAACGCGCGACCCATGTGAAGCACGAACCTGCGCCGACGTCGGCGGTGGACGCTTTTTGACCAGCGCAGTTTTGCGCCTCGGTGCCTCCTGCGTTTCCCGCGCGTCAGACCGCTCCACTGGTAAGGTAGAGACGAACGCCACAAAGATTCTCTGAATAAATACCTGGGCTTTTTCTTTGTTTCGGGCCGACGCCGCCTCGGCTGCCGCCGCAGCCGCCGCCCGGATGCGTTCCACTTCAGCATCCTCGGCATCTTCTTCACCTTCGCTCTCGTCTGCCTCCATCCCGTCCTCCCTCGTTGCCCAGTCCTGTCTCGCTCCACAGGGAGTGGGTGAGTTGGCGCAATTCACATGTCTCTGCAACCAGTATTCATCTAAATCTCTGCCTGGGCATGGGCACCTCATCCGCTGACTCCCTCTCCATCTCGTCGCCCTCGTCCATTTCAGACCCCGAATCGTCTTTTCGCGCAGGAAGACCGGGCAATCGCGTTGTTCCTTCGGGCAAATCTCCACGTTGGATCGCCTCACGCAGCTTCTGGCGTTGTTTGCGGTTGAGCTTGTGTTTCGTGCGTCGGGTGAAGATCTGCTTGCTCTTGCCCCCCCTCCCGCGAATTGTGGCTCGCTTCCTCTCGTCAGCCCCGTTCGCATGATCCGTAGCCCCTCCTTCGCTATCCGATCCACCGACCCCACGTCCGCGACCACGAAATCCACCTCTTCCTCGGCCCCGGCCCCGCCCATCACGCCGTGCTTTCTTCGAAACGCCATCTCTTGAACCCGCTGAGTATAGGATCCTAGGGTCCGGGTTTCTACCTCCTGTTCCCCGGCCCCGCCCGCGAGAACTCCCCCCGCCTTGCCTGACCATGCCTCGGGGAAGATTGATCCTTCAGCTCTGCCGCCCGAAATTGCGACAATTTTCCAAATATTTTGGCTGATGATAATATGAGAGATAGCCGACGGGGCCGAAGACGTCTGTGCACCTTGTCGCAGTCTGCTGAAGCAGCCAACTGACACAGTAGCAGAGCTTTCCACGAACGCCGCACTTGAGCTACGCGTGACGCGTCAAGAGTGATCCAGGCTAATCGCCCGGTGGCCACACGAACCATTCGAAATGGACTGATGCGATCGACAGCAACTGTGACAGCGCTCTACTGGACATTTCGGCTGTGCCACGCAAGCTGTCCTCTCCGAGATTTTTCAGGGCGCCATCCCAGTCTTGCCTGGATTCCGTTGCGGCCTTGCCCGAGTACGCCATTCGGCGCTGCAAGGACCGCGATGCATGCTAGACCAGATCGCCATCCGGTCGGCTCTGGTTGCGAAGGAAAAGTCGACGTGGCAATCATTGGGGGAGGGATCGGGGGGCTCGCAACGGCGCTTCACCTCTTGAAACGGGGCATCCGCGTTAAAGTCACGCCCCACCCTGCGTTGGAATATCGGCATCGCGTCGTTGTGTGTAAGTGCTGGTTGGCGGCCTCATGCGCGACCCGAAAACAGGTTTATGAAAAAGATTCATCGTTTCGAGCGAGACGTCAAGGATATGGGCTCACTCTTCAGCAGGGCGGCCTTGCGCTCTCCACCCTGGGCCTCGGAAATACGGTGGCCGAAGCAGCATCCTGGTCGCAGTCGCATTTTGTTTTCGATGCAGATGGTCGTACGGTCGCATTTTGGGGGCCAACCTGGTGGGAGCGCGCGCGGAGCATCCTTCGGCAGCAAGAGGGTTCAGAAAATGAAGGCACAGCGGAGATTCTGGACGATCCAGCCTGGAGGCGTCTGGCAGGGCACAACCTCCACATCCCGCGCCAGGCAAGATTCCCGCAGGCAATGTTGTTTCGTACCGGGAACGAGGGATTCATGTCTCGATTCCGGTTCATGTGCTGCCTGGATCTCCGTTACCCCCACCGGAGAGGATCATACCCTGTTCCCCTCAAACTGTGCCCCGACAAAATGGCGCCAGTTCTTTGGTTCCCATCTATACCTTCGTACATGTCGCCTGTGTCCTACATAGAATAGCCCCGCACCTGTTTCAGATACCCTGGACACTCTTAGTAGACCCGTGATGGTGACATCGATCAGGATCGCGACCCGAATGACAGGCACTGCGCGAGTTGCTCCTCGCCCAACTTCCTGCGGGAACCGTGCAGTGGGGGGCGGCCCTACAGGGGCTCCGAGAAACAGACGAGGCGCGCTTCCCGGCCACTGCGCGCACGCCCCACCGCATTGCCTCCTTGCGCGTAGGCCTCCACGCGGTCGTTTCGAGTTCCAACGAAAGCTTTTGGTTTCTACACCGATGGTCTCCGTCGCGCGAAACTCATAAGCTGACGCAGCTGGCGACTTTGCTGACACTGTCGCCGCGCATTTGTTCAGGGCGATGCAGGCCGCCGTGTGCATCTCACATTCGAGGGCGGTGTTGAGGCACTACTCCCACCTTTCTGGTGAAATGATGCTGTACGTGCTAGAGATTCAATTGGCGGAGAGTTCTTACATGTCCGCAGAAGTGCAGATGAACCTAACAACGCTCGGGTGTCAGGCGACTGCCTGGGCTTGCGTAGGCTGCGATGGTATTCATAGCCGCGCGAGGCAAATGCTACTTCCCTCATCGGCGCCTCTCCGCTACCTAGGGTCCGTTTTCCTCGCCCAGTCCACCCCCTTCCCCCACGGCCGAATAATATCGGCGGGAGGGGCTCACGGACACGGGCGCCCGGGTTGACTGGACAGGTACATGGTTGTTCTAGGAATCTTTCCCAACGCCGCATTTCCCCTTTGCCAGGCACGGGCATTCCAGACATCCGACGGCACATCGCGCCTCTTCGCCATGCCGTTCACAGAGACGCACTCCATGTGGCAGCTATCATGGCCCATGCCCGAAGCGGCAGCCATCGAGGCCGCAAAAAGCTCTGAAAGTCTGCGCGCCGAGGCTCTCGCGCGCTGCGAAGGCTGGCACGACCCTATCCCAGCTATCATCTCTGCAGCCCCGCCCGATTTGCTCAGTGGGTATCCTGCCTTTGACCGTGCACCGGCACAAGCACCCCAAGACGTCTGCCCCGCTTGGGGGCCAGCGTCGATCGCCACGCTCGCGGGAGACGCGGCCCACTGCATGTCGCCCTTCAAGGGCCAGGGCGCGAACCAGGCGCTGCTCGATGGCCTCGCTCTCGCGGAGTCGCTGTACCGCCATCTCTCTCCCTCACGCCGCCATTGGCTCAAAGCCCTCGATCGCAGCTTGCCTCGACCGGACTCGTTGCCACCCGATTCGGGTGCACGTGAGATCTCGCAGCGCGTGGCGCAAGCGTTGCGCGCCTTCGAGGCTGAGATGACGGAGCGGACGCGTGCAAAGGTGACGCTTTCGCACGATGCGGTGAAAGAACTGCACCGGCCCGAGTTCCTCTTACCGGCGTTCCATGTGCGGCGCAAAGGGCTGGGGGGCGCAAAGGCAGAGGCACATGTGCATTCTCTCCGTCGTGCGGGCGTTGGGGCTGCTGCTGCTGGAGACCCAGCTCAGCTAGACCGTCTGGAGCGCCTCGCATTCGGCCTCGATCCTCTTCCTTCGCCTTCTCTTACGTCCGATCCTTCCTCGCCTGCGTAAGTCGCACCCTGTCACACCCCGTTGCCGTGACTCAGCAGAGTTCATGCGCTGCACTGAACATTTTGTGCACGCCGCGGAGGTGTGAAGCAGGACATGAATCGACTTTGCCCGCTGATCTTGAGAATCCGTGTGACCACCACCTTGCGATCACTTGAGCAAATAAAACCGTGCAGGGCACCGCAAAACCGTTTGGACGAATTACTGTGCATTCCCGACATGCTCGTAGCCATTCCATGCATCATTCTTTCCACCATACATTCTCGGCACGAAGCTAAACATAACAAATCCTAGGATTCTGCATAACCCAGAGAGTCGTGTCTCTCTACACTTCCCTGCTTCTCTGGCAGCAATAGCCCGAGCAACGACAGGAATCTAAGGCACATCATCAATTACTTCCACGCGAGTTGCGGACCTTTGCGCGTTACTGTTGCCCCCACCTGCATCCGTGTCTCCCGACTCCTCTCGGCGTCGTGCATCTCGTGCCGCAGCGTCGGAAAGAATCGCCGAGAGTGGCTTTTTGCCGCCCCCCTCCTCTTCCCCCGTCCCCTCGCTCTCCTTGTCGACAACTCTCTCGGGCGGGTCGGGGCTGCTTCCAGTCTGCGCCTCTCTCCGCTCTGATCCCGATTTCACCCCCGCCGCCGCATCCACCTCCTCCTTCAGAGGTGACTTATGGGGAACAGTCCCCTCATCCGTAGGAGAATCCGCACTGGTGGTTTCCTCCTGCCCATTCTGTGAGTGCATAGCAGTTGCTGCTTCAAACAGCTGGTCCAGAGCCCCGCTCCCCGACTTGCGCTTTTTCGACTCTTTGCGCCGTTCATCGCCGTCATCGCGCTTTTTGCGCTTTCCCTCCCTGTCCTTCTTGGGCGCTTCACCCTTTGACCCTTTGGTCAGCATTGCGCTGCTTTCCTCCTCTTTTTCCACTTTCCGCTTCTTTTTGTTGAAGTCTCTTTCCGAGTCGCCCTTCTTGCCCTTGGCACCGTCACCCTCTTCCTTGAATCCCTTCTTGGCAAGAGTGTCTGAGCCCGAAGGAACATCTGAAGCTAGGTGCGTTTTGGCCGGGCCGGGGTATCCGGCAGGCAGTCCCTCAGGGGCCAGTGAAAAAGTGAGTGGCTTTGCTCCAGAACCCGCTTGGCCAGAGATCGCCTGCGATGCAGCAGCATGCACGAGTGCACCGGCCGCACTAGCAGCCACGATACCATCACCCGCCCCTGAAACGTCCCACGGAATCTGGTGCAACGACTGTGCACCGCCCTGCAACTGCTGAGCCAGCTGCTGCTGAAGCTGCTGCCGCTGCAAATGCAGAATAAGCTGTTGTTGTTGCTGCTGTTGCTGCTGCTGGAGCTGGAGCTGCTGGCTCTGTTGCTGGACCACGAGTGCCTTGGGATCAGCCCGCTGTTGCAGCTGTTGGAGCTGGAACTGTTCGAGTTGCTGGTTCGTCATACCAGCAGCACCACACTGCTGCTGAATTGCTGCCAGAAGCAACTATCGTCGACAGCAAATATCAGTGGTATGTACGCGCGCTATGCAAGCGAGCCTCCCAACCTGTTGCAGTACTGGGTGATAGGGCGCACCTGGTGTTGGAGAGCTACTGCTTCTTGCTGCTGCTGAGCCTGCTGCTGCTGCTGAGCCTGCTGCTGCTGCTCCAATGCTTCCCACATCTCTTGTTGATGCAATTTTTGTTGAAGTTGCTGCGCTTGAAGAAAAGGAGTGAGCACGTTCGCATTGTTCGACTGCGATTGGCTTCCCGTCGGAGTGCGGGCTCCAGTCTGCTGTGAAGTTCCTCCCGGCGACCGTGCGCCGTGGGCTCTAATACCGAAAAACCACTTGCATTTCAGTAAATTGCTGTAAATCGCTGTCAAAGAGACCCAGAAGAATGGCATTGGAGAATTGAGATTGCATGCGGACAGGTTACGGGAGGGGTGCAAACCTCGTGCTACCGGCCGATCCCTGTGAATGTGAAGGTGAAATGCTGCCTGTCTGCAAGAGAACACCAGTACCCTTCTGTAGATCTGGCAGGGCCTGGGCCTGCGCTTGCATGGCCTGCTGCACAAGTAAATGCAACTGCTCCATATGCGACCTTCCCTCTGTATCAACCCGGATGCACCACTGTCAGATCTCTCGACAAGAGAAAAATCATTAGTATCACTGAATGAACCTCCTAGCGAAAGACAAGAGATATCGGATTTGATGGGTAGATTCTTCGAAACAGCAGCGCCCGCAAGCATGAGCGGGGCATTTCCGTTCTGCAGCTGCAGCTGCATCTGCTGCTGCCGTGCAAGCTGTTGCTGCCGGCGTGTGGGCAGGAGATCAAAATTCAATCCTATTGAAGACAGCTCGCCGTTTTATCAAGACGCAAAGTTGTTCAAATAGCACTGAATCAGCACTGACGTCAACTACTCGGCACTTCAAGGGAGGTCAAATGCCTGAATCTGTGCTTGCATCTCCCGATGAAGGAGCATTTGCTGCTGCTGCTGCTGCTGCTGCTGCTGCTGCTGCGCCGCCTGCATGATGCGACAGAACTTTTGTCAAATGATGGAGCGCGTATCATTCGGGTCGTCAAGAAAACGCAAGAGTATTGGGAGAAACATTTCCTGCGAGAGTTGCTGCTGAAGTTGCTGATGCTGCTGCGCCTGCTGCTGCACCTGAAGCAACAGCTGCTGCTGCTGCTGCTGTGCCTGCTGCTGCTGTGCCTGCTGCTGCTGTGCCTGCTGCTGAAGTTGATGGAAGATCTGTGACTGCTGAAGGACACCGGCCGTACTATTCTGCTGCCCGACAACTTGCTGCTGCTGCAAATTCTGATTCAATGCCTGCACGTGCTGGAAGAGCTGCTGCGTTTCGTTGCCTCCGGGCCCACCTTGCTGTTGCCCACTGGAGGGTGGTGTCATTAGACCGCTTGCTTTCTGGCTTGCCTGGAAACGAATGCTGCCGTCAGCGCTGACCGAACCTCCACTGGAGCATGTCTCCTGAATCAGTTGGCCCTGCTGCTGCTGCTGTAGCTGCTGCTGTAGCTGCTGATGTTGCTGCGCCGCCTGCTTGATGCGAAGGAGCACGGTCAAACGATGTAGCGCGCATAATTCAAGTCATCACGAAATCATCTGAGAGAATGGGCCGGAAAACTTCCTGCTGCAGCTGCTGTAGGTGCTGTTGCTGTAGGTGCTGCTGTGCCTGTAGCTGCTGCGCCTGCGCCTGCTGTGCCTGTAGCTGCTGCGCCTGCGCCTGCTGCGCCTGCTGCTCCGGATCAAGCTGCTGCTTCTGCTCCTGGTGAGGCTCCTTATGTTGGTGCTGCTGCTGAATTTGCTCGACCAGCTTGTCCATTGTTGATCTTGATCCACCAGCAGCTGTGAGGTTCGCGATTTGCGATAGGTCAGCCATTGCGGACGGGACGCGCGCACAGGGCTGCCGTCTTCACTCGCGCCAGCCCCAGCTCGCCAGAACGCAGAAGCGTCTCTCTTTGCACGTCACCCAGCGATCCCGCGTGCCCGCAGTGCCAACCAGACCTTCGAATGATGCGAGAGAAAAACAGTGTGCCCTCTTGCGCGCGCTCCTTGGCTGCACACCTGCAGGTCACCAGCAAGGGCTTTGTCAGTGCCCCCTTACCTAACGGCTGGCATCGCAACGAGCGCAAGGGCCCCGCTCGCCTGTACAGTGCACCATGCCGCTGACAAGAGTAAAGGCAGGCTGGGTCGAAGCCGATGGTGGCCAATTTCGAATGGCGCGCGCCTTGCTTGGGGCACACCTGCTACAGGTTCAGAACTCTTTCCTCGCGGGACCGGGCTTTTTACAAGGAAGGCTTTTCGATGGACAAGAAAGGTGACTAAAATAAAAGTGTTCGCAGCACACTGCCACTCAATCTGAGTGTGTGCTCATCCGCCTCGTGTTTGGATGCACAAGATGCTTTTACGTCCTTTTCAGAACGAGTTAAACGGACAGAAAATCCGGACAGAAAATCCGTAAATCTGACAGAAAATCTTCGGAAATCTTCCGATCTTTCACTACCGGAAGCCAGGGTATCAGCACCCCAGGACCCCCGCACCAGTGGGCTGGGCTTGGGTGGGACTGGGCCCCGTCTTCCGCTGGAAGAATTCGGAAGACCGGACGTTGGCTTCCGCTTCCGCGGAAGACAAACCCCGCTAGGGTTCCGTGCTTCCCCCAACCCTGTAACGGAGGCAAATGGGGCCGCAGTGTGAGCATTCCGCTTGTCCATGTGGCAACGGGCACTCTGAGACAAGCAGTGAATGGAATTGCACACGAGACATGCATGACGCCCGCTTGAACGCACACGACATTCACTTACTGATTCAGCAACATGCGAAAGCTCGGGAATGTACCCGCCTTCCATGAGCAATGAACACCCTGAACTCCTGGCAGCTCAGCAGTTCACCAGACCGTACCCAGGAACCTCTCCCTTCCGCATGACGTGGAAACACCACGGGTAGTCGACGCTGGCGAAGGGAGGGACGAAGCCGAGACGCGCAGCCATGAGCTCGAACGCAAGGCGCGAAAGGTGCGACGAAAAGGAGCCGACAAAGTAGCTTCCCTCTGAGAGCAGGAAGACGTCGAGTAGTGCAGAGGCAGTAACCAGCGGTGCCGAAGCAAGACCTTGCTGCACGCGGAACTCGAGGAACCAGTCGGAAAAGAAGAAGGAGCGGTCCAGCGGCAGCGTTGCCACAGTTAGTCCATCCGTGTCCTGCGCTTCCGCCGCAACGGCCTCGTCATCGGTCGCAAGAAACACACGGCTCACCCCGTACCGCGACTGCAGCTCTCGCACCCTCACAAGGTAGGCTGACCATGGAAGACACGAAGGCCGAAAGTTCGAGATTTCTGCATGCATGCACGCATCCCTGCTCGCAAGGATCGCCGTTACGACCCTCATTAACGGTCCATGGGGTTTTGTGTCGATCAGAAGGGGCAAGACCCACGGCGCACGTGAACGGCGATGTAAGCACCAAGGCTGTTGGTGAGCCCGAGCGCGGTACGCGCCTGGCGAGGTGGAAACAGTGGGCCCTTGTCAGTGGGAGAGGCGTGGCAAGAGCTAGGCGCAATCAAGTGTTCAAGGCAGAACCGTTCGAAGGATAGAGTGTAGGCCGCGTCGAGGGCGCATAAGGAAAGCTGCGATCTGGTCCGATTCGCACACAGACACCAAAAATCTCATTCAGGTAGGACGCCAAACTGCAGCACTTGACAGAAGACAGGGGCAAAAGTGGCTGGCCCGAACCTGGGCGCGCCACCAGAAGCGAGATGCCAGAGCACCTACACGGTACTCGGCACCCGTGTACATGGACTGATCCTCAGGCTCGCGGCGAGGAGCACCGGGTGCAGCCGAACAATTTCCCATGTATGGCTCGAGGTAGCAAGAGAACAGTTCGCGCGCCAGTGCATGGCCGCCTGACTCGCCCACACCGCAATGCACCATACCTGTCGCCGCTTCTGGGTCGCCAATGATCATAGCTGTTTCTTCACGTGCCGCCGTCGTCAATGCCTCGGTAAGATAGTGGATCTGTCCACGTTTTACATTGAGGGGAAGGTCATCCGCCAGGCAAGGGTTAAGGGCCATACGGGAGATTGGCCAGGCCCATCGCGGCAAGGGAGCTGCTTCCAGAGCCCGGGAGCAACCTGGGCACCCAGACCGTGCATGCGTGACGCGTACACCGTGACTAGCCCAGCTGCACAGCGCTCCGGCGAGTGCAGGTCTTCCAGCGCGATCGTCACCTCTCGCGCCCCGTCAAGAAAGTTGAGCATCTGGACGCAGCACCCGTCCCAAGTGTTGGGGTCCAGCGCTGGGAAGAACTCCGTGGCATTCAGGAGGTCGACATCGCATCTCGGCCCTAACCAGTCTCGGCTGCATGAGCACACCCCGTCCACGCACCGACCATGACCGGAGCAGCCCTCAGTATCCTCTCTACAAACGGGATCGGAAACCTGAGGGCAACTGTCTGAACTCGAACCCCCTGAAGGCCCCACTGTAGTCCCCGCATCCAAAGTGGCCTCAAGGCACGGGACACCATGCCGGGCACAGCTCACGATAGAGAAGGTGACAGCCGCGACGTCGCCGAGAGCCACGAGCGGCGCTTCTGCACCCGGAGGCACGCCAGCAGCTGCCCACCGCCGCCCGCGGAGCTGCAAAGTCACATCGTACTCGCCTTCCTCAAAGCCCTGAAGTGTCGCCGTGTAAGTCCGCCGCCCATCGTCGCCATCCTCGGCCTTCATCTCAAGCAGCAGAAGTGCGCGCCCATTCACCTCAAGTGAGACTGCCGTTGCGTCCTCGCGGCCTGCCTCCTCCCCACACTCCGATGCGAAGTCGCCGGCACAGAAGCGCGCAAGCGCCGTAGGTGACACCGAGAAAGATACGATGGGAGCGGCGCCGTCCAATCCAAATGCAAAGCCATCAGGCGGAAAGAGCACCTCCAAGTCTGCAAGGGTCACCACTAACGCTTCGATCCATGTCTCTTCACCCCCCACCCCTCCCTCAACTTCGGTAACAACCAACGAAGCCCGCAGCGTGTGGGTTCCTGACGCAAGGTCATGCGGTGTAATCGTCACCCGTGCCGAATCCGTGTCGGCCTCTTCATTGCCGTCGAGTATCACACGCAGCCTTCTGCCGTCGAGCAGCGGCGGCTCACCATTGTTCTCGCTGTGAAGGGGCATTCCCCCCTTCAGACATGCACTACCGCGTACCTCGAATGTGATTCGAACTGTGGCCCCACGCACGCGCGGAACGGCCAGCGGATCACCCTGGTATCCACCGACAGGCTCCACCATCGCCACGCAGCAACCTATCAACGCCTCGTCCGGGCCGCATCCACCCTGCCACACCACACCAATAATATCATGCTCAGGAACGACAAAGAGATGATAACTGCAGTTTTCTTCCAGTTTACCCATGCTGCCCCCCCCCCTCCCCCCCAACGAAACGGCACCGAGCTGATTTCCACTGCCCGGGTTTGAATCTCTGGAGGGTTTGTCTTGCCTTGATAGGCAAGAGGCCTTGGGGATGCACGCGTTGCATCGCATCGAATTCGTTGGCCGCGAGCACCTTGCGAAGCGCCTCTTCCTCCCCTGTCTTGGTAGAGCATCCAATGTCCGCAACCCATGTGGAAAGTACCAGTAGCACCATCAAGCTTGAGGCTGACCACCGTCCCCCGAGTGCCGTGCGTAGAGGAAGCCTGGGTGACGCGTGCCGTAATTTGTTTTCTAGCCAGCTCATCTTTCGCTGCTGCACATTCATCGCTATTTGTATCCCCATCTCCAGCCTTTTACTTTCTTAAGCTCCAGTTGGCGTTAGTTCTCTGAGGGCTTGTCCGGTTTCGACTCGATCTCGTTGTTGAGCTTCTTCAGTGACGTCGCCAGCTGCTCAGTGTTCACAGATGATTCTGTGAGGAGATTCAAAAGGTGAGCATTTCCAACCTGAAGCAGCTGGTTGCGGCTTCGTATTTCAGCCGTGGCCTTACGCAGCTCCGCGGGTTGCATCACGGTGCCGCCACAGGGGAGACTTGAACGGGATTGGCACTCTTTTTGAATTTTGTGTGATCCGAGAGAACAAAGCGAGCACTTTGTGGGACCGCAGACCGTGGAGCTGGAACGCACGGAGCAAGGATGCACGGCCCACTGCAGTTTCTTGAAAAGGGCTGGTCGATTGAAACAGTTGACGCCGTTCTCGCCCCAAGCACTGACAGAAAAAAAGTTTTGCATTGGGACGGGTAGTCCATGACCACGTTTGATCTGATCCCACTGCGGACGATTAGGTCGTGGCAGTGCAGACATTCCTAGCACCACTGGACGATTTCCTCTCTTGGATTTCGTCTGCAAGCAACCCCGCATCGGTTCTCCACTACCTTGTCCCCATCCTTACTCTCTTCGACCCGTTCCTCGCTCTGGAGGTCCCCAAGTTCCCCCTCTCCGCGAACACGCATCACTGTGGATCGACAGCAAGTTCTCTGAGAACGTTCACGTATCCACTCACTGAAAAACTCAACATATTCTTTCTCGGCAGTGTTTGGTTGCGTACGTGGCGGCAGATGTGTCTAACCTCGCTATGAAGTGGCCCCTACGTGGGGACAGGTCTTTCCCAGCGCAGAAGCGTATGCGCGAATCTCCTGTGGGTGCCTTGGTGGTGACGTGGGCACTTCTCGTTTTTTTGGCGTCTGTTAGCATGAAGGTGCTGAAACGTAAGGACGAGCAGGCCATACTGGGTAGATGCCAAGGTGAGGCAGTTCGGCACCAATACTTGTGAGGTTGGGTACGGCCTCCCCTCGGGACACGTTCAAGTGACTGCTGCGGTGTACCTGCTTCTCGCTGCCGCTGCGCGACGCGCGTGGGTCACCACCGCAGTCGTTCTCTTCGTGAGCATTACGGCAGTCTCGCGGGTCCACATGGGTGCACACACTGCACTTCAGGTGCTTGCCGGTGCTCTGGCCGGCCTTGGGACAGCGCGTGCGGTCAAGGCCTCATCTTCTGCCATCCGAGGTTGGGCGGCTGCGTCTACCGCCGGCTTCTCGCGGGTCGCCACGGCAGGTTGGGTTACCCTCACGCAGTCCCGGACAGGCCACTTCTACCTGCCTGTCATCCTGATATGTTACTTCTGTGCGGGAAATCTGAAGCTGAAGGGCCTTGCTGCTTGGCTGCGCGCAAGAAAGTGCTGAACTGCGAGGTGCGGGCAGCGGTTTGGGTATTATTGGTCGCATTATTCGTCGCAGCAGAAAACGTACTTTTGGTCGAGGTTCAGCGCCCCAAAACTTGTTGTATTTCGGTGCATCTTAGCGAACCAGTGTTTGCTGGTGGCGCTGCAACAACAGTCACTGGCAGGTACTCCGCGTCGATATCTATCGCTCAGTTGGCCTTGCGACGGCTCACTGCCGCAGTGGCCTGCACGGGGCCGTTTCCTCTGCCCGTGGCATTGCAAGGTCGGCCCTCCGCAGGCACTGCCCCGTCGTTTAGCTTGCTGAACCCCCGGTCTGCAACACGCAAGCAGCAGCGCATGCGCGGACCAAACCACTCCTTTACAACTAGGGACGTGGGAGCACTCTTTGGCGGTGCACTTGGACGTACTGCCTACCTCGCTTACGCAAAGGGTGCATCGCCGGTTGGACCGGGGTCTACTCAAGTGCGCATAAGTGAGGGACAGACGCCCTTCATCGCCGCGGTGAGAGTGTTGGCGGCACTCTCAATTGCAGAGGTAACTCTTTGGGGAAGCTGTGCACTCGAGGCAGAACTAATTCATGCAACATCAGGGCAGCAGGTGACTCTTTCTCAGTCGCCCTGCACCCACGCAAGTAGTGTGCTCCGCCACATTGTGCAGTTCAGCGGCGGAGTTGTTCAAAAAAATCTCATGTGAGGGCTTTCCGCAACAGTGGGCGGAAGTTTTGGCGGCGCTGATCGTCTTCGTGAAGTACGCAGCGCTGCTTGCGGTCGGAACAGGATTTTCTCCACTCATCCTTTCGGCTTCAACGGCAGTCCATGGCGGAAAATCCATGTAGCTGAAAAGCGTCTGATGTATTAGTGCAGCTGGGTCATATGAGCTCCATTGTTGATCGTAAACGTGGAAAGGAGGGAAAGTTTTCGCACCACGCGAGGGATGATGATGGACGATTCAGGCAACCTTGTCGCCCGAGTCCGA
>ENA-UOXV01003798-UOXV01003798.1-marine-metagenome-genome-assembly--contig:-NODE-3798-length-17989-cov-5.586540_pt1 | contig 17989 bp, 14 predicted proteins | sample MGYA00238165_ERZ766961 | MGnify/ENA primary metagenome ERZ766961 (study PRJEB28924, sample SAMN03173240) | marine metagenome | biome: Marine; feature: Water; material: Subsurface seawater | place: North...
TTCTATCCTGACTCGAGAAATTCTTCAGTATGCCTCGAATATTGAGGAGGCAATAACCATCGCAGAATCAAGAAAAGTTTTTGTTTCAGAATCTATATTAGTTGGTTCTGCTGTTGACGGAAAAGCAGTAATCATTGAAAAAAGCCCTAAAAAACAAGGGGTATTCGTTTCACAAGAAAACCAACTGGTTTGTTCTAATCATTTTCAAAGTGAAGCTTTTGAAAAAGATAAAAAGAATGAAGAACATATTGAAAAATGGCATAGTCAGTATAGGTATGAACGCATGAACCAATTGCTTGATTCTGTCGATAAGGTTGATTATTTGGATGTTGCCGAAATTCTGAGAAACAAAGAAGGGTTAGAAAATAAAATGATTGGCTATGGTAATGAAAAAGCCATAAATCAGATGATGGCTCATCACGGTATTATTTTTAAACCTGAAGATTTATTGGTTTGGGTATCTGCGAACCCATATCAAATGGGAGAATTTGTTTGTTATGATTTGAATAAAGTTTTTAAAGAATACTTAGGGATGCAATCGGATCAAAGTATTGATGAAGTTTCTAAAACCATTCCTGAGGATCCATTTATAAGAACTAACGAATTTCAAAATTATCTTCGGTTTAGAGAATTAGAAGAATTCGTTGATAGTAAAAGTAATGAGTCGGCAGCCGACACCTTAAGTACTCAATTAATTCAAGAATTTTTAGAAAGTAACCCCGATTATTATCTCAACAATTATAAATTGGCAAAATATTATCAGCTTAAGGAGCATTATTCTGATGCTATAATACAGTATGAGTTAGCTCTTTCAAAAGAAGTAACTACGGTTTATGAAATTGAGGACATGAACGAAAGATTGAAAAAATGTCGGAAAAAAATCAAATAATAGGAAGTCAGTTTTATCCTGAAATTGAGTACAAAACTCAGGATGAAATTAAAAAGTTACAAGAGGAAAAATTGGTAGAAACCATGGCCTATGTTGTAAAAAACTCACCTTTTTATCAATCTAAATTTAAAGAATGGGGAATTAACCCAGAAGAAATAAAAACCTTAGGCGATTTAAAAAAATTTCCACTTACCACTAAAGAAGACTTAAACAACAACAACTTTGACTTTTTATGTGTTCCCAGAAAAGACATTATCGATTATGTAACCACCTCTGGAACTTTAGGTGATCCGGTAACTTTTGCGCTTACCAATAACGACCTCGATCGTTTGGCTCTAAATGAAGCTTTATCTTATGCCTTAGCCGATTGTGATGAGAATGATGTGGTTCAACTCATGACAACCATTGATAAACGTTTTATGGCGGGTTTAGCCTATTTCATGGGTGCAAAAAAACTGGGTGCGGGTATCATTAGAGTTGGATCGGGAGTTCCAGAACTTCATTGGGATACCATAAACCGAATTAAGCCTACCACAATTGTGGCAGTTCCATCATTCATTTTAAAACTGATTGAGTTTGCAGAAAAAACCGGAATTGATTATTCTAATTCTTCCATTGAAAAAGCAATCTGTATTGGTGAGCCCCTTCGTAACCAAGATTTTAGTCTGAATACTTTAGGAAAAAGAATTACTGAAAAATGGAATATTCACCTCCACTCTACTTATGCCAGTACTGAAATGAGTACCGCTTTTACCGAGTGTAGCCATGGGGTTGGTGGCCATCATCACCCGGAGTTAATCATTCCTGAGTTTGTGGATGAAAACGGAAATTCGGTTGAAGAAGGACAAGAAGGGGAATTAGTTTTTACCACCGTTGGAGTTGAAGGCATGCCCCTGCTCCGCTTTAAAACTGGGGATTTAGTTCATCATTATACCCAAAAGTGCGAATGTGGTAGAACCACATTGCGGGTTGGTCCGGTATTGGGACGTAAAAAACAAATGATAAAACTAAAAGGTACAACTGTATATCCACCAGCTATTTACGATATACTAAATCATATAGATGGTGTTGAAAATTTTGTGGTTGAAGCTTATACCAATGAGATAGGAACTGATGAATTATTAATTCATATTGGAAGTAAAACTCATTCCGATATGTTTGAACATAACCTGAAAACCGCTTTAAGGGCTAAGCTTCGGGTAACCCCTAAAATTGCTTTTTTACCTATTGACAAAATTCACCAAATGCAATTTCCTGAAATGAGTCGAAAACCGGTTTTGTTTGTGGATAATAGGATGTGATTTTAACACAAAAATCCCCGACATGCAGGGATTTTTAGTAATAGTCAATAAAGTGTGATTTATTTCAATTCCTTTTTTTATTTCTTATTGCCAAGAAAGCATAAAATATAAAAACCCCGATTGATGGAATAAACATATAAAATAAGCCAAGTTTAAACCCTGTCCACCAATCTTCGTTTACGGTTATAGCTTCGTAAGCTAGAGCAAGAATCAGCCAAAGTAGCACTACAGATATGATAGAATAAATTTTTTTTAAATCCATAAGACAATATTAATTAATTTAACGCATCCCTATTGCAGCCGCTCCAGAAGAAAAAGCTGTAGCCATACCAACACCGAATCCTAAACCCGCCAATCCTACAGGTCCAAAAGCTGCTGAAAAGCCCCATGTAATAAATGCACCACTGGCTGCAAGCCCATCCATAGCAATTACATGTTTAGTTTTGTCACTTATATACTGAGGTGGAACACCTATGTCAATGAGAATACCATTACCCTCACCCGTTCCTCCTTTAGAAGTTGGTAACCAAAATTCTACGGAGTTTTTTGTAACTGAAACCATTAATTTAACCGCCTCTAAATCTTGACAAGTTAAAATTGAAGAGGCGTTTGACTCTACTATTGCTAGTTGAGCTGTAATTTCAGATAAGTTGTTGTTGTCATCACTTAATACTACTGCCTCAATATCATCCATATACTGTTTTACCTTTGTCGGATTAATAAAATCAACTTCAATATCATCCCAAGATATTATGGTGTTAATTATTGTAGTTTTTTGAGCAGCCGTTAAACTTGGTGGCATCGAAATATTTTCAAACTGTTGATTTAATTCTGCCTCTAAATCTATGTCCTGATAATTAAAATTTGAAAATACTTCAGACAAATACGTATTATGGTTGGCTCCAATTTGGGCAATTTGAGCATCCGTAAAAACAGTACACCCACTCGTTCTTTTGGTTTTATTCTCGGTATCAACTTCTTCTTTATTTGTTGAATCCGGATTAAACTCATTCTTTTCACAAGAATACATTAGAGCTGTTGAAACCCCAATAATTAAAATTAACATTACCTTTTTCATAATAATTTGATTTTTGTTTGCCAGCTTTATCAAGTTTTGGCCTCTTGATTAGCAAATATTCGCTTTCACAAATATGATAACATCAATACATATTAGAATTATTTTATACACAACTTATTGATTATTAATAATTTATTTTATTTGTTTTCTTGTCGTTTTGCGACTCTATACCAATTTCTGTCTTATAAAACTTTTATATAATCCCAATACAGTTTTGACTTTACATTTTACATAGAGTCTTTTTCGCGAACGCTCTACTGTTCTAGTAGTTACATTTAATATCAAAGCTATTTCACTTGCCGTTTTTTCTTGAAATAACAATTTAGCCAATGCCAAATCATTTGTTGTTAGCTTCATAGGAAATGAAACACGAGATTCAATATTAATAATATCTCTTATAATTTCTCCCTTCAATATTCTATCAACAACCTCATTTAAGGCAACACTTTTACAATCAAAATCTATTATTCCTTCAATATTATATTTATTACAAAAAGGAAATAATAATTGTGCTTCTATTGAACTTATTAATAGAATTTTAGTTCCAATTTTTGATTTTGAACTAAGAAAATCTATGAATTCCATTTCTGTTTCAATATTCTCTGGAATTACATAAATTATCAACTCTGGCAGCTCTTCATTCAGAGTCAAATTACAAGCCTTCCAAAGCCAAAAGCATCTTGTTTCTCTTTCTGGAATTAAATTTTTGGCTATTGATGTACCTACTAGTTTGTAATCACATATTATGTATATCATTATTGTGCTGATTATTTATACAAATTTATAGGTCTATTATTAAATTGTAAATGGGGGTATACCCTCATTATTTAAACGTTCTTACCTCTTTTTATACTATTCTAACTCACTTTATTTTAATAAAAATCATACTAATGCCAGATTAATTCAGGTTACTACCTTTGCCGCTGATGTTGGAAATCATAAAACGGCCTTTTGTTGTTCTATGGAAAACTTGGTTTTTCCTAATTTTCTTGGTTTCTGGGCTTGTATTGTTTTTGTTTTTTAAATGGTATTTAAGTCAAGGAAAAACTAAACAAACCCTTACCTTATTAAGAATTTGGTCTCATTTTGTTCAATACTCCACCGGTATAATTTTACTCAAAAAAGGAAGAGAAAATTTTCCTAAAGCTCCATATATATTAGTTTCTAACCACAGTTCTTATTTGGATATTGTACTTATGTTTACTGTGGTTCCCGATTATTTTGCTTTTTTAGGTAAAGCTGAATTAGAAGATTGGCCTATTGTAAAAATCTTCTTTAAATCGGGTATGCAAATTTCTGTTCCTCGTGGAAGTAGAAAAGGATCTCATGAAGCTTTTGTAAAATCAAAAAATGCATTGAAAGAGGGAACTTCGTTGGTTATTTTTCCTGAAGCAACTATTCCTACTTACGTGCCTAAAATGAAGGCCTTTAAAAACGGCGCTTTTAAATTGGCTATTGAAACTGGTTCACCCATAGTACCCATAAGCTTTCCTAAAAACTATAAACGTATGATGAGCGGTGGTTTTTTAAAAGCTCAAGCAAGCCCTGGGTTCTCTCCAGTTATAATCCATTCTGCAATTGAAACAAAGGGTATGACCGAAAAGGATATTGTACCTTTGCGTCAGAAAATTTTCGAAATAATAGACAAAGAACTTGATCATGGAAATTAATAACGAATTAATTGATAAACTTTCTGCTTTAGCCAAACTAGAATTTGAAGGTGATGACAAAGAATTGATTAAAGAAGATTTGACTAAAATGTTGGGTTTTGTAGAAAAACTAAATAATGTTGATACTGAAGGTGTTGAACCGCTTATTTATATGACTGAAGAAGAATCTGTAATGAGACCTGATGTTGTAAAAGAAACGATTTCTCAAGAAGAAGCGCTTAAAAATGCTCCTCAAAAAGACAGTTATTATTTCAAAGTTCCTAAGGTTTTGAAGAAGGGATAAGGTTACGTTATTGGATTTTAGATTTTAACCTGGATATTAGATATTGGATAATTCAAAGGATATTGGTTTATGGATATTTGATAGGTATAAAATAAACAGGAATACTCACAAATATTATCCAAATTCTAATATCAATCAACCAACATCAAATATCTAAAATCAGTTATCCAATATCCCATTTCAATTCTCCTTTTTCTCCTCTTTTACTTTCTTTTCTTTTTCTGGTTTAACCCCAATCTTTACACCGTCTAATTTCACCTCTTTACCATCTTTATATGTAAGACGTAGCATTACCGATCTATCGGGCTTAAAACGCAGCCAAACACCCTTCTTTTCGCCATATTCATACTTACCTTCCAACCATTTTGAACCGTTGGGATAAAAGAAGGTATGTTTTCCCTCTGCTAAACCTGATTCGTATTTTCCTTTAAAACGAATGGTTTCTTCTTCATTGTAGTAATAATGTTTCCATAAACCTTCTCTTTGACCATTTACATACTCACCAACTTCTTTGTGATCATTTAAGTGATAAGTCCATATTCCGGTTTCTAATCCTTCTACATATTCCCCTTCTGAAATTGTGGTACCGCTATCGCTATATTCTATAAATGGGCCACTTTCTAATCCATAAACATAATATTCATCACGCCACAACTGTTCGTTTGGATAATACCATTGCCAATGTCCATCGTAAAATTCACCTTGGGCAAAACTTCCTTTTTGTTCTAATTTTTCATTTTCGTAATAAAACTTCCATTCTCCTAATTTTAACCCCGACTTATAAGTTCCTTCTGCCCTTAGTTTTCCAGATTCATAGTATTCCTTCCAGTGTTCATCTTTAATTCCATCGGCATCGGCCATTCCCTCACCCATTAAATTTCCATTTTTATAAACCCGGGCATTTATAACTAAACCTGTGTCATTGAAATATCTACATATTCCTTCTCTTTTTCCTGATTTATTGTAATTACAAATGGAAGATATTTCACTGTTTTCATGAAACGTTTTTCTTATATCTAAAAAATCAACTTCTTCTGCATCAACTACTAACTTCCCTGCAGAATACTTTTCTGTTTCTAATAATAACCCCTTCTTATTGTACTCTTTCCAGTATCCCACTTTTACGTTATTCACGTATTTTCCTTCACTTTTTACCGTTTCATCATCATAAAAATCCTTCCATATTCCTTGTTTCATTCCAGAAGTATCCTTTCTATTTATGGTTTCTCTTTGATAAACAATTCCATTTTTATATTCTACAATTCCTATAATTTTCCCTTTGCCATTATAGCTCTTTAATTCTCCATGTATTTTTCCTTTTACATATGGAATCTTCTCATAAATTCTTCCATTTTCGTGATAAGTAAAAGCCATTCCATGCAGAGTGTCTAAAACAAACGGAAAATCAGACTCTAAAAATCCTGTAGGGCTATATTCTTTTGTCGAACCATTCTTTCTTTCTGCTTGGTAAGTTATTTCTTTTTGAAGAATAGAATCTTCAGAATAGAATTTCCATATTCCTTCTAATAAATGATTTTTTCTTTTACCAGTTGATTTTAGTACTCCACTGGGATAATAGTTTTTCCAAAAACCTTCTGGTTTTCCGTTTACCAGATATCCTTCGCTCGAAAGTTTGCCATCGGCATAATTGAATTGTTTAAACTCCCCTCCTTGAATTGGAACAATTGTATCTTGTGAAAATCCAAATGAACTAAATCCAAGCACAAATATTAGTAATCCTAAAATTTGAATTTTCCCCCTTATTTTGGTTTTCAACATCAATAAATAATAAATAAATAAATTTTTAATAATTATTACTATTACTACTATAGTGTTAATACTGTTTGAAACTAAGCGGTAAAAATATTGCTTTTAGGGCTTATCAATATTTAATAACAGTAAACAAACATCTTTTATTTGTTAATGAGCTGGAAAATAGAATTATTAGGAGGTTATAAACAAATGGTCAGAAGAGAATTTAAATATGAATTGTTAATCGATTAATTGAATTTTGAGTCTAACAAGTCGATAAAATCGGTTGACAAAAACCCGCTAAGTGATTATAAGTTTTACTTGCTATTACCAATAAAAACATCATCCAAAATATTATTGAACTGACCTAGCTTTTTCTTTGAGTACTTGTACACAGAAATGAACAATGAAAATGGGCTAATTGTGAAGAACCTGTTAAGTTATGTTGGATCAAGTGTATAATGATTTTTGATAAAGTTTTGAAAGAGTAATTATTTTGCGTGTAATTTTGAAACAAAATTATAAGCTATGAGATTAGGGTTTGGGAGTGATCATGCAGGATACGATTTAAAGGTTGAAATAATAAAACACCTTGAAAATAAAGGGTATGAAATCAAAGACTATGGACCTTTTTCTGACGAACGAGCTGATTATCCAGACTTTGCACATCCTGTTGCCTTGGCAGTAGAAAAAAAGGAAGTGGATTTGGGTATTATTATGTGTGGTAGTGGTAATGGAATTAACATGGCTGCTAACAAACATCAAGATATTCGAAGTGCGTTGTGCTGGGAGCCTGAACTTGCGTCATTAGCAAGACAACATAACGATGCTAATGTTTTAGCCTTACCAGCTCGTTTTATTCCGGTGGAAAAAGCAATAGAAATTGTAGATACTTTTTTGAGTAACGAATTTGAAGGTGGAAGACATGCGGGTAGAGTAAATAAGATTAGCTGCTAATAATTTTTAGTCTATTTACTTATAGATGTATAGATATATCTTAGTTGGTTTATTATTAGTTGGAACAAATTATCTTATTTACTCCCAAGAATTCGATGATTTTGAAAGAGGAAAAACAGAGGCACGTTTTGTTTTTTACAACACAGAAAACCTATTTGACACCTTTAAAGACTCTGTAAAAAGAGACGAAGACTTTACACCTGATGGAGCTAAACATTGGGACAAATGGAAGTACAGAGAAAAAGAAAACAATCTGAGTAAAGTAATTGTATCAGTTGGTGGTTGGAATTTACCAGAGCTTGTGGCGTTTTGTGAAATAGAAAACAAAAAGGTTTTGTATGACCTCACAAATTATACTTCGCTTAAAAATAATGGATATGAAATAGTCCATTATGAATCTCCTGATAGAAGAGGAATTGATGTTGGTTTTATTTATTTGAAAGAAAAAATTCAAGTATTAGATTCAGAACCAGTTCAGATTAATTTCCCTTGGGATAGCACTTATAAAACCAGGGATATTTTACATGCGGAACTTCTATTATTTGGAACAGATACTCTTCATTTTTTTGTTTGTCACTGGCCGAGTAAATGGGGAGGTCACTTAGAAACGGATAAGTCACGGTTTTTTGTAGGCTCAGTTTTAAAACAGAAAATTCAAGAAGTTCAAAGCGCCGAACCAAATGCCAAAATTTTGGTAATGGGAGACATGAATGATACTCCTTTTGATGAAAGTGTAAAAGAAGGACTAGGCGCAAAAACAGATTCTGCCAATTGCTCTAGTAATGACTTAATCAATTTATCAGCACGTTTTGTTGCAGAAAAAACGGGAACGCATAAGTACCAAAGTGACTGGAGTGTTATTGACCATGTAATAGTAAGTTGTAATCTTTTAAATGAAACCGAACAACTGGCGATAAAAAACAACAACGCATATGTTTTTAAACCCGATTATTTAATTGAGAAGGACTTAAAACACAATGGAGAAAAACCATTCAGATCATACAATGGAATGAGGTATAATGCCGGCTACTCCGATCACTTACCCGTGTTTATTGATTTTAAGTTGAAATAATTTAAAGCCTTAATCTCTTTATTAAGCCTAAAAATAAATAACTAGGACTTCAATAAATCCGAAGTTCTTTAGTTTCTAAGTGTGAAAAATATTTTCTTCATACTAGTATCAATCATTTTATTTTCTGTCAGTTGTTTAAATAAGGAAGAATCAATATCTATAGATTCGGCTTCAATAGACACTTTTGTAACTTATACCCAGCCAAGTTTTTTAGAAAATGAGTACTTTGGATTTAATTCTACGAAAGCAATTAACAAAATTGCAGATATTGAAAACGAATATTTTAATAATTACCGGAAAACGGCAAGTAAATATTATGGTTCTGTTTGGAAAGAATCAGCTGAGTTGTATTACGAAGAGAATGACTCTTGTAATTGGTTTGAGAATTATGAAAACAAACTATTAGTTCGTAATGAAGCGCCTGACAGTATGGACTGTACGGTATATGCCATGAAAGCACTAAAAGCTGGATTAGATACGAACTACCAACGATTTTTAGAGTTACATGAAAAGCACTGGAAGAAAGATGATTATGCCGGGTGGAGCGTTGCATATATTCTTACAGAACATTTTGAATGGAGCGCTGTTTTACTAATATCCAAAAGTTCGGTTGAATATGACCTTTGCTTAAAAAACTATAAAAAGGACAAAAAGTATCACGTGTGGAAACAGCCGGATATTCCAATTGAAAGAATATATGACTACGATACAGAAAAAGAATCTTTAAAAGAACTCTTGAGTATGAATGAATTTGGTTGGGGTTTTTCATATCAAGGGTGGCACACGTGGATAACCCGATTTAATGAACTCAAAGAATGTAATTGGGGTGGTTCTCCGTGCAGCGAAATGGAGGATAATGAATTGTTTTGGTCTTCAGAAGCAACGGAATATTATGCCTATGATTCTCATATAATTGTTTTTCCACCGAAATTGAGGCATTAAAAAACCCTTTCGAAGTAATTATCGAAAGGGTTTTTTAGAGGTTCCGAGCGGATTCGAACCGCTGTAGGAGCTTTTGCAGAGCCCAGCCTAGCCGCTCGGCCACGGAACCCTTTATTGTTGGCGGCAAATGTACATAAAAGCTTTCGTTGGTTATTTATCTTTTTAAAGTTACTTCAACCCCTTGTAAATCAAACTGAAGAGGTGGTTTTTCCTTTTTTACCGTTATTTCTAAGGACTTTATTAAGGGTAAATCCTTTTTTAAACGTGTGGCAATTCTATGCGCAACGTGCTCAATTAAGTCAGAAGGGGTTTTCATTTCTTCGGTAATAATTTCCATTACTTCCACATAATTGACTGTGTCAACTAATTTATCAGTTAACCCAGATTTTTCCAAATCAACGTTCAAAATCAAATCGACAATAAACGTGTTACCCGTTTTTCGCTCTACAGGTAAATGTCCATGAAAAGCATGGAAACGCATGTCGTTAATTCTGATTAAGTCACCCATTAAACCCCTTTTTCAAGATTTAAAAGCCCTGAATCAATTCTGTCGAGCACTTCAGTTTTTCCTAGTATGGCAGATATTTCAGACATACTTGGGCCCATACCTTTTCCAGTAACTAGAAGGCGGAAACCAGGCATTACTTTTCCGAAACCATAACTATTATCTTCTAAATACTTTTTAAAGGCAATATCAATATTTTCTTCAGTAAAATCAGGAATATTCTCTAAGACAGTTCTTAAGTTTCTTACGATATCAGGGGTTTCATCTTTCCATTTTTTTCGTATGGTTTTTTCGTCGTATTCTGTCGGAGCTTCGAAATAGAATTTATCTTCGAGCATATCTGGAATAAAGGAAGCGCGTTCTTTCAGTAATCCACAAACCTTAGTAATGTATTCCGAGTTTGATTTAATTCCTTCTTCCTCTAAATAAGGAGTTAAAAGTCCTGCCAACTCTTCATTTGATCTTGAACGTAAATATTGTTGATTAAACCATTTAGCTTTATCGGCATCAAACTTAGCTCCCGCTTTACCTACTCTTTCTATTTTAAATTCTTTTATTAGTTCATCCAATGAGAATATTTCTCTCTCATCGCCTGGGTTCCAACCTAAAAAAGCAAGCATATTTATAAACCCATCGGCGAAATAGCCAGACTCTCTATACCCACTAGAAACATCTTGAGTTGTAGGATCAGTCCATTGTAAAGGAAATACTGGAAAACCCAAGCGATCACCATCTCGTTTACTCAACTTACCGTTTCCATCTGGTTTTAGAATTAAAGGTAAATGAGCAAAATCAGGCTGTTGCCATCCAAAGTATTGATATAATAAAACATGTGTAGGTGCAGATGGTAACCACTCTTCTCCACGTATTACATGGGTAATGTCCATTAAATGATCATCTACGATGTTCGCTAAATGATAAGTTGGCATTTTGTCCGCTTTCATCAAAACTTTATCGTCTATGTTATTTGAGTTTACGACTACCCAACCGCGTATCATGTCATTCAATCTAATCTCTTCGTTTCTTGGTGCTTTTAAACGAATAACATAAGGATCTCCGTTTTCAATTCTTTCATTGACCTCTTCTTGAGTTAGGGTCAACGAATTTTTCATTCCTGTACGCGTAACCTGATTATATTGCCAGTTTGGAGCCTTCATTTGTTTTGCAAGTTCTCGTACTGTAGATAATTCTTCTGGCGTGTCAAAAGCATAATAAGCGTATCCATCATTAATTAGTTGCTCAGCATATTGATAATACATTTCTTTTCTGTCGCTCTGTCTGTAGGGGCCACAACTTCCAGGATTATTAGGACTTTCGTCAGGTATAATACCACACCATGCTAATGACTCTACTATATATTCTTCAGCGCCAGGAACAAAACGGGTTTGATCAGTATCTTCAATACGAAGAAGGAAGTCGCCGCCATGATGTTTAGCAAACAAATAATTGTAAAGTGCAGTTCTTACTCCACCTATATGTAATGGCCCCGTAGGGCTTGGGGCAAATCTTACCCGAACTTTTCGATCCATTTCCTCAGTTTTAAAAGGGCGGCAAAGATATTGTTTTGCTAAAGGGGATTATTAAAAATACTTAATTCGAGCAAGAAGAAAATCTTCCGGTATAATTGTCTTTATCTTCGTGCGTTACAAAACACTATGAATTCGGAAAACTATAACGATTTAGTAAAGAAACTAGATGAGTTTATTCGCAAGTATTACACGAACAGGCTTATTAAGGGTTCTCTTTATTTTACAGCAATTATTGCTGGGTTTTTCTTGTCAATCGTTGCAATAGAAGCCGCGGGGCGTTTTGGACCCACGACTAGAACTATATTATTTTTTTCCTTTTTGATTTTAGGACTGGGCGTTTTGTATCGGTTAATAGCCACTCCACTTCTTAAATTGTATCAAATTGGTGAGCGGATATCACCCGAGCAAGCGGCTGAAATTGTTGGAAAACATTTTTCTGGGGTAAATGACAAATTACTAAATACAATAGAATTAAAACGAATTTCTGATCTTAAACCAAATCAAAGTAGCCTGATTTTGGCGAGTATTGAACAGCGGTCAGAAGAGTTAAAACCAGTTCCTTTTTCCTCGGCAATTGATCTTTCTAAAAATCGAAAGTACTTGAAGTATGCCCTCCCTCCCGTGGCATTAATATTTGTAATATTATTTACTGCTCCGTCATTAATAACTGAACCAACAGGACGTTTGTTGGATTATAATGAACACTTTGAAATACCAAGACCTTTTGATTTTGTAGTATTAAATGAAAACTTAAAGGGCATAAAGAATGAAGACTTTCATTTGGAAATTAAAATTGAGGGGACAGAGTTGCCACAAGAGGTTTTTATTGAAACAGAAGGGGTAAAATATAGAATGGATAAAGATGGTTCTAGTAAATATAGATACACTGCTAGAAACATTCAGAACACTACGGAGTTTACTTTTTATGCATCTGGCTTTTACTCAAACCACTACACCCTTGAGGTTTTCCCAAGACCTACAGTAAGAAAAAGTGAACTAGAAATTAAATTTCCCGCCTACCTTAAACGTGAAACAGAAGTACTCAATGGAGTCAACGACATGTATTTGCCGGAAGGGTCAGGGTTAAGGTGGAAAATTGATGCAGAGCATACTGAAAATGTGAGAATTGAGCTCAAAGACACTAGCTTTTTTGCAAAAAAAACAGCTGAAAACAAATTTATAACCGATTCAAAAATTAACGATTCAAAAAGGATAACGGCTTTTCTGGTCAATGAAAAAGTGAGCATAAACGATTCGTTACAACTATCAATTACTGTAGTTAAGGATAAATACCCAGAAATTGTGGTTAAAGAGCTGGGAGATACCATATCTACAACTAGCCTTTATTTTAGTGGTAAGTATCGAGATGATTATGGTTTTACAGGGTTGTGGTTTGTTTTTCAAAAAAATGGGGGAGATAAAAAACGGATCCCGATTGAAATTAACAGAAACCATACCGTGGGTGAGTTTTATCATTTATGGAACCTAGAAGATTTAGGCGTAGCACCAGATGATAATTTCAAGTATCATTTTGAAATAAAAGATAATGATGGAGTAAACGGACCAAAAATGGCTCAATCAGGGACCAGAACATTAAAAATCCCTTCTAAAAGAGCAATTCAAGAAAAAGCTGACAAGCATTCAGAGGAAACCAAAGAAGACTTAAAAGAGAGCATAGAAGAGGCAAAAGAATTGAGAAAGGAGTTAGAGAAACTCAATAAAAAACTGATGGAAAAAAAGACTGTTTCTTGGGAAGAAAAGAAGAAACTAAAGGAGCTTCAGGCTCAACAAAAAGACCTTCAGAACAAGTTCGAGAAAATTCAAAAGGAGAATAAAAGAAATAATGAAAAAAGAAACCAAATGGATCCATTAAGCGAGCAGCTTCAAGAGAAACAAAAACAGCTCGAAGAACTTATGGAAAAGGTAATGGACGAAGACATGAAAAAGATGTTAGAAGACATAGAAAAAATGATGGAGGAAATGAACAAAGAGAAACTCCAAAATCAAGTTGACAAATTAAAGCTAGACAATAAAGACCTAGAAAAGGAATTAGACAGAAACCTAGAGCTGTTTAAACAACTTGAGTTTGAGCAAAAGCTTGAAGATGTTATTCAAAACTTGAAGGACCTTAAAAAGGAAGAAAGGAAATTAGCTGAGAAAAGCTTAGACAAAAAATCGAACGAGGAAGAGCTCAATAAAAAACAAGAGGAGATAGAAAAGGAGTTTGAAAAGATTAAAAAAGACATGGAAGATCTTCAGAAAAAGAATGAAGCATTATCTGAAAAGAATAAAATTCCAGACACGAAGCCAGAACAAAAGAAGGCTGAAGAGAGTATGAGTAAGGCCAAGCAACAAAGTAAAAGTGGCGATAAAAAGGGGGCGAGTAAAAGCCAAAAACAAGCAGCCGATAAAATGGAGCAAATGGAGCAAAAGCTAAGTCAGATGCAAAGCGAAATGGAAGACAGTAAACAAGCGGAAGATATAGAGGCGTTGAGAAGACTACGCCAAAACTTATTGGAGCTCTCTTTTACTCAAGAGCAGTTATTAGCCCAAGTAAAGGTTACACAGCCTAATGATCCAAAGTTTGTAGAAATTACCAGAACTCAAAAGAAGCTTAAGGATGATAGTAAAATGATAGAAGATTCGCTTTTTGCTTTGTCAAAAAGAAATGTTCAGATCCAATCAATGATAAATAAAGAAATTTCTGCCATAAATGAGAATATGGATAAGGCGATTAAATATATGGCTAACCGTCAGATTGGAGAGTCCTTAAACCGTCAACAGTATGTAATGACTTCAATGAATAACTTGGCGTTAATGTTAGATGAGAGTATTCAGCAATCTCAAAAGAAACAGAGCAGTAAAAAATTTGGTAAAAAGAGTTGTTCAAAACCCGGAGGAGGAAAGCCGTCAATGAGTGACATAAAGAAATCTCAAAAAAGCTTATCTGATCAGCTTAAGAAGCTTCAAAAACAAATGCAGGAGGGGGGTAAAATGTCCGGAAAAAAACCAGGAGAAGGGCCTGGTGGAGGCAGGGGGTCAAAGATGAGTGAAGAGGCCGCTAAAATGGCAGCGCAACAGTCCGCGATAAGAAACGAGTTAAGAAGATTAACGGAGGGCTCGAAAGGGGACAAGCCAGGAGGAAAGAATGGGGGAACTGAGTTAAGAAAGCTCGAGCGACTAATGGAACAAAATGAAGAGGACTTGGTGAATATGCAACTATCAAGAGAATCTATACGTCGTCAAGAAGAAATAATGTCTCGTTTATTAGAAAGTGAAAAAGCTGAAAGGGAGAGGGAGTTTGACAATAAGCGAGAATCAAACACCGCAGAAGACAAATATTTAAACGAACAAATACTGAACGAATATAAAAAGCAAAAGGAGCAACAAATAGAATTATTAGAAACTATTCCGTTAAATTTGAAACCTTTTTATAAAAATAAGGTTAACGAGTTCTACAATAAGTTTTAGTACAATGAAAAAGTCTATTTGTTTTGCCTCGAAAAGCGAAAATATTGATTTGGCAGAGAAGTTTATTAATACTATTTGCGAGTACGAAGAGATCAATGAAAAGCATTATGGAAACATAATAATTGCGGTGACTGAAAGCGTCAATAACGCCATTATACACGGAAACAAGGCAAACCCTCAGAAGAACGTAAACCTTCATTATTATTTAGAAAAAAAGGAACTTGGTTTTGTTATCGAAGATCAAGGTGAAGGTTTTGATTTTAACACGATTCCTGATCCGACCCTCCCCGAGAACATCGAAAAACTGACTGGTAGGGGAATCTTTTTGATGAAAAGTTTAGCCGATGAGGTTAGCTTTATTAATGAAGGAAGATCTGTTGAGATAAAGTTTTCTTTATAGAATGGCCGAACAAAGTGTTCAGATTTTTTATGAAGATGTTGATAATCAAGAGGTTAAAACACTAATAGACGCCAAGTGGCTGAAAGACAGCTTATTGAAGGAGGGTCAACAAAGTTATTCTATAAATTATATTTTTTGTTCTGACGATCACCTCTTAAAAATTAATCAAGATTTTTTGGACCATGATTATTACACCGACATTATTACGTTCAATAATTCGGAAAACGAAGAATTCTTAGAATCGGATATTTTTATTAGTGTTGACAGAGTGCGCGAAAACGCTAAAGAAACCAAAACCTCTTTTAGTTGTGAATTAGGGCGTGTGATGGTGCACGGGTTATTACACCTTGTGGGATATAATGATAAGACTGATGAAGAGCAATTGACAATGACAATGATGGAAAATAAACATCTAGCTTTGCACCCTAATTTGAATTGCTAAACAAGTTTTTGTTCCACGTGGAACCCCCCTTTTAATTATGCTCCCAGAATATGATGTTATAGTAGTTGGCGGTGGTCATGCCGGAGCTGAAGCAGCCGCTTCAGCTGCAAACCTTGGCTCTAAAGTTTTGCTTGTTACAATGGACTTAAGTCGTATTGCTCAAATGAGTTGTAACCCTGCTATGGGTGGTATTGCGAAGGGACAAATTGTTAGAGAAATAGATGCGCTAGGTGGATTTTCGGGTATTGTCTCGGATAAGTCGGCAATACAATTTCGCATGCTTAACCAATCAAAGGGTCCTGCTATGTGGAGTCCAAGGACTCAGAATGATAGAATGTTATTTTCCTTCGAATGGAGAAAGATATTGGAAAGGATACCGAATGTAGAGTTTTGGCAAGATACGGTTACGTCCCTAATTGTAGAGGGCGATAAAGTCAAAGGGGTAAAAACGGGGCTAGGTGTGAGCATAAAATCAAAGACGGTTATCCTTACTTCTGGTACGTTTTTGAATGGCAAAATCCATATAGGTGATAAGAATTTTGGTGGTGGGAGAGCAGGAGAAAGTGCTGTTTATGGCCTTACTGAAAACCTGGTAGAGTTGGGTTTTTCATCCGGAAGAATGAAAACAGGAACCCCTCCAAGAGTAGATGGGCGGAGTTTGGATTACTCAAAAATGGAAGAACAATTTGGTGACATAAACCCAGGACGGTTTAGTTATTTGCCGGGAGATAAAATGACAAAACAGCTCTCTTGTCATATTACATATACCAATGAAGATGTACATGATTTACTTAGGCAGGGTTTTGAAAAATCACCAATGTTTAATGGTCGAATTCAATCTGTAGGTCCGAGATATTGCCCGTCCATAGAGGATAAAATAGATCGTTTTGCTGAAAGAAATAGGCATCAATTATTTGTTGAACCAGAGGGGTGGGATACAGTGGAGATTTATGTGAACGGCTTTAGTACTTCACTGCCTGAAGATGTTCAATTAAAAGCCATGAGAAAAATTAAAGGCTTTGAAAACGTGCGTGTTTTTAGACCAGGTTATGCAATAGAGTATGATTATTTTCCGCCTCTTCAACTGAAAGAAACACTAGAAACAAAACTGATAGATGGGTTGTTTTTTGCCGGCCAAATCAATGGAACTACGGGCTATGAAGAAGCGGCATGCCAAGGTATAATGGCGGGAATTAATGCTGGGTTAAAATCTCAGGAGAAAGACCCTTTTATTCTTACAAGGGATGAAGCTTACATTGGTGTTTTAATTGATGACCTTATAACTAAAGGAACCGAAGAGCCATATAGAATGTTTACTTCTAGGGCGGAATATAGAATACTGTTAAGACAAGATAACGCCGATATTAGATTAACTGAAAAGTCTTACGGTATAGGATTAGCTTCTAAAGATCGTTTGGACAGAGTAAACCTTAAGTTGAAGGGTAAAAAGGAAGGGCTTAATTACTTAATGAAAAAGAGTGCTGAACCTGCTTTGTTCAAAGGTTTATTAGAAGCGAAAGGAACAAGTGTTATGAAGCAAAAAACCAAACTCCATACGCTTCTTTCACGTCCTCAAATTACGTTACGTGAAATTTCTTCTGTAGAAAAATCATTTGAGGGTTCCATCGAATTTGTGGAGGATTTAAAAGAAGAGGTTATAGACCAGATTGAAATAACGGTAAAGTATCAAGGATATCT
>ENA-UOXV01003801-UOXV01003801.1-marine-metagenome-genome-assembly--contig:-NODE-3801-length-17978-cov-6.487474_pt1 | contig 17978 bp, 16 predicted proteins | sample MGYA00238165_ERZ766961 | MGnify/ENA primary metagenome ERZ766961 (study PRJEB28924, sample SAMN03173240) | marine metagenome | biome: Marine; feature: Water; material: Subsurface seawater | place: North...
AGACCTTTAAAAATTTGTTATTTTCTGCTCAAAATTTTGATTTATATGGAAAAGGTGGCTTTACTTCCTATACCTCCATTAACGACATAAAAGATCAAAATATAAAATTTGTAATTATAGGTCACTCAGAAGTGAGGCAATATTCTGGTGAAAATGATTCTATTGTGAGTCGAAAGCTTAAAATTGCTTTAGATTCAAAAATTACACCAATTATTTGCATAGGTGAAGACTTGTTAACTTACAAAAAAAAGAAAACTAAAAGCCATATCAATAAACAATTAAACATTATATTTGATAAAAAGCTCAAATATGAAGAGGTTTTAATTGCATATGAGCCATTATGGGCAATTGGGTCAGGATTAGTGCCTACTAATGAGGAAGTATCAAAAATCACTGATTTTATTAAATTTTTCTTAAAAGATTATACTTTTAAAAAACTTAAAATTTTATATGGTGGTTCGGTTAATTCTGATAATTTAGAAAAGCTTTCTGAAATAAAGAATTTAGATGGCTTTTTAGTTGGATCGGCTTCAATTAAGAAATCATTTATTAACAATTTTAAATTATGATTAATATTTTTCTTATAGTCAGTGCCATAATCGGGGTTGTTCTCGTACTGATCATATTGTTTCAAAAAACTGAAGGAGGAAGTTTGGGTCTTGGTACTCAAACTACAATTGGGACTGGCGGTATGACAACACCAAAAAAATCAGGTGGAATTACAAGAGTAACTTACATAATAGCTTTTGTTTTCTTACTTTGGTGTCTTGGAAGCGCGGCTTATATGAACAGAACTTTTGCTCCTGAAATTGATTTACAAAAAATAGCAAATGAAATTGAAATAGACGAAGATTTATCTGAAAAAATTCCTGAAGTCCCTCTGAAGTGAAATTTATTTTTGTTACCGGAGGTGTAGTTTCATCATTGGGTAAGGGGATCGTGACTGCATCGCTTGCAGCACTACTAAGGTCAAGAGGAGTTAATCTAAAAATTAGAAAATTAGATCCTTATTTAAATGTAGATCCAGGAACTATGAGTCCGTATCAGCATGGCGAAGTTTTTGTAACAGATGATGGTTCAGAAACAGATTTGGATCTTGGACATTACGAAAGATTCACTGACATTAATTGTACTAAAAATGACTCTATTTCATCTGGAAAAATTTACTCATCTGTAATTGAAAAAGAACGAAAAGGACTGTACTTAGGCTCTACCGTTCAGGTAATACCTCACGTTACAGAAGAGATTAAATCATTTGTGAAACTAGGCATTAAAGATAATGAGGTTGTTATTTGTGAGATAGGAGGAACTGTCGGAGATATTGAGAGTTTACCTTTTCTTGAAGCTATAAGGCAATTTAAAAATGAAAAGCCAAATGACACTCTATTAATTCATCTGACTTTGCTCCCTTATTTGGAGTCTTCTGGAGAATTAAAAACTAAACCAACGCAACATTCTGTTAAAGATCTTCTTAATTCGGGAATTCAACCAGATGTTATTGTTTGTAGAAGTAGTATGAAGATATCTGATAATGAACTTTCTAAAATAAGTTTATTTTGTAACGTATCTAAGCAGTCAGTAATTCCATCTTATGATGTAACAAGTATATACAAAGTGCCAACATTACTTAGTAAATCAAAATTAGATGAAATAATTATTAAGAAATTAAAAATTAAAACTCCTAAAAAATTAAATTTAAAAATATGGCATAATTTTGAACAACTTGAATCCTCAGCGAAAAAGGAAATGGAGATATTAATAATTGGTAAATATATTGACCTTAAAGACAGTTATAAATCATTGTATGAGGCGATATATCATGCCGGTGTACATAATAAAATTGATGTAAAAATTAAATGGTTAGACTCTGAAACAATCAACTCTAGAACAGTGAAATTTCTTTTAAAAAATGCAAATGGCATACTAATTCCTGGGGGATTTGGCAATAGGGGTATTTTAGGTAAAATCGAGGCAATCAAGTTTGCAAGAGAAAATAATATTCCCTTTTTGGGTATTTGCCTTGGTATGCAACTTGCTATTATTGAATACTGTAGAAATGTTTTAAAAATGAAAAATGTTGGTAGTTCAGAATTTGGAAAATATAAAAATAATGTTGTTTCTTTAATGAAGGAATGGACTAATAAAAAATTGATTGTAAAAAGAAATGAAAAAGTAGATTTAGGTGGCTCAATGAGATTGGGAGCTTATCCTTGTTTTATTACTAAACAAACACTAGCCCATAATATTTATAAAAAGACGCAAATTAATGAGAGACATAGACATAGGTATGAAATTAATCCGAAATTCAAAAATAAAATTGAAAAGAAGGGTTTAGTTTTTTCTGGTATTTCAAAAGATAAAAATTTATTAGAGATAATTGAAAATAAAAATCACCCATGGTTTTTAGCTGTTCAATTTCACCCTGAACTTAAATCAAAACCTTTTAAACCTCATCCAATATTTCTTTCCTTTATAAAATCATGTAATAAAAAAAATAATGAACAAAAAAATTAAATTATCTAATTTCACAATTAAAAATGACTCTGATAGATTAACGTTTATATCTGGCCCATGTCTTTTAGAAAATGATAAAATGGTCTATAGAGTTGCCTCTAAACTCTCCTCCTTATCAAAAAAATATAAATTTAACTTAATTTTCAAATGTAGCTTTGATAAAGCAAATAGAAGCTCCCATAAATCCAAACGCTCTCAAATGTCTTTAAACGCAGCAATGGATATTTTAAAAACTATCAAAAAAGATTTTAAGTTAGCTGTTACAACTGATGTTCATGAGACATCTCAGATTTCAAAATTAGTTGAATATATTGATGTGATTCAAATCCCAGCATTTCTGTCAAGGCAAACAGATTTAATAATTGCTGCAGCAGATACTCAAAAAATTATAAATGTTAAAAAAGGTCAATTTTTATCTCATTCTGAAGTAATAAATATAATTAAAAAAATTGAGTCTAGAAAAAATAAATCAATTATTATTACAGAGAGGGGTAATACTTTCGGTTATAATTATTTAGTTAATGACTTCAAAGGTATCCAGTTAATGAAAAATTTTGGCTATCCTATTATTTTTGACTCTACTCATAGTGTCCAAATTCCAGGTGGTCTTGGTGAAAAAAGTGGAGGCGCTAGAGAGTATGTCCTCCCATTATCTAAAGCAGCTTCAGCTTTAAGAATAGCTGGTTTTTTTATAGAAACTCATCCAAATCCTAACGTGGCATTAAGCGACGGTCCAAATATGGTTTACTTAGATAAAATGGATTACCTAATTAATTCAGTAAATAAAATTAATAAAGCTGCAAAGGAGTAAGTGAATGATTAAAATATTAGATATTAAGGCAAGAGAAATTTTTGATAGTAGAGGTAATCCTACTGTAGAATGTGAAATGTTAGTTGATGGTCATCCTGATCCTTTTTTTGGTTTAGTTCCTTCAGGCGCTTCAACTGGAAAATTTGAAGCTCTTGAACTAAGAGATAATGATAATCAGAGAATGAGTGGCAAAGGTGTTCTTAAGGCAGTTGATAATATAAACACTTCTATGAAACCACATTTAATAAACAATAGTTTCAACGATTACAAGAATTTTGATAACTCAATATTATCTTTAGATGGAACTGATAATAAATCTAAGTACGGTGCAAACGCTATTTTATCTTTGAGTTTAGCATTTTACAAAGCGTGGTCTTACTTAAATTATAATAAAATATATTTATCACAGGGCAGTAATGATCTTAGTATTCCCGTACCTATGCTAAATATTATCAATGGTGGTCAGCATGCAGACAATGATGTGGACTTCCAAGAATTTATGATTTTACCCATAAATTTTGGAAATTTAAAAGAAGCTTTATCCGCTAGTCACGATGTTATAAGTAAAATAAAAAAAAATCTTAAGTCAAAAAACCACAATACTAATGTTGGGGATGAAGGTGGTTTTGCTCCTAATTTAAAATCACATATTGAAGTTTTAGATATTATTTGCGACTCAATTGAAAGCGCTGGCTATCAAATTAATAATCATTTTAAAATTTCGCTCGACTCCGCTTCTAGTGAATTTTTTGACTCTGGTAAATATAACTTTGAAGGCAAAAGCCTATCTACAGATGAAATGATTAAAGTGTACGAAAATATTTGTAAAAACTATCCGATTTTTTCAATTGAAGATGCGCTTGATGAAGAAGATTATGATGGATGGACAAACATTACTAGCTCTTTAGGTCAAACTATCAAGCTTGTTGGTGACGATCTATTCGTAACAAACATTCAAAAATTACAAACTGGTATCGAAAATAAACAAGCGAATAGTATTTTAATTAAGTTAAATCAAATCGGTACAGTTTCTGAAACTCTGCAAGCAATTGATCTAGCAAAAAAAAATAACTTCGTATCAATTATGTCTCATAGGTCTGGTGAAACTGAAGATAGTTTCATTGCAGACTTGGCTGTAGCATCACATTGCCCATTAATAAAAACCGGATCTCTTGCAAGGTCCGATAGGGTAGCGAAATATAACCAACTTTTAAGAATTGAAGAATCAAATCTAGTTAACACATACAGTGGAAAATCTAATAAAATTTTTATATAAATAAAATTTATTTTATTGAAGTTAGTTTATTAGTTGTTCTTTTTCTTAATATGACAATAATAAATTAATGAATTTCAAAAATTTATTTAACTTAAACATATTTTATAGTTTCATATCTGTATTTGTATTATTGTACCTTTGTTATCACCTTTTTTATGGTAAATATAATATTGGTAATTACCTGATCAATGATTTCAAGGAAAAATTATTAATAAATGAATATAATAATCTAACTTCAAAAATTTCTAGTATAGATAAAGACTTAAATGCATTATATACTAATAAGGATGATTTTATTGATGAAATTACAAAAAAAAAATATGGAAACACTTCTTCTGATGAAGTTCTTATAAAAATTAATTAATGACATCTTTTACTAAAAAACAATTATTGGGTTTTTATGAGAAAATGTTTCTTATAAGAAAATTTGAAGAAAAAGCCGGCCAACTTTATGGCTCTGGAGCCATAGGCGGTTTTTGTCATTTGTACATTGGTCAAGAGGCTGTTGTAGTAGGAATATTGTCATCTATAAATTCTGAAGACACAGTAGTCACTTCTTATAGAGATCATGGACATATCATTGCTAGAGGAGTGGACCCTAAGTTGGTAATGTCGGAACTAACTGGTAGATCAGGTGGTATCTCAAAAGGTAAAGGTGGATCGATGCATATGTTTTCAAAAAAAAATAGATTTTATGGTGGTCACGGCATTGTCGGCGCTCAAGTCCCAATAGGAATAGGACTTGCATTCGCTCATAATTATAGGAATGAAAAAAAAATATCACGAATTTATATGGGTGATGGAGCGATGAATAATGGACAAGTTTTTGAAGCTTTTAATCTAGCTTCTCTATGGAATTTGCCCGCACTCTTTATAATCGAAAATAATCAGTATGGTATGGGTACTTCCACTAAACGATCTGCTGCTGGAAATGATTTGTATGAGAGGGCTAAAGTGTTTGGGATTGAAGGTGTAAAAATTGATGGCATGAATTTTTTTGACGTCAGCAAAGCAGCAATCGTAGCAAGAGATTACATCATCAAAGAGAACAAACCTTATGTTATAGAAATGGATACTTATCGTTTTAGAGGTCATTCTATGTCTGACCCTGCACTTTATAGGACTAAAGAAGAAGTTTTACAAAAAAAAGAAATTGATCCCGTCTTGACCATGAAAGAATCTTTAATTAAAGATCATCAAATTTTAGAGAGTGAAATTAAAGCTCTAGAAACCGAAGTTAAAAAAATAATTAAAAATGCTGAAGAGTTTGCGTTATCTAGCCCTTTACCTGAGCTAGAAGAACTTTATACAGAGGTTTACTTATGAAAATAACATTACCCGCTTTATCTCCAACTATGGAAACTGGCAATTTGGTAAAATGGCTGGTTAAAGAAAATGATGTTGTTATATCAGGACAAGTTTTAGCAGAAATTGAAACTGACAAAGCTACTATGGAGTTAGAATCTCCAGATGATGGCATTATTTCAAAAATAATTATTCCAGAAAATACTGAAAATATTAAAGTTAATTCAGAGATAGCTATATTAAAAATTGAAGGCGAAGAGGAAGATGATCAAAATACGACTGAAACTAATAATACAAAAATTGAAACCGAAGTTGTAAATACAGAACCTAAAATTGATGTTAAGCCAGTTTTGAATGAAGTTAAAATTAATTTTTCAGATGGTACTGATAGTGACTCATCAAAAAAATGGACCGAAAAGGAAATGACTATGAGAGAAGCTTTGAATATGGCAATAAGTGAAGAAATGTCATTAGATAAAGATGTTTTTTTATTAGGTGAAGAAGTAGCAGAGTACGAAGGTGCTTATAAAATTACCCAGGGTCTTTTGGATAAATTTGGCAAAGAAAGAGTTTTAGATACTCCAATTTCTGAGCATGGCTTTACAGGTCTTGCGATTGGTGCAGCTATGTCTGGGCTAAAACCAATTTGTGAGTTCATGACATTTAATTTTTCTATGCAAGCTATCGATCAAGTTATTAATTCAGCTGCAAAATCTCTCTATATGTCGGGAGGAGAAATTAATGTACCGATTGTTTTTAGAGGACCTAATGGTGCTGCGGCTAGAGTTGGTGCTCAGCATAGTCAGTGTTTTATATCTTGGTATTCTCATATACCCGGACTTATTGTTGTAGCTCCTTCTAATGCAAGAGACGCAAAAGGGTTACTAAAATCTTCAATTAGAAATCCTAATCCAATTGTTTTTTTAGAACATGAAATTCTTTATAATCAAAAGACATTAGTTCCTAAAGAGAATGATTTTACAATTCCTCTAGGCAAGGCTAACATCATTAATGAAGGCAAAGATGTCACTATCATTGGATTTAGCATGAGTATCAATCGTATTCTGACTGCTATGCCAGAAATTAATAAACTTGGTTTAAATCCAGAAATTATTGATTTAAGAACTATCAAGCCTTTAGATGAAGAGGCCATATATAAATCTGTTAAAAAAACTAATAGGGTTGTTATTGTTGAAGACGGGTGGGGTAATACAAGCTTTGGCTCTCACTTATCTTACTTAATACAATCTAACTGTTTCGATCATCTTGATTGTGAAATAATTAAAGTTAGTGGTAAGGACGTGCCTATGCCTTATGCTGAAAATTTAGAAAAACTAGCTTTACCTTCTAGTGATGAAATTATAGAAGCAGTAAAAAAAGCAACATACAAATAATGTTCACTAAAATTTCTATGCCTTCTTTATCTCCTACCATGGAAGAAGGTAAAATTGTTAGCTGGATAAAAAAAATTAATGATGAAATTGAGTCAGGTGAAGTTTTATTTGAAGTTGAAACAGATAAGGCAACAATGGAGTATGAAGCTCCTGATGATGGTTACTTAGTTAAAATAATTTGTGAAGTTGGTCAAACTGTTAGTGTTAATTCGCTTGTGGCTATAATTTCAGAAAGTAAAAGCTTTAATGATGAGGACTTAAAAGATTTTTTATCAAATTCAAAAGCAACTGAAGATAAATCCATTGAAACTACTGATAAACTAGAGATTAATACTGATCAAAACAAAATATCTCAATTATCAAATAGTGTTAAGTTAACTTCATTGGCTAGAAGAGTCTCAGAACAGAATAACATAAATGTCTCATCAATTGCTCCTTCTGGTAGAAAAATTAGAGTTAATGATTTATTTCAAAAGGAAAATGTAAACGAAAATAATTCCAGGACTTTTATAAGCCCTGCAGCAAAAATTATATCTATAAATAATAATATAAATATTAAAGATATCAGTGGATCGGGTCCTGATAATAGAATAATTTTAAGAGATATTAATATGACATCTGCAACAAATGAAAACAAATTAAGAAAAGCTATTGCTAAAGCTACATTATATTCGAAACAAAATATCCCACATTTCTATCTTAATTCTAAAGTTCGAATGGATAATTTATTGGAATTTAGAAAGAAACATAAATTAAGTGGAAATCGATACTCATTAAATGGTCTTTTGATGTTTGCTATATCTGAGTCTTTTAAAGCTTTCCCCCAAGCTAACTGTACTTATTCTAAAAATGATGAATTTATTGTTAATAATAATATTGATATTGGTCTTGCTGTTGACTCAGATGCTGGATTAAAAATGCCAGTATTAAAAAATATCGAAACTATGGATCTGAATAAACTTTCTTCTTCTTTAAATAATCTTATAGAATCCGCAAGATCAAACTCACTAACTCCTGATGATTTAAAGGGTGGAATAATTAGTATATCGAATCTTGGTTCCTTTAACATTCGAAGTTTTGATGCGATTATATTTCCTGGTCAAACTTATATACTTTCTGTTGGTCAAATATTTGAAGATGTTGTAGTTTCGAAAGGTGATATCTCAACTGGTAACTTTATGAATTTAACTCTAGCTTGTGATCATAGAGCTGTTGACGGTGTTCTTGCAGCAAAATTTTTCTCAAATATAGCTCATACAATGGAGAAAATTAAATAATGGACAATTTTGATATTGCTATAGTTGGTGGCGGCCCTGGTGGTTACGTGGCCGCAATAAAAGCATCTCAATTAGGTTACTCAGTATGTTTATTTGAAGAGGATAAATTGGGTGGCGTTTGCTTAAATTGGGGCTGTATACCTACTAAATCTCTATTGCATTCCGCTGAATTTATAGAAAAATCTAAAAATTATGGATTATCTGAGGAAACTTTAAAAAAAATAACCCTCGACATGATTGTTCAAAAATCTCGCCAAGCATCTGAAAATTTATCTAAAGGCGTCACTTCTTTGATGAAAAAAAATAAAATTGAAGTTTTTAAAGTCCGTGCTGTTCCAAAAAAATCAAATGACAATTTTATCTTTAACATAGGTGACAGTAAAAACATTACTTCTAAATACTGTATTTTAGCAACTGGATGCAGTCCTAGAAAACTTATGGATATGGAATTTGATGAAAATATATGGAGTTCAAAAGAAGCCATGATTCCAAAATTTCTACCTAAAGATTTAATTATAGTTGGATCAGGCGCGATAGGTATTGAATATGCTAGTATTTATAATGCCTTAGGTGCCAATGTTATTGTATTTGAAACTCAAGATCGAATTTTACCACAATTTGATAAAGATATTTCCTCTGAAGCAAAAAAAATATTTGAAAAAAAAGGAATTAAATTTGAATTGAATGCCACTATTGAAAAAATTAATAAAAAAAATAAATCTGTTACTGTTAATTATAATAATAAAGAAATAACTTCGGAAGCATTAATTGTATCAATTGGTGTTGTACCTAATATTGACAAAGACATTACTGATGAGTTTAGTTTAAATCTTGATAAAAGCGGTTACCTTGAAACAACTAATGAGGGTATGACTAACTATAATAATTTATTTGCCATTGGTGATATAAGTGGTGGACCATGGTTAGCGCATAAAGCTTCACATGAGGCTATAAATTGTATTAATTTTATAAAAACAAAAAAAAATACTCATAAGATATTAGAAAATAATATTCCTGGATGTATTTATAGTATTCCGCAAATAGCTTCAATTGGTTTTACAGAGGAGCAATTAATATCTAAAAATATTAAATTTAAAAAAGGTAATTTTCCTTTTATGGCAAACGGTAAATCTCAAACAATTAATAATGTTCATGGTTTTGTAAAAACATTATTTGATGAAAAAACTGGTGAGTTACTAGGCGCTCATCTTATAGGTCCAGACGTAACAGAATTAATATCTACTTTTGGAATTGCTATGACTGCTGAAGCAACAGAAGAAGATTTTATCAATACAATCTTTGCTCACCCAACCTTATCTGAAGCAATCCATGAAAGTGTTTTGTCTGCTTTTGATAAGCCAATACATTTTTAAATTGTGATCAGACATCCAGAAAAAATTAAAAAATATAATCCAACGGTTTTAAAAAAACCAAGTTGGCTAAAAGTAAAAGCACCTACAAGTAAAACCTATTTCGAGACTTTGGATATTGTTAAGGAACATAATCTAGTTACGGTATGTCAAGAAGCTGCATGTCCTAATATTGGAGAATGTTGGAGTAAAAAACATGCCACATTTATGATATTGGGCGACACTTGCACTAGGGCTTGTGCTTTTTGTAATGTAAAAACTGGTAAACCATCTGGCCCACCCGATCCTCTAGAACCATTGAACGTTGCTAAATCAGTACATAAACTTGGTCTTAAGCACGTTGTTGTAACAAGTGTTGACAGAGATGATTTAAAAGATGGCGGTGCACAACATTTTATTGATACTATAAAATACATAAGAGAATTATCTCCATTAACTACCATTGAAATTTTAACCCCTGATTTCTTAAGAAAGAATAAAAATTATATTGATATAGCAAACGTTAAACCGGACGTTTTTAATCATAACGTTGAGACTGTTCCTAGACTATATAAACAAATAAGACCAGGTTCTAATTATAATGAAAGTTTGAAATTACTTTTCGAAGTTAAAAAATATGATCCTTCTATATTTACTAAGTCAGGAATTATGGTAGGCCTCGGAGAAGATTTAGATGAAATTAAATTGGTATTAAAGGATATAAAAAAATCTAAAATTGATTTCATAACTATAGGTCAATATTTACAGCCATCCATTCATCATGAAAAAGTGCACAAGTTCTATTCACCTAATGAATTTTCCTATTTATATGACTTTTGTGTTTCCTTAGGTTTTAAAATGATTTCATCTTCTGCGATGACTAGATCTAGTTATCATGCTGATGAGGACTTTATTAAACTTAAAGAACTAGCCTAAATTCCTTTTAATAAGACGCTGGACCAAACAGCAATAAATTTCTCATTACCTATTAGTCCAGATTTTTCATTTGTTGTTGCTTTAAGTGTTATTTGTTTATTATTGACACCAAGTAATTCAATAAGGTTATTGATTATTTTATTATAAATAATATTTATCTTAGGTTTTTCTGATACTACCATAATGTCTATGTTGCCAATATAAAGATTTTCTTTTCTTAATTTGTTCATAGCAAATTCTAGAAAATACTTTGAATTTCTATTTTTATTTACTTTATTATTAGGAAAATAAACACCTATATCTCTCTTTGATAGTGCGCCTAATATACTATCAGTAATGGAATGAAGAATTACATCTCCATCTGAATGTGAAATTATCTTATAAAGAGATTGAATCTCCACCCCACCTAATTTAATTTTACTTACATTTTCTTGTTTTTCTAATCTGTGGATGTCATAACCAATACCAAATTTTATATTTCTAAATTCATGATATTTTAATTTAATTGAGTCTTCCTTGACTGTCAGTTTAAAATTTTCATTTTTTTCTTTAATGTATTTAATTTTATATTTTTTATTTGATTTTCTTATCAGTTCACTGTCGTCAGTAATGTTTGTATCTTTATTTTTAGAATGAAGTTCTATCAGAGTCTTAGTTACAAAACCTTGTGGTGTCTTAATTAATTTAATTTTTTTTCTATCAATATTTTTATTATTTAATAGAACTGTATCTGTTGCATCAGAATACGGAATTACACATGAGTAGCCAATTTTTAAATTTTTAATTATATCCAATATTGTTTTTTCATTAAGTAGTGGCCTTGCAAGGTCATGAACAATAGTAAATTTACTCTTAGTATTTTTAATTGCATTTTTAACACTTAAACTTCTTGTTTCACCACCTTTAATTAACTTGCATTTTTTTACATATTCTTTGAAGTGACTCTTATTATTTTTACTATGGACGATTGTAATATTGGTAAAACCTATAAGCATTAATTTATCAATAATATTAAGAATTAATGGCTTATCTCTGAAATTAATCGTTGTTTTATTTACATTCTTGCCAAATCTTGTACTTTGACCTCCTGCGAGTAATATAAAATTATAATTTTTAAATGACATTTTTTAGTAATAGATCTCTAGTTCTTTTATTCATATTTATATTTTTTACTCTTTTTACTTTAACAGTTTATTCACTTATTTCATCAAATGAAATAGTTAGAAATGCTGAATTGATACAATACGTTGTTATCCTAGACTTAAGTTATCTTATCTTCTTAAGTTGCTTTCTCTTTATAAGTCTTTTTAAAATATATAAAACAAGAAAAAAAGAAATTATTGGACTTAGGTTATTTTATAAATTCTTTTTATTTTTTAGTATTTTTTCGATTATTCCTAGTACAATTATTTTAATTTCTTCTCTTATATTTTTTAACATTGAGGTCAGCACATGGTTAGGTCCTGCATTTAAAAGTACAGTGAACAATTCATATTTAATAGCCAATAAGTATATCAAAGAAAGAGAAGACAACCTTATTACAGATACAAATTTTATAAAAAATTATATTCTAGCTCAAAGGGATCTAGATCCATCCATTATAGAAAGATTCGATATAGAGACTGTTTATTTATTAAATCAAGATCAGCTTAATAAAGTATATTCTTCAGATAATAAGATTGAAATTAAAGACATTAATAGAGATCTTATACTCGAAGATCATTTAAAGGATTTAAATGTATTCTTTAATGAAGGGCAATTCTTTTCAAAAGCTAAAATTACTAATGATACAGAACTGATTTTAATTAAAAAAATTGATCTGGATCTTCTGAAATTTTATCAAAACATTATTAAATCCTATAACGCCTATCAAGATATTGATAATAATAAGAAGAATTTACAAATTACTTTCTTTACTATTTTCTTTATTATTTCTAGTTCTATAATTTTAATTTTTCTAATTATTGGTTATAAATTTAGTGTAAATTTAGCTAATCCTATTAGGGATTTAAGTATTAATATTCATAATTTGAAAAGTGGTAAAACTGTATTTACAACCTCAAAAACTTTAGATAAGAAAGATGATATTTCTATACTGTCAAATTCTTTTGACTCAATGAGAGAGAAGATACTTTCTCAAAAAAATTCTTTAATTTTAAAAAATAAAGAAATTCTTGACAATATGCCTAAACTTATTAATTCTGAAAAAAATAAAGCTTTAGCTGATTTAGCAAAAAAAATCTCACACGAAATTAAAAATCCTTTAACACCTATGCTTTTGTCTTCTGAATATATAGAAAAGAAAATTAAAGGTCATGAATTAGAAAGTGATATTTTAAATTCTACTAATTCTATTAAGAGACAAATTTTTTTAATTCAAAATCTAATTAATGAATTTTCATCATTTGCAAGAATGCCAAAGCCTAAAATTGTAATGTTAAATATTTCTGAAATATTAAATATTTACTATGATGAATATACTAAAAACTATAACTTAATTATTTTTACTAGAGACATAGATGATGATATTTTCTTAAATTTTGATCAATCATACTTTGATTTAGTTTTGAACAATCTTTTTAAAAACTCAATTGAGGCTGGCAAGAATACAAATAATTTCAAAATTAATATTGCTCTAAAAAAATTGGATAATAATATTGTTTTTCACTTTACAGATAATGGTCCTGGTTTTGATGGAGATATTGATCAGTTAACACAGCCTTATTTTTCTACTAAGAATTCAACAGGTCTTGGTTTGTCATTAGTTTATAAAATTATTAGTGACAATGGAGCACATTTTAAAATTAAAACATCTAAAGATAATGGATTTGAAGTGAGTATTACATTCAATGCCTAATATATTAATTGTTGATGATGAGATTGAAATTTGTAAGCAAGTTGCAATAACTCTGAATGATGAAGGTCATAACGCTAAATATGTATTGAATTCAGATGATTGTTTGAGTGAAATTTTAAATAATAGTTATGATTTAGTTTTAATAGATTTATGGTTAAAGAATAGCACACTGCAGGGCAATGATTTAATTTCTAAGATTTCATCTAATCATAATGATTTGGTTATTATTTCCTTTAGTGGTCATGCAAATATTGATAATGCTATTGACTCATTAAAGTCAGGCGCAAATGATTTTATTGAAAAACCATTTGAAACAAAAAAACTTTTACATGTAATATCAAAAAACTTAGAACTTTTAAAAAATAAAATTACAATTAATAATTATAGAAATAAGATATCTTTTCACACAAAAATTAATTTTATTGGCTCCTCTAATGAAATTAAATTAGAATTAGAGCAAATTAAAAAACTTAAACATAAAGAAAATATTTTTATTTCTGGTCCAAATGGTATTGGTAAATTTTTTTTAGCAAATCTTATTCATAATCAAATATCAAATAATAATTTTGATACCTTTATTAACTTAAATGAAGTAATCCTTAGTTTTAATGATATTATAAAGTTAAGTTCAATTCATAAATATTTCACTTTGTATGTTAATGATCTTCACGTATTCAACAGCATGGATCTTTTAAAATTAAATCAGTTTATTATTGATAATAATATTAATGCTTCAATAATTGCTGATTCTTTTAATGATAAAACTTTAAAAGATTATTTTTTTTTTAAGACAAAAATTAAATTAAAATCTCTAAATTATAGAACCGAAGAAATTTTTAATATTTTCAGTCATTATTTAGATTTATTTTCAACAAAACTTCTTAATAAAGTATTAACTATTGATGAGGATGTTAAAAATAAAATAATAAGCTATGAATGGCCTGGTAACGTTTTTCAAATAATGAATATTACCGAAAATATTGTTAAAAATATGGATACTACAAAAGACATTATTACACTTTCAGATATTGACTTGTATATTAATGATATTCAAAATGATAATAACCTATACAATTTAAATTATAAAGAGGCTAAAAACTCATTTGAGCGTGAATACCTGATGAATAAATTAAAATTAAATAACTGGAATGTTACAAAAACAGCTTTATCCCTAAATTTAGATCGTGTATCTCTATATAGAAAAATTAAAAGTTTGAAAATTTATTTAACTGAATGAATATATTAATTTTAGGTTCAGGTATAGTTGGTGCTAATCTTGCTAAAAAATTGTCTGAACAAGGTAAGAATGTTTATCTTATTGACGATAACACAGACGATCTCAATAACTTGTCTGAAAAATTTGATATTAAAACAATATCTGCTGATCCATTAGATCCACAATTTTATAAGAACTTCAAAGATGATATTAATTATTTTATTGCTGTTACAAAAAGTGATGAAAAAAATATCCTATCATGTAAATTTGCAAAAGATTACCTTGGTGTTGATAAAACTATAGCTCGTATTAGAAATCAAAATTTAATAAATGAAACTAGTGATATAGAATTTAAAGCTAGCAACGAATTTCTTGACTATGTGATTTCTCCAGAAAAAGAAGTTTCTTCAAATATATTTGAAAAAATTCATATGCCAGGTGCTTTTTTTAGTGAAAAATTAATTTCTAATCAGCTTTCATTAGTTGGTTTAAAATCTTCTGATCTTTTTAAAAATCACTCTTATGAGGAAATTAAAGATTTCTTTAATACTAATAATATAATTTATGTTGGTCACTCTATTGAAGAAGACATTTCATTGGATTTTCATGGTATTAAAGACTCAGATCATCTCTACATAATACTAAAGCTAAATAGTATTCAGTCTTTAATTAAATTTTTTGGTTTTGTTGATGATGCTCTAAATATATTAATTATTGGTGGTGGAACAATAGGGTACAATTTAGCAAAATTAATTGAAAATGATGATCAGAAAATTAATTTAAAAATTCTTGAAACTAGTTCTTCTAGATGTGAATTTTTGGTCAAAGAATTAAATGATACAAATATTTTTAATGGTAATGCTCTAGATCAATCATTATATGAAGAAATGGAACTTTCTAATATGGATTTAGTTATAAGTGTTACCGATAACGATCAAATCAATATCATTTTATCTATTATTGCTAAAAAAAGAGGTTCAGATTCTGTGATTTCTATTATTAATAATGAAACTTTCTCATCTTTTGCTAATGACTTAGGTATTGACATATTTATCAATCCAAGAGAATTAACAACATCTAGAATTATAGAAAAAATCAGTCAAGGTAATTTATTATCATATCATTCAATATTAAGAGAATCTCATACAATTTATGAAGTTAAATATCACAACGACTTATTCGAGATCATAAAAGATAATAAGATTTATAATCATATATGTACTTTTTCTGAAGAAAAACTGCATTTAAGTTCTGGTGATCATTTACCAACTAATAATGATATTCTATTCATATCTTTAGAAAATAAATACTCTGCAAAATTTGAGAAAATTCTTGATGATTATTAACAATAATTTTTTTACTGATTTAAATTTTTTTTTAACTGATATTTCAAAAAATCATATTATTCCCAACTTAGGCAAGGTCAATAGTAGTGATATTAAAATTAAAATTGACTCGTCTAAGGCTACTATTCATGACGAAGAAATTGAAGATCTGTTAATCAGCTACTTTACATCTAAGGGATTTACATCTTTTATTGCAGAGGAAACATATCCATCTAATTTCAATAATAAAAATAAATATTTAACATTAGATCCCATAGACGGTACAAGAAATTTTATTAATGGAGTTAATAAAGTAGCTATAATGATTAGTTATATTGAAGATAAAAAAAATATATTTTCTGTCATTCATAATCCAATAAATAATGACTTTTATCATATATTTGATAATAAAATTTATAAAAATTTTCAATCACATAATATAAAAGATTTAAACCAGCACATCGGTTACCTCAGTGATATAGGTATTAATAAATTTTCATCAATTATTGGCGATTATAAGATACAAGATAGATCAAGCTCTATTGGCTATGATATGATCCAAATATTAGAAGGGGATAGAAGTTTTTTGCCATTATATAAAGGCAAAATCTGGGATATTTTCCCAGTATTAGGTTTTCTAGAAAATATTAACTTTAATTCCTTAAATAAAAATAAGATAAAATTCGACCTAGATCTTGCTAATGATAGTTTTTTTTATTATGCCAAAATCTAATGTTCTCTTTATTGGTCTTGGCAGACTGGGCTATCAAATGTCTTCTCACTTATCAAAAATTGAAAATATAAATTTATTTATTCACAATCGAACAAAAAATAAATTTAAATCATGGTCTGAAAATAATAAGGCAATTTTTTTCGATTATGATAGCAATATTAAAATTGATTATGTGATTACATGTGTAAAAGATGACAAGGCAGTTAATGATATTTTGACTGACGAAAGGTTGCTTAAAAATCTACATAAAAAAACCATAATCATTGATCATTCTACAATCTCAATTCCTCAAGTTAAAAAATTAAATACCTATTTCTTAAAAAGAAATATTTCTTTTTATGATGCTCCTGTTACCGGAGGGGAGGAGGGTGCTAAAAATGCCTGTCTTTCTTCAATGATAGGTGGCCCACCTAATAAACTTGGTGTAATTAAAAAATTAATAGCTGTCTATTGTAACAATATAGTCCATATGGGAAAATCAGGTTCTGGTCAGTTAAGTAAATTTGCAAATCAAATACTAATTTGTGGTATCTTAATATCAATTTCTGAAGCTATAAAATTTAATAAAATTAGTAAATTAGATCAAAATAAATTCTACCATGCAGTTTTGAATGGGGCTGCAGGCTCATGGCAATTAACAAATAGATTCCCCACAATGGTTAAAGGTGAGTTTAATTTCGGCTTTTCGTCTGAACTAATGGCTAAAGATTTAAAATATGTTATCGCTCATGCAAAAAAAATGAAAATTAATTTACCTATAACGAAAAAATCTCTTAACCTTTATAATAAATTAGCCAAATCTAAATTTAAAAATGACGATACATCTTCAATATTAAAATTATTATGAACTATTGGTCTGACGGTATTAGACATATACAAAAAATTGATCCTATGTTCCCAAATTATGGAATAAAAAAAAAGATTCTAAATATTAACAAATCTGCATTTGAAGTTTTATTTAACTCTATATGTTCTCAGCAAATTT
>ENA-UOXV01003804-UOXV01003804.1-marine-metagenome-genome-assembly--contig:-NODE-3804-length-17969-cov-12.553701_pt1 | contig 17969 bp, 16 predicted proteins | sample MGYA00238165_ERZ766961 | MGnify/ENA primary metagenome ERZ766961 (study PRJEB28924, sample SAMN03173240) | marine metagenome | biome: Marine; feature: Water; material: Subsurface seawater | place: North...
GTTACCAAAGGTCAAGTTACCAAAGGTCAAGTTACCAAAGGTCAAGTTACCAAAGGTCAAGTTACCAAAGATTGATCTTTCCATTCATGAACTTTTCCATTTGGATGTATTGGTCTCTCAGTTCTGGGCTTATCAACTGTCCCCATCCACCATCCGTAACCCCCTGCTTCCAGCCCATTTTTGGGATTATGATGATATTTACAAAAATTATTAAATTCACCTTTTCTTGAACATTGACCTCCAAAACCACAATTCCATACTCTAGCTAAACACATATTTTCTCTACATTCATATTTTTCTCTCGGACGATGTATTTCTTTAAACTTTTTTTCTTCTATTTCCATTTTTACCTCATAATTCTGAAAATGATCATTTATCATATTTTCTAATTGTTCTAAATCGGAACATTGATCGCTTAATGTTTGATAAATATCGTGTTTTAATTTTGATACTATAAATTGTTCATAATATTCATTCATCTATTTTATCTACAATACGATTGATTATATTTTCTACTTCTAAGTCTACCAGTAAATTTTCAATTTTGATGATAATTTTTGTATAATTTTCTGGAGCCAATTCAACCTCAAATTTTTTATTAAGTAGTTTTCTTATTTCATTATCAATTGAATATTGAATATTATTCTGTCTTTTAATATAAATTGGATTTGCGAGTAAATGTGATAGTGTAATATCGTCTTTGTCCATATTACCATAACATATATTATAATGAAAATATTTGAACTTTTAATTGGTCATTTATTTTTTTAAGATTATTAATCGTTATATATACATCTTTATCATTTTTATAATTATGCTTTTTTACTCTAATAACATTATTATGTAAAAATGATATATAATCATTAAAATTATCCTTGAAAAACTCATCTATTTTTTGAAAGATAGTTAATTCTTGGCTATCATTTAAGTAGATAAATAAAATTTTATCATTTTCAATAACTTTCAAAGGTACTATTTTAAATGTTAATCCTATCATAAGAATGTAATTTAAATCATATATTATTTTAATACACTTTTTCCCATATTTGAATCTAATTTTATTAGTATCAAAGGATTTTTTTTTTATGATAATATCCATACTATTTATTTAAGAAAAATATTAAGAAGTAAACTTATATTATCTTTATGAATGATAATTTTAATTACTTAAAATCAATCAATTACAAGATTGGAAATAATCTTTATGAATTGTTAAAATATCCTAATCACAATCACACCCTACTTTATGGTGTTAGTGGGACAGGTAAAACCTATCTTATAAGATCATTGTTATTTAATGTTAATATTATAGATGTAAAAAATCCTAATTTTAAGGTAGAAATTTCCAAATCAAATTATTATATCGATTGTAATACAATTACAAATAAAAATGATTTTATAAATTTTATTAAAGATGTAACACTTAAAAAAGATCATAATGAAATAAGTAAATATATTGTATTAGATAATTATCAATCCGTAAAAGAAAATATTCAAAATTCATTAAAAGTTATCATTGAAAAATCATATACAACTAGCAAATTTATATTTATCACAAACAATCTTTCAAAAATAATTAAAGCAATTCAAAGTCGTTTTCAAGCGATTAGGTTTCCATCTCTTAAAACATATGATAAATATATTTATATTAAAAACAATTTCAATCAAAATATCATGTATGATGATTGTAAAAATACTTCTTTTAAAAATCTAATCTACAATTATGATACAAATTATGATAAAGTATCTTATTTCATAAATAAAATAAAAAAAATATTTTCATCAAAAATGAACTTTGAAAACGTACAAAAGATAAAAGCATTATCTTGCGAAATAAAAGAGATAAACTTACCAATCAAACAAGTTTTTACTCGTTTAATAGATAATTTAAGATATGATACTCAAATTATGATACAAATTATAAAGATAATATCAGAATACGAGTATAATATTCAATTTTCTTATCGTGATATTATTTACATTGAATCACTTATTATAAATTTATATAAAGTAATTAATGATATATAAAATATTATGGATGATTACTATCAAATCCTTGAATTAAATGAAGATTGTGAAAAAGATGAGATTAAAAAAAATTATCATAAATTATCAAAGAAATATCATCCTGATAAATACAATGGTGAGGATGATAAATTTAAAAAAATTAATGAAGCATACACAATCTTATATGATGATGAAAAAAGAAAAGAGTATAATATACGTAGGTTTTTCAAGGGCATAGATTTTACAAAAGAAGAACTTGAATTATTGTTTTCTTATTATGATCATTTTATTCAATCAAATGAATATAAATTATTAAATTTAATTTATAAAACAATCCCACAACAGATAAAAACAGCATTATGGAATAAATTAATGAGAAATAATAAAAGACAAATTTCAACCAGATTAAAAACAATTAATATTGAAAATTTAGATGAAGATTTTACGATTAATTTAGGAATATTATATCAAGATAAAATAGAAAATACATTAAAAATAATTATCATTGAATCTAAATATGGTATGTTTCCTTTAATTATAAGAAACTACGAAGATATTGTCATTAATAATATAAATTGTAAATTAACTATAAAATTTTTTATAAGAGATAATTATAATGTTGACTGAAGATTCTCATAATTTAGTAAAAACTATCCATTCAAAGATGAAAAAAGTGAAAAAATCAAATGAATTAAACAAACTTTATGATTTTCTTTACGATTACAAAGAAAATTTACCCAATTATAAAATCAATTACTTTCATAAAAGAAGTAAAAAAAAATATATGATTAAAAAAGCAAAGTATATACCTGATACTATCTCAGAAAAATCATATATTTTAAAATATTACGAATCAAAGATAACTTCCCGAGATAAAAATATAACATTGAAAATACATTCCAATGATTTTGTTGATTCGTCTGTAAATTTACTTCACGGTATTATACATTTTGTTTGTAATTTAGCCCCAAGCAATACTACAAGTATTGAAATTAATCTATATTTATTGAATCATAAAAAATTAATCAATATGAATAAATCATCCTTTACAAAAAATGAAATTAATTCAGGATTTTGTAGAAATGGATTATTTGAATCATCAATTACAATTTATCGCAAAGAAGAATTAATCAAAGTACTAATTCATGAATTAATCCATGCTCTGAAATATGATTATCGCGATGACCCTCCTGAAGTTGTCAATTTCTATAAAGAAAGATATAATATATCTTCAGAAAAAGTAAATTCATATGAAGCTTATACAGAAATTTGGGCGAATTTAATCAATTGTTTCTTAATATCACAATTACATAACAGAAATCAAAAAAGTATGTTTTATGCGTTAATCCGCCTTGAAGTGGACTTTTGTGAACTTCAAAAAGATAAAGTATTCTTCAAATCAAAATTAAGTGAAAAAATGATTGATATTAATCAACAAACAAATGTACTAGCTTACTTTATCATCCGTTGCGAACTATATCAAGAAGAATTATTTAATGAATTCTTGAAATTTTGTAGAATCAACAACGAAAATTACATTAAAATGACCAAAAAAGAAGATTTCTTTAAGAAAGTTCTTCTTAATAAAAATAAAAATAATTTTTTAAAAAAAAATAACAGAAGATTCAATAATATAAATAATAAAAAACTATACTTTAAAAATATGAGAATGTCTATTAATGAATTAGACATTAAGCATGAACAAATACACCGTCCTTATTAGGGTAGTGTACCTTCATATACTTCTGGAGATTGAAGAAAGTTAGTTCATCCCCCTTCTTCATTCGCAAGAGCTTCTTGAGTGTATCATCCGGGTGAATTGTACGCTTGTCTTCCGTCTTCTGAAGACCCTTTTCCTTACAGTAGGAAGTGATACGCTTGGTTACCTCAGTGCGAGCAATCAATTCATCCTTGCTGAGGGACAAGAACTTACGGAGCTCATCTGAGACATTTCCAGGCTTAGCAAATCCACTCGGGGGCTTGTTGGGGTCAACAACTCGCTTCGCACGACCCTTCATCTTCTTGTCCATAACCTTACGGTCGCGCTGGACACGCTTCTCAAGCTTCGCAACTCGTGAAGTGAGCGACTTAACAAGTGTTAGAGCAGCCTTGAGGTCATCCTGAATATCAGTGAATTCAGAATCATAGTTATCAGTCTGTGGAGTCTCAACTGGTACCGGTTCAACAACCGGTGTTTCTTCAACTACTGGAGCAGGTGCCGGGGCTGGTTCAGCCTTCTTTGGGGTAGTTTTCTTTGCTTTCTTGGAGTTAGAAGTTTTCTTAGGAGCCATTTTCTATTTATTTATTTTTTATTTCTATTTATTTACCGCACTTATTATGATATTCTATCTAATTATTTTTTTAAGTATTTTTCAAAAAAATTATATGAATGCGAGCCATTGATGGGTTTCAGAACAATCCCTTGAAACCGATCCAAGTCCAACAATAAAATACATATATCCTAATTTTTTATTTTCTTCACTTGTAGCATTTGTAAATTTAATAATATCATTCAAAATCAATTCTTGTAAATCTTCTTTTGAATTGTATCTCATAACATCCGAAACTCTTGTTGTAAAGTTTAATCCATTGGGTGGACAAATATCAGACTTTATTTCATTTGTTAATTGTAATCGGTAATTCCATAAATCTTCCATATTCTTATACAATCGTTTCAAATAATTTCTTGGTAAATTTAAATACCATTCAGGTTGACAATAATATCCGGTTCCATCAATATCCGCAAATAAATCTATTGTTTTTTGCTTGATAATTTGCTTTCTTGTTTTCTTGATATTTTTTGTATCAATTAATTCATCGCTTTTATCTAAATTTAATTTTTCATTTAATTTATCAACTTCTTCTAAAACATGTGAGGGAATGTCTTTCATTGTATATGGGTTTGGTTGTTTCATTTCAATCAATTTATTTAATGATCTTATATCAAAAAACCATACAAAATCACTTGTATCTTTATATGAATAAAAGTATTTTTCATTGATATCATCAATTAAATCATAAGAATAAAAATCAGTATCATTATTACAAATTTTGTGATCCTTAAATCCTGGTCCTCTTAAAATATTTACTTGATTATCAATTTTTTTTTTTATTTGAGTTTGTAATCTTACAATAATTTCAATATCTTTAGAACCATACTTTTTAAAATCATCAATAATATCACTTAATAATTTGAATAAATCCTTCTTGTTCTTAATAGCTATTACAGATTTATCTTTTCGTTCAACTTTTAAAATAGTATTAATGATATCATTTTTTAAATAATCTGATTCTTTATTTGTAAAATTCTCTATTATGATACATTTACCTTTACATAAATAATTACTCCTATGTTTATAACAATATTCTCCATATTTATTTTTACTATTACAACCATCAAAGATACACATTCTATTTAATATTTCTTGGAAAAAAAATCTTAAATATAAATTCGTTTAAATTAAATATTAAATTATTTAAAAATTTGAATTGCTATATTACTAGAATAACATACAAACAAAACATAAACACAAATAAATAACAAAATAACAAAATAACAAAATAACAAAAGAACAAAAGAACAAAAGAACAAAAGAACAAAAGAACAAAAGAACAAAAGAACAATGGCAAGCGCACTTAAGGCATCTCAGGTTGACTTCAACAAGCTCACCATCTCGCCACCAAAGACACTTGACAATGGTGGTAAGATGATGTTTATCAATTACAATGGTGGAATCAATCCATTTTACATCACCGTTCCCGAAGTAGAAGTTCCTTGGGAACCTTCTTACTTTTCAGATAATGATACTTCTGGTAAGTATGCTGTAAAGATTTCACTTAAGAATCTAGATGAAAATAAGGATCTAAAGGATTTCCATACAATGTTGAGTAATATGGATACGTTCCTAAAGAAGAAGGCATTTGAAAATTCACAGAGTTGGTTTAAGAAGAAGATGTCTGAAGATGTAATCCATGAACTTTACACTCCACTTGTAAAGGTTTCACTTGATCTTGAAACGGGTGAACCAAATGGTAAGTATCCAGATAGTTTTGGATTCAAGGTTGTCAAGCGAGACAATAAGTTCAAGGATTTTACAATCTATGATAATCATAAGGTTGTATTTGATGTTGAAGGTAAGGATGGCCCGCCGGTTGATCTAGCAAATGTCCTAATGAAGGGTACATTGATCAAGGCTGTTCTCAAGTGTAATGGTATTTGGGTAGCCAATGGTAAGTTTGGTTGTACTTGGAGGGCTGAACAGATCCGAGCAAAGGTTCCTGAAGGCGGACTAAGGGAATTTGCTATTGAATCTGATTCAGATGATGAAGATGATAGCACTGAAGTTGAAGCAAAGCCAAATATGATTGAAGATTCATCGGATGAAGAATCTGAAAAGGATGAAGATGAGGAAGAAGTTGTTGAGGAGCCAGAGCCAGAACCAGAGCCAAAGAAGAAGCGTAAGCTGAAGGTTAAGAAGAAGGGTGATAACTAAGTAATTAGTTAGATTGTATAGTTAATAAATATTGTGTTTAATTTATAAATATTGTGTTTAATTTATAAATTTTTTTTGTTTTTTAATTTTATAGCGTCGTTGGTGTAGGGGTTAGCATATCAGCCTTCCAAGCTGGTGTCCCGGGTTCGAGTCCCGGACGACGCACGGGGATGTAGCTCAATTGGTAGAGCGCTCGCTTAGCATGCGAGAGGTACGAGGATCGATGCCTCGCATCTCCATATTTTGGCACCTTGGTCTAGTGGTATGATTCTACCTTTGGGTGGTAGAGGTCCCGGGTTCGATTCCCGGAGGTGCCCTTTTTATATTGTTAATATATATATGTCTAAATTATATATATTTACAGTTCGTGATGTTAAAATTGATGGTAAAATTCAGTATAATGGGTTAATACCTAAATTATTTGATACACTATATAATAATCCTGAAATTACTTTTGAAAAACATTTTGATAAAAGTATATTAAAAGAAAAATCACAAATGGAAATTTTCTTTAGTTTATTAAAATCTCCTAATAATCTTCTTTGGAAACAATATGATACAGAACGAGGTATTGTCAATGATTATATAAATTTAAATTCAAAATATAAAATACTATATTTGAATTTACTTCAGTTCCAAAAAGAAAATATGAAAAAAAGAGAATTTTTAAGATTTATGAAACACTTACTTGAAGGACATTCAACAATGCAATATGGAATTTACTTCGGCTCAAGAAAAGCAGATAATCCTAAAGATTTTCTTCAAATGATCAAAAAAGAACTAAAAGATCACAAAAATCAAAAGATAATTTACTATCAAGAAATTGATAAAATACTTGACAAAATTGATTATCATCAAGAAGAATATAGTATCAATAATCCATTACTTTATTTTAATGTTGGTTGGCAGTATGGAGTGAAAGAAGAAGATTCATACAATTACAATTATTTAGATAACAATCGTAAATATTTTAAAGAATATGTAAAATCATTTGATAATGAAACTTTAAAATACTCTGAAATAATATGCCATATACCATTAAATAAAGAAGATTTCAACCATGTTTTTGAACATATGGGAGGTAGTAAAAAGAAAAATTCTAGAAGAAAATCTCATCGTAAAAAGAAAAATAAATAGATTACAAAATTAAACTTACTTTTAATGAAGTGTTAATCTGTGTAAGATGCTTAATGTCAAAATAAACATATATACATCACCGCTGACATATACAGCGTAAACTAATACAGTAATTAATGCCATAACCCAGGGGCTTGATACAACTCTCTTCAATTGTGATTCAACTCTATTCTTGAGATCATAGGGTAAAAAGTAGTTGTATGGGAATAGCATCAATAAAACAACAAAGATTAATACAAAATTTATCATATTTTTGTTGAGTTTGATTTCCTTAGTAATAGGCGAAAGTGTTTTCGTGATATCCATTTTATATTATTAAATATATTTTTTTTTTAATTAAAATCTAAAACAATCTTTACTTTATTACAATTTAAACCTCTAGAAGCAGATTTTGATAATTCTTCTCGTTTTTTCCTTTCGTGTGAATTTTTCTTCTGTTTTTTAATTGAATTATAACTTTCATTCATATCTTCTTCAATTTCTTGGTAATTATTTTTAATGTATTCAATAATCAAATTATCAATTGCCCATTTAAAGAAATTTAATTGACCAATCGTTGTTTCTATATTTTTATCTCCTTGATAAAAGTTTAATCTTTCTCTTCTACAAAAAGGATCAAATCTTTTTTTAGAATATGATTTTAACTGGGACTTATAAGAATAATATGTATTAAATTGTTTGTAAATTTCATTTCCATCATTTGAAAATGTTGTTTTACCCTCAGGTGTCTTATAAAGTGTATATAATATATTATTCTTTTTTGAGTAATTTGTAACAAACCAATCAATGATACGTAATGAAATTTTTGTATCATTCGCCTCAATGATATTTAAAAAACACTCTATATTTTTTTTATTACCATAATATTTATAAAGAGAAGTCAATAAAATATCTGTCATTTTCATAATCATAAAATAATCTCTTTAAATATTAATAAATTTATATTTAAACGCCCTTATTTCTCTATCCAGTAAATGCCTTGTAGATAAGCATCTGCTAAATCATCTTTCTTTTTCGATTCACTAAACAAAGTTTTGAATTTTTCTTGTTGATTAATGATCATTATTTTTGTGTACTCAACACTCAAATACTTATTTTGCGCATATTTACCTTTCTTATTACATTCTATTTTAGGTCCTTTATAAACTTTCAATTTATTGCGAGCATTTACCATATGAATATTCTCAATTGAGTATTTTTCATCCATAATACCCTCAATTATAAAAAATGTATAAATGATCATTTGAACACTTTTCATAACAGGATTCTTTAATGCGGGTTGATTCTCAATTAATACACTCTTAATACTTGATAAATTTAGTTTCCTTAATTCAGTAATACATTTCTTTGATAAATTACATATATCATGATTTGTATTCATCTTTTTCTTATTTTTAAATCTCTTTGAATGTGCCGTACAACAATGTTTCACTTTATCATCATTTTTTACATAATATGTTGCTTGCTTTTCACATTTTTTATTTAATATCACATCACAAATAGGATTATCATTTAAATTAATAATACCCCAATCAACTATATCTTTTTCAGGTGTAATTACACAATAAGCCAAATTTTTGATACCAACATCAAACGATAAATAATTCATATTAAAATTTAGGTATCATTTGCTTAAATATATTTAAAAAATCTTTATGGCGATCAAGTATTATAAAATTAAAAAAAAGAATAACAAATGTCATCATACTTAATAGATAAACATGATCTGTATATCTCACATCGACAATAGGATCTAAAAATCTATTAACTAAAGAATCTTCTCTTTTTATTTCTCTTACTTTACATTCTAAATATGCGACAGAACATACACGATAATCAAATATAACTTTAAAAGAAATAAATGATAAACCAACTAAATATATCATAGGAATTTCTTTTTTATGATAAATATAATAGATACCAATAAGTAAGTATAAATATAAAAAGATTATCATTTTCATCTATATTTTTATATTTATAATATTATATTATATTTATGAATATAACAAAATTAAAATTAAATGATCTAATTATTTTGACACTTATAGGTTTCATGATTCATCATTTAACAAAAAATGATAACAATATAGAAGGACTTACAAATAACAATAAGGTAAAACTAAAAAAATGTATAAAAAGAGTTATTAATAGAGAATGTACACATCCTGTAAAAGCATTGCGATTAAAAAAAGATTGTGAATATGGTGAAAAAGATGAATATCTAGGTATTGAATGTGGAAATTTAAATTTAATTGATCGTATTATTTGTAGTCATTTAATTGAAAGAGGTGCTTGTAAATGTCAATTTGGTCGTGATATTATTGCTAAATCTTGTTCAAGAAAAGGAGTTAATAAAAAATGTACATTAGAAATGAGAAATGATTATGAATTACTAAAAATTATCATAGATGTAAAAAGAAAATTAGCAGAAATCCAAAAAAATATGGGACAAAAACAAAATAAATACCTAGAGGATTCAAAAGGTTTAGAAGATCAAGTTAAGGAATTAACAGAAGAAAAAAATGATGTTTCTCAGAAGTTTGAAAATCAAAACGAAAAAATAGAATCAATCGCAAAGAAAATTAAAACTTTAATTAAAGCAATTGAAATTCAAAGTGAAAAACTAGCAATGTGCGATACTGAACTCACAGAAGAAAAGAAAGAGGAATTAGATAAATTAAAAGAAAAACTTCAAGGTGGATTATTTAACTTCCGTAAAAGGCTTGAAGAAGAAAAACGCAGAGGATTCACAAAAGACAGAATGATGGGTATCATTCAAAAACAAAAAGAAGTACAAATAAAAACTTTAGAAGAACTAAAGGAAAAATCACTAAAAGAAGAAATTGAAAAAGCAAATATTGGTGATAAACTTAAATTTTATTTTAGTAAAGATTATATTATGGAAAATAAAGTTCAAATCGGTGGAGGATTAGCATTAATCGTAGGTATCGGAGTATTTGTAGTTTTAAGAATGAGAAAATCTAAAAATATTCAAACTGTACAAAATCAATAATCTATTTTTTTTATAATATTTAATATATATATGAATCAATTAAAAGTTGTTTTAATTTTCGTTATTATTTTTCTTCTTTATAAAATTTGTAATAAAAAAGATGTAATTGAAGGACATAAATTTATTTTTAACCATGTTCAAAGCTATCATCCAAATACTCCTGCGATGATAAATGAAAATGCTCAATATCTCTCAGGATCACTTCCCCCTCGGTGGAGGCACCCTACGCCAGGCTGGGCAAAAAAGTTTAGAAACAAGTCTTGCGAAGAGCTCCGAGAGTTCTTTAACAGAGGTGGGAAAACAGTGGGTGCTAAACAAAGGGACTGGTTCACAGGAATCAATGGATGGAACCACAATCGACATTGTTATCCAGTACTTATTAATAGTCATGCTTCAAGTACCAGAACTTTTAAAGAGAAGCATCCATTTATATATAGACCTGAATGTGAAAGAAAATTTAAGAAGGCCGAGCGCCACAGAAATTCAACAGCCAGAGCAGTCGATTATTTACATAGTAGATATAGAAATGACCCGAAAGGAAAGAATCGCAGATATCCCTGTGGAGGGGGAAATGATCTTATTAGTGCCGGAAAGAGGTTCAGAAAATCGGGATTTTCAAAAAGCGGTGATAGAAAACATTGGTATAATAAACGAAGAAATAATTATATAAATACAATGGATAATTATTATAGAAATAAAAAAAGTTATATAGCTAATAAATGTAATGAAAATACAAATATATTAACATCAGGATCAAAAAAAAATTATTTAACGTGTAAAGTAACTCCAATGGGGGCACCTAGAGCTGGAGAGAATTTCAACGGAAGAAACGCATACAAAAATCCATATACCGCTAGAAATGGAATATATACTTGTAAAGGTCCACCTAAGCCTGTATCATTTATTATTGGAGAAGGTGGGGACTACAATGATACATATTTACAAGGGATCGCTACAGCAACAATGGGTAATTATGATCATAAAGTTTATAAAAATGACATTGTTTGGCAAAATCCAGGAAAGAGGTATGATCGTACCACAAATGATAAAGTGATTGGATCAAAAAGTTCAAATGCGTGTGATGTTTGTATAAGGAGAGTTGGAAATGATTATAAAGATAAAGATGCTCTTTTAAAAGAAATACAAAAAGTAGAACCTAATGCTGAATGGGTTTATCCTGATAAATATGATGAAAAAATATTAATAAGTGAATGGGATAGCAATGATGAAAATATCCGTAATAAAGCTCAAGAACCATTCAAGTTGAGATGTAAAAATGGATTTGATGGTAGTCTTAAACTTAAAAAATGTAAAGGACCAAAAAAAGCAAATGAAATAACGGGTCGTAAATCAACTTTTGCTGACCATCACGGTACATATCCAAAGGGAGAAATTCAAAATTATTTAACAATATTCAAAAAATGCGAACCAGCTCCACAATGTAAACGATATATAAATGGTTTTGAAAAAGATAATATTAAAATTAAAGGTAAATGTGAAGGGATTGATGGAGATGGTAGAGCGTGTAGATTAAATATGACAATGGATGGATGTGCAGTAAATACAGGGGATTGTAAATACACAAAATTTAATACACCAATTAAAATGTCTAAAGAGGGATATAGTGTAAATGAATCAGGTAATAAAATTAATAAAGATAATTTTAAAGTTGAGGTTTTAGGATGTAAAGGTGATTTTAGAGAAGTTCCAGGTGTAGAGTTAAAAGCTACACCATGCTCAAAAAATGGTGGTGATTATAGATTACAAGGTTGTTCTCCAGACCCTTGTTATTTCAGAAAACAAGATAGTCCTGGTTCATTTTGCTCAGATGATGAAAAAGCAATATGTAAAACAGAATGTGTGTCAAGTAATACAGGTGAATGTTCTTTTAATTTTAATGATATAAATGATATTAGTAAAATCAATAAACTTAAATCTAGTTTATGTAGTGCAAATGTTAAAAAATGTATTGGTCATTGGGAAGATATTGATGATTTTGAACCTCATGGTTGTAAAGATCGTTGTAATATGAAATTTAAAGGAGAAAATGATCCATATATTGATCAAAAAGTGAAAAAATGGGTAATAGATCAACAACCAGATACAGAATATGCGAAAGGATTTGACAAAGAAAATGGTGCTAGAAAAGTTTCTTGTAAATCATATGAACCTCATATCAAAGTTTATAGACAAATGATTGACGATGGAGGAAATACTTATTACACATTGATTGATTTATTTGCTGGAGATGAAATTAAAGAGGGGGATCTCCGGTTAGGATACAAAAATATCTGGAAAAATAAAGATTATTTCAAAAAATATAATGTTAAAGGATCTCAACCTGAAAAAACTGATAAAAATACAAGTAAATTAAGAACAATTTCTTGTACCAAAGCTGATGAAACAATGTGTGGTCCTATTAACATTGATGTTGGAGATAAAATCAAAAATAAAAAAATTCCTGGAACTGTATACGAGTTAGTTAATAAAGATGATGAATCACAAATGGCGAGATTATGTTTTGGATGGAATAATATCCGCTCAAAATCAGTAGAAGAATTATCAAAGGAATATCTTGAACCAGGAAATAGTTTAGGTAGATTAAAGAAAAAATGTATGATGTCTCAAAGAAATGGCCCTGACATAGTAGCAAAAAAAGATGATGGTACCGAATTTTCACCACAAGAATGTAATCAGCCTGGATTTAAATGGGTTGAATACGAAGACCTTCGCCCCAATGATCCATTATTCAATGAAATCAAGGAGAAAGCAGATCCTGAAGAGAAAAAAGCTTCAATATTAGATTTAATCTACAACTCTCCTCAAATGAAATCAATGTGTTCATTAGAAAAATACAAAAATTTAGTAAAAATAGAAGGTGATAAAGAAATAGATGTTATACCAGATAAATGTAATTATGATATTTGTTCAAAACATTGTGATGTAGATTGGAAACCGTCAGAAGTTAATTTCTCTATACTTAAAGGACAACTTAAAAATGGAGGAAAAATATATGATTATAGTGAAGGTAATGATCTAAATTGGGGACCTTGTACTAGAAGTGATGGTGTAAAATGTGGTGTTGGACTTCAAGCAAGAGAAGCTATTATATCAATGCCTGAAAATTTTAATTTAGGAAATGATGGTGTAGTTAATAGCGGCAAATGTTTCGTCCCTGAATCACCAGGTCCAGGTGGAGAAAAAGTTGAAAAAGGTAAATTATTACATAAAAATTTAACAAAATATGAATTCAAAAAATGTAGAGGAGATAAAAATATAAAGTGGGAATCGTGTAATAAAGCACTACAAGATCACATCACTGGTGGTGGAGGCATCGAAGATATGAAAGAAGATTTTAGATATTTAGGAACAAGTGGTATATTAACAACTCCTACTACAGAAGGAATGGCAAATATGAAATTAATTGAAGGATATCCGAACCCTGATCCTGTTCAAGAAACACCCGCTCAAGCAACACCCGCTCAAGCAACGCCCGCTCAAGCAATACCTGCTCAAGCAACACCTGCTCAAGCAACACCTGCTCAAGCAACACCTGCTCAAGCAACACCCGCTCAAGCAACACCTGCTCAAGCAACGCCCGCTCAAGCAACACCCGCTCAAACAACACCAGCTGAAGAGGAACAAATGAATCAAACATTTAATACTTTTCAAAATAACCAAAAATCAGACTTTAAAAATATAGAGCAGAATACACGTTTAGAACAAGAAGAAATAAAAGATAAATATAGAAAATTGTCTAATTCTTGTTCTGCTTGCCCAGCTAATTGGCCAGAATGTCGCGATAATCCTAGTTGGAAGTTGAAACCTGAAAATAAAGGTAAAGCTTGCTGTGGAAGTTTTAAAGATAATTTCTGGGAAGAAAATGATATGAGAATTAAATTATTAGAATCGCAAATTCCCGAAGAAGAACAAAAAAGAAAAGGCGTAATAAATAAGATTAACAAAATTAATCAAATACAAGTTGATTACGTAGAGAATGATTCTTATAGAAATGATCAAGGTAAACTTATGAAAGGTTTAAATCAAATGGTAATACTTAAGAGACCAGAACAAATATTTAGAATTTTTGATGAAATATCACTTGATATTGATTCTAATGAAAGCACAATTAATGAAACAATGAGAAGTATTCCACTAGGTGGTAGTATAGCTAAAATAGATTGGATTATTGTATTTATCATAAGATTAATATATATCCTTGAATTGCTTAATTTAAAAACAATTGAAAGAATGAAAGTTATCACCAAATATATTGAAAAATATCCACATTATCTTAAAAATTTAACAAATTTCTACTACATTAAAGAAAATTATTCTGGACAAGCATACAAAGTTGGATATAATGATAATATATCAGAAAAATATAATGATGATTATAATACACCTCTAAAAAAATGGAATTTATATCCTCTTCAATGGATTTATGGTGGTGACAAAAAAACAGGAATAAATAGTGTTGAACCTGACATTAAAAAGAGACAAACAATAGTTTTAGATCACGCTATGAAGATTATAAGGGCATTTTATGTACCATGTATGGATATTGACAGATTGAATCCTATGGAACAATATATTCGTTTCAATATAAGTTTATACAAATATATTCAAGATAATTACAAACTATTAACATCTTTTCATTCAAATATAATATCCCTTAATAGAGAAACAATTGTTAAAGATGGTAAAGATTGTTATAACAATGTTAAAAAATGTGGTTTTTCAAATGATAATTATCCAGATTGGTATATTAATCATATTAAAAATTGTGAAGTTGATATTGATAAATGTATTATAGATAAAGATAAAAAATACTCAAGGCCAAACTCAATTGATTTGGAAATAAAAAAGTGGCAATGTGATTTGGGTTATAAAGGTGGTCCTAGTGAAGATGAATGTTGTCGTTTATTAGGGGATTATGATATGGGTAGTGGTAAATGTAATGCGCCTTTTAAAAACATTCAAGGAAATTTATCTAGCAATGTTCTTGAAATTGATAAACAGTCCAAAATTTTTGAAGGAAAGCAACGCTATTTAGTATTAGGGAATATTAATAATAATAATATTAAAGAGTTTAATGAAAAATTACAACTTCAATTAGGAAAAGATAGAGAAGGTTGTTCGAAATATTCAGGTTCAAAAAATAAAGATAAATGTAATAACCAACAAAATTGTAAATATGAAGAAAATTTAAAAAGATGTGTATATAATCCTATAAGTATAAGGGGTGAAAAATATAATCTTGGTTCAGCATCTATCAAAAAAGAAGTAGATATTAAAGGTGATCTATGGGATGAATGGATATATACTTTAGAAAATGGAAATACAAGTACATCCGAAGATATTAAAAATTTTAAATCAAAAATTCTAGAAAATGATCAATGGAAAGAAGGAAATGATTGGTTACCAGGATTAGAACCAAATAAAAACAATTGGGAAACAAATGTAAAACTTAAAAATAGTCCTGTAACAATACTAGAATATGGTAAAAATATGAAAGAAGAAGGTATTAAAAAAAGATATCAAGATGATTTCTGTAAATTGTGGGAAGATAATGCGGATTGTAAAAAACTATTCAAACTACAAAATGAAAATGATGTTTTAAAAGATAAAAAAGAAAATTTAATTAATCAAAATATTCAATTAAGATCATTTGGAATAGGTGAACAAGAATCTGAAGAAAATATAAAATTGAAAAATGGAATCTTAGTAAATAAAGTTAAAGATAAAGAAGCAAGAATTACCAATTTAAATGATGAATTAACTACTTTAAGAAAAAGACCAAGAAAATGCGAAAATTGTAAACCATGTAAAATATGTAAATCTTGTCCGGATGAAGAAACATATAAAGAAGCAAAAGGAATTTGTCCAACCTGCTCTTGTAATTCAGCTATTTCTCAAGCAAGTGAAAAAGAGATATTAGTCTGTGATCAAAAATACGAAAAATTAAAATCAGAATTATTAAAAAGAAACACTGTTAAATTTAAAAACCTCACAGATACAAATGAAATTAAAATTAAAGATCTTAATACTCTTATTAAATCAATTAATAATGAAATTTTAGACATTGAGACAAATGAAAATATATGTAAACAGAAAAAGGGTGTTTTAACTACTAAGAAAGATTCATATAATAATGAATATCTTGAAATAGTCAAAGAAAATCAAAGACTACAAAAAGAATATACAGATGAAAAAGATAAATCATGGATTGAAAAATTATTATCTTAAACTATTTTTAACTATTACTTATTTTTTTATATAATATATTAATATATATTATGGATTTAATATCATTTATCATAATTTTATTAATATTATATTTACTTTATAAAATTCTATATTGTGGTAAAAAAGAAAATATTGAAGGATTTTCAGATGATATTAAAATTAAGGACAGAAGTGGCAGTATTCAAGAAATAGAAAAAAATATAATCGCCAATTTAGATAGTGATATAAAATTAAAAGACAATGGGTTGGTGACTATACCAACTATTTCGCGGGATGATTACAAGGATGAGGAAGGTGTAGAAGACGAGGAAGCATACAAAGGTGCGAAAGAAGAGAGGAAAGAGCTAGTATCAATGTATTTAAGGGAAAAATCTCCCGAATCTACTACATGTGAGAAGTTATATGAGTCACGCTTAAGTGAAATGATATCAGCAAAGTTGGGCTATGATAATTTAGATGATGCAATACGTGATTACGACCAAGATACAGATTCGGATTTTTACGATCAAAAATTTATTGATTTTATCGAACATAAAGAAAAAATAAATCTCAACTCAATCAAAAAAGGCATTCCAAAATATCTTAGGTATAAGAACAGTGATGGGGTTTCTAATTATGAAGAATTTTTTGAAGAAACAAGCAATTTACTTGATTATTTCTCATGTATGCGGTCTGACTCGGAGACAAAGGGACCGGGGACCAAGGATAAGGCGACCAAGGATCGGGCGACCAATGAACAGGCGTCGATCACGGATGAGGTGCGCCGGGTCTTCAATAAGGCAGACACAGAAAAAAGTGGCGATCTTGACGCCGTTGAGGTGAAGGAACTGGTCAAAAGGTACCAAAAAGTGGCGGCCGGCGCGCCGGGGCCCATGCGCGACAAATACCAGGTTACCATAGATAAATTGGTGCGGCGAGCCAACATGGCTCCGGTCAACATCGACGAATTTTTAGGCTGGCACGTGGAAATGCTTGCAATCCATCGTGAGCATCAGCGCTCAAAAAAAGGCAAAAAAGATCTTAAAAGAAGTATTGATATAAAAGTTGAAAAATTAAATATTCCATCAACT
>ENA-UOXV01003806-UOXV01003806.1-marine-metagenome-genome-assembly--contig:-NODE-3806-length-17955-cov-7.372793_pt1 | contig 17955 bp, 26 predicted proteins | sample MGYA00238165_ERZ766961 | MGnify/ENA primary metagenome ERZ766961 (study PRJEB28924, sample SAMN03173240) | marine metagenome | biome: Marine; feature: Water; material: Subsurface seawater | place: North...
CAGGCCGACCTTACGCTTAGGATCGCACATCTCATCGATCGGAATGTATACCTGCCGCGGGCCCGCGGCGTCTCAGAGGGCGCCGGCGCCGGGGGACGGGCCGCGGCGCTGCGGCTTTTCTCCCAGAGAACCGCGCGCGGCGGGACGGGGGGTGGGGTAGCACGTAGCGCCCGCAGACTTGGCCGACGGACATGCCGGTCATGCCTGCCATGGCGCCATGCACAATGGCGACGCCGAGGATCATGCAGTACACGCTGTCCGCCGCCGTTGCGGGGATCGACCGCACCTGCAGGGGCACCACGCGCCGGTGAGGGGCCGCGCACGAGGCCTTGCAGAGATGCGCTCGAAGACGAGCAAAGCGCGCGGGCGCGGTGTCGCCGGCGGCGCGGCGGAGCGGCGGGTCTCACCTGGTACGACGGGTCGATGTAGCGGACCTCGACGTGCGGCTTGTCGTGTGTCTGCATCCACAGCTTGGCCTGCTCCTTGAGAAAGACGCCGATGTCGGGCAGGCGCTTGTTCCCCGACGGATCGGTCCCGAGGTCGATGCCCTGGAAGTGGTCCTGCCCGGCGCCCTCCGCGACGACCAGCACGCAGTGGCCCTTCTCGGCGATGACCTTGTGGCAGTACTCAAACAGGATGTCCAGGTCGAACTTGGCCTCCGGGATGAGGCAGATGTCGACGTCGTTGGTTGCGAGGGTGGCGTACATGGCGACGAAGCCGCACTCGCGGCCCATCAGCTTGACAATCGCCATCCCCTGCATCGAGTCCTCGGCCTCGATCACTGCGCACTGGATGACGCGGACCGCCTCCTGCACGGCTGTGTCAAAGCCAAACGACTTGTCGATGAAGGGGACGTCATTGTCAATTGTCTTGGGCACGCCACACACCGACATCGGGATCTTACGCCGTGCCGCCTCCTTTGAGATGAGATTGGCCCCCTTGTGGGTTCCGTCCCCGCCAATCACATACACTTGGTTGACGCCCTTTTCAATCAGCTTCTCCATGATCTTATCAAGGTCGTGGCCGCCACGGGACGAGCCCAAAATCGTGCCGCCGCGCCTGTGAATCTGACGAGTGCACCCCGCATGACTGTCAGACCGAGGGTGCTTGGTGGCACGAAACTGAAAAGAGCCTGCACTCCACTCGCACGTGCCAAGGGCGGGTGACATCCCCAGCCAGCATCGCACCGCACGCATCCCGTCGCCACTCTAACCGAGAGGCGACACGGCGTCTCGGTGGAGGCGCCGCTGCTCGGGCGCGCGAGGACGCGCGGCGGGGCCGCACGTTGCGCACGCTCTCGAGGGTCATCTCCTTCCAATCCTGCATGTAGAAGCCCTTGTAGCCGTTCATGATGCCCCAGACCTTCTTCACTCTGCGCCGCGGCACAGAGGCTTCGTCAGGGTCCGGTGCGCTCCCAGCAGAGGGGGGTTCGACGAAGGGTCCGCGGCAGGTCACTCATTTTGCGAAGGTGACCGAGGCCCCAAACGAGGCCGGGGGCTCACTTGTAGCTCTTATGCAGAGTGTCAGTGATAGCTGCGACAACCTGCTCGGCGAAGCACGATGGTCAAAGGAGGTGCGCATGCTGCCATGGAGCCGGGACGAATGCATCGGGGGTTGAGGGGGGGGCATACGTTGTTGAGCCCCGGACACAGGCCACCGCAAGTGACAATTGCAGCAACGACCTGCGCGACCCCACTCCGTGATTGGGACACTTTCGACCAAGTCGCACCAGCACGCTGCGCCGCAGCCGTACTTGCTCCGTAATCAGAGGTGGTTGCAGCCACACTTGCTCCCTAATCGTTGGTGGTCGAGAGCAGACCTCTGTGGGGTTGAAGTAGAGCTCCTTTCGGGGTCCGGCTCGGACCCACTGGCGGTACCTGCGGCGCAGTGAAAAATGGCGGGTGATGTCAGCATAGATGGTGACACAAAGTTTGCCGGAACCCATCGATGCCCACCCCCGCTCATAATTGCAGGGGTCCCACCCCCGCTCATAATTGCAGGGGTGCATAGGAGAGGAAGCGTACCTGAGTCCCTTGGAAACCGCACGCTCTGAGTTGACATAAACCACGTCCACTTGGGACTCGTCGGTGTGGACCCATGCTCCCTGTGCGCGACACTACCAGCTTGAGTACACACACACACACACACCCCAAACACACACACACACCAAACACACACATACACACACACACTTTTGGCAAGCGCTGGAAGCAGCACTGCAACAGGCGGCGCCCTCCGTCCTCGCCGGCAGGCAGAGTGCGCATGGTAAGCTTGCACACCTTCCAATTCAGCGGACTCTCGTACATTTTGGGCTGAGGCAGCCAGTCCGAGATGTGGTCAACAATCATGGGCTGCACTTGCACCTGCGGTGGATCCGATAGGTGCGGGTTCAGGATTGGCAGGTCTGTCGGGCAAACTTGCGCCTGGTCCGCAGCATTTCGTCCCGTGCCTTGCGACACTGTCTCGTTCTTCTGCCCATCGACGGGCCACTCTTCATCGGACACCGACCTCCTGCGTTTGATCGCTCTTCTTGGCATCATCTCCGTCATCCGGGCCCGTCCAAAGTCCGTTGAGCTGCAGCGGCAGAGAAGGCTGCGGATCAGCAATGTGGCCAAGGCATCTATGAACCAGTTCCTATGGTAGGGGGCTCAGAAATGCTGGGAACAGAGCAAGAGGTCACGGCGGGGAGACGGAAATGGCAGAGTGAAAGGTGAGAGAAGACGTTGAAGGGTCGGGTATCGTTGCAGGCAAGCGTGAATCTTTGGAGGCGAGCAGTGCTGCACTCGCAGTGTAGGATACAGGTGGTGCAGTGTGCGCTAAGGAGTACAATGCCATTCTCAGCGCACACTGCCATTCGCCTAATGCAGGCCTTTTCCCTGCAGGGCCACGCTGGGGTCTCGCACGTCGTGCTGGGATCCTGCTGCGAACTCGAGCAGTAATTTGGGAGGGGAGGTTGGGGGCCGCACCACGAGGCTACCATGGGACTGCCCGCCACCACGCAGGCGGTGCAAACTCATGGCGGAGCTCTCTTCCGTCGAAGGTCCACCAGGAGCGCCTGCACGGGCTGAGCTCCCGACCGCCGCAGGGCCACGAAGCTCGCTGAGCCCTGGCGTGTGAGCCTGAACAGACATCGCGGCGATGCGACCGGGCGCAGCCAGGACGAGCAACAACAGGACGAGGGCCTCGTGGATTCTTCTCGTGGTAAAAATCATTGCACCACGGTGAGACATCACTCTTCCTCCTTGGGCTCACCGGGGTCTGGGTGAGCCCTCGCGCGAGGAGTTCTAAGGGAGACTGTGCCCCATGTGCTGGAAATTCGTGAGGTTGCGAGCCTCCTTGCAATTTGTGCGCATCTTTTTCTTCTACGGCAGGTCTTGTTGCGAATAGATCTGGCCGGTACAGATCTGGCCGAAATGTCACCGGCACCATCGCCAAAAGAATCAAACCGCCCACCAGTATGCCTCTCATGCAGCAAAACGACCGCAATGCCGCCAGCAAGCGAAAAGCAGCCCCAGACTTCGAACCCGGCCCAAAGCTCGCAAACGACCCAGGAGACACGCCCCGCACAGCGCTGGCCACCAAGCACCAGTTCCAACATTGGCCTGCTGTCCACTCGGCGGCACTCGATTTGAATTTGAGTCGGCACAGTAAGCCGCTGCGCGGGAACATATGTTTCCTCGTGGTTTCCATAGGATTCTTCCTCACGCTGCTCCAATTCGCAATTTTGGCTCATGCACGAACGAAGCCTGGTAAAACCGAACTTTTGTCCGAGTCAGGGCGGAGTGCACCAGATGTGAATCACGTTCATTTCAACTTTCGTACAAAGGATCGACCTGCAACGTTGTATGCCAGCTCGATGGGTCAGAACATCAAGGCCATACGACAAGACAGCGATTCCCTGCACATTGCTGTTTGCATCGTTGGACAGGTGCAACGTCTTGAGCTCTTGTCAAAGGCACAAAATTTGGTGCGTGCAAATGTTGGCAAACATTCAATGGTTGTCTTTGGTGTCCTGGACAGTGGAAGTGCGATTTTCACCAACAACATACAGAGTCAAAATTTAGAAAATTGCTACGCTTCGATTGAAGATCGAGCGTTCGCAGAAAAATTTGTGACAATGTTTCTGGCGGAAGGGGCAATTCATGTAGAAGTTGAAGTTGGTACACCACGTTCCTTCGAGGTGACAAGGGCAATGTCGAGGTGGACAGTTCAATACCGCGAACCAGAAAAGCGTATCCAACGGGTTCAGAATCATCTGCGGGTCTACACACACGACATGGAATGTGCCCAGAACGCAATTTCATTCGAAAATACAACAGGAAAGAGGTTTGACATCATGCTCCGTGTGAGGGACTGCGCGCTGTTTCAGCAGCCTTTGGACATCTCAATTCTGGTTGACAAATATTCCTCATGTCTGCGCAATGAGGTTTGTGTTGTAAGCAAAAGATGCGCGTCGTGGGGTGGATTCTCAGACAAATTCTGGGTTGTACCTCGACAAGCTTTGTACCAGAGCATGATCGTCGGAATCGAGGATTTGTTGAACGCAGAAGCATACTTGCAGAAAAATCCACCAAATAATTCTGAGGCACTTCTGAAATCTATCTGGGAACATCACGGCTTGAAAAGGATGGCAGTGGGTGTAGATGATTTGCCAGTTGTCGACGCACGGTGCATCCGGCCTGGAAATCTGTCTTTAGGGCAACATGCCATTTTCTCCCCTGTAATTGCTTGGAAAGACTGTTCGATCAATTCGACCGAATTCAAGCAGATTTCGTACAAAGTTTCTGTACAGCTGATGAATCCAAAACACTTGCGAGATGCTACACCAGATCTCGGCGTGGAACAAGAATCATGGTTTGGATTTTACTACCCATCCCCTTTCAGCGCTGACGCTCGAACTTACTTGACCATGGTACGAAATCGCTCGTCCAGACCTCCCATGATCAATGAATCTGCTGAAATGGTAATGTACAACACTTCAACGTTTAGAAGAAAACTCGTTCTGGGTCGCACGACTGCATTCAATATGCCTATGGGAAGTCGACTTCAGTTCGTGGGGACCACGAAATACGTCGTATACAATTTCAGACGGATGCATGGGAATCTTTTCGGTTCTCGCATCGTTGATTTCGAGTCCGGGACTACGTACGCTGAAATGGACAGAGCGATCTTCAGCCTTGATTCTTCTGGGCAAAGGGCAACATCTATCAACTTTGCTCACGTCTTTGTCTTTTCTAAAGAAGGAACATATGGTTATCAAGTCTCCGACAACGTTTCCACGCAAATACTGTTTGGGACCAAGCCCATCCCAGATGATGACGGAATATGGGCGATTGATCTTACGCAGACACTTCTTTCGAAGACGATATTGCCGAATGGTCGGCTTGTCGTGACTCCTCGCGTTGTAGTTGATTACATGGTGTCTACCGGGTACAAGATCTATACGAAATCAAGGATCGCAGCTTCATGGTTGGAAGATTGCTATGTTTGGCTGGAACAACCCCGACTGGATGACACCGGGGTGAGAATCGTGTTTCTGGCACGTGCCAAGTGCCCGACGTCATCGCCAACAAGCGTGATTGAAATTCAGGATATACCATACATCAATATCGGTGTATTTACAATAGGTTGGGATGGCACTGATTTGTGGTACGCAGCTGGAGCACCGGTCAGCCATTTCGATTTTATGGGACCGGGCAAAAACCAGCTCTTGCTGTGTGGCAATGAAGGCATACTCCTGACGTCAGACCAGCTTGGAGGGGGTGTCATGTACGTTTCAGAATCATCGGCCTCTGGCATTGATCCTGGTCGCCCAGACCGTTATGCTGGGCATTGCAGTCTCAGTCGAGACCAGCCAGCACTGATAATCACAGATACCAGCTGCACCGCGTGTGTTGTTCCGTGTGTACAACGAGATGGCTTTTGCAAAGGGGGAGCAATTGGCCGTCACCTTGGCGTCCTGAATGTTGCGACGCGTGAACTTTGGGTGTTCGCACTTTTTAAGACCAACACGTCACGTCCGGAGCCGCTATTTATTGATTTACATCCTAGATTTGCACCTGGTGGCAAGCTTATTTCACTCGACAGCCAACATGATGAAGATATTGGAACCCGCCAGTGGATTTTAAATTTTGAGGAAGTCCTTGCAGAGAGAAGAACGTGACAGTACACGAGTGAATCTCGATATGCATTAACTGCTTGTTCTCGCTTCGGGCTTCTGGCAGATTCGCCTTGACCCCCGCGATGAAGATAAATCCGCTTTTGTGGCGGCGTCCCTTGGCCAATATGCTTGGCGGGTCCTCCCTATGGGCCTGTGCACAGCGCGAGCCACCTAGTCTACGCGCACGGTGGAGCTCTCGCACTAGCGTGAACAGCGTAGTATCGTCGCGAAGGCCCCGATCCGTGTTGTTCCTGCAAAGAATCGAAACAATAAATGAAGAGCTAACAGGAACACGGGATGATTGAAAAAGAAGAGCAGCGATGCTGACAATCAACCCACACAAAGCCCTCTCTGTTCGCCGGTGCACAGCCATCGCTGGCCAATAGATCGCCTTGCCTGCTCCTCTTCCGGTGAGATGTCAAGCACGCCCATGCCGAGAAGATATCCAGACGTTGAAAGTGAATTGCCCTACATAGCACAGAGCGATCGTGTGAGAACGAAATCACGACGTGAATTTTTTTCCCGTACGGTCTGGATAGGCGCGAGGCTAATATCGCTTCGACCGGCAGCGTTCATAAAGGAAGGAACAAGGATTTTCCGTACCACTGTTTTGACGTCGAAGTTGCAGAAGCCTGTTTTTGCTAACATCATTTCCACCCAAGCCTTAGTGAAACGGTATTCTGGATGCGATCCGGCGCCATTGAGTCCGCGCTCTAATGCTGGGAATGTCGCAATCAACATTCCGTTCGGCGATAGGATCTGAGCGCGCATACTTTATCAGGATTGGAGCCATTCATATGGATCCGGTAAAGTAGCTTTCCGTGTGAAATGCTAGATCACGCTCAAGATCGCCTCATACCGATGCAATGTCTGAAAGTTCCTGCTCTGGAGACGTGGATCGCGCCAACACCTGGGCACAAGGCTAGGCTCAAATTCCTTGGAGAACGTTTGACGTTTTTGCAAGCAAGATCGCCCAGATCCGCAGAATGTGATGAATGCAACAAAACAGCATCATTTTCGGACAGACCTGGGTGCTGATGACAAGATCGACCGGACCCAAAACCTGGAACATTGTGATAGAATAACCTCAACGCCATGCAAACTTGGTGGGACTCGGTGGATCTCTAGGAATGGCGATGATGCGGTCAAGGCGCATAATTGCAGCGAGGTTGGAGTTTTCCTGACTACTAGCAACGAGATTTCCGTCACCAGCGCAGAGGATTAAAGAGTCGCCAGCGCCTGTTGTGTCACCTTCTCACTTAGTTACAGCTGAAAAAAATTGTAAAAAGAGGCGAAAGGGGTTCCGTGAGTGAGGGAAAACCATTTTGGAAGAGCTGCCCGTTTCGTCCTTGACATTTGGAAGAGGCAGGGTCCTCACGGATTATTATCTAGTTGACAGTATTGCGATCAAAACGTTAGGATCGACAGGGGCAGTCTGGATCATGAAGCGATCATACAGTGGCAGCAGGGTCCAGATCAAAAGATGAAAACCCTTTGTCACGGAAACTACGGAAATCCAAAGGGAGGTAGTCTTACGGTAGAACACGGCAATGTGCGAATGGAAGGAAGGTAACTACCCCAGAGCAGACACCTGTGTGAAGAATTTCACATCAATCAATCATGCACGCAATGACACCTTGAGAAAGACGATCGAAATGAGACACGAGGTTGGCCATCATCGTCCAAAAGAAGTGTGTCAGAATCTGGGTGCAAACTTCGGGAGCACAGTCGAGGTCTTGTGGATGTTCTCAGACTCGCGGGCAAGAAGAATATCAATAGCCCTCTCTGCGAGGACTCCACCACCTGCCCAAGACAATCCATGATTCAATCCAGCCATTTCAGACAGGGAATACTTTGTCCAATGCACTGGCAGCCATTTTTAACAGATTCTGGCTTTGCTTCAACACGTATTTTTCACACTGATTACCAATCAATTACAATGAAACGTTCATGCAGACTCATGAGAGTCTATGTGCTGCGGGGAGGTAACCACGCTCGCGTCCCCAGACGTCGTCTCCTCCGAGAGGAAGTAGACCATCAAGATGTAGCCACCTATCCATGATATGGGCATGTGAGAGATTGTTTTTCTGACGTGCGTCAAAAAGTATCGAATACGTCGGACGAAAACATGAAGGAATCACGTGGGTGCTGCGCTTTCTAGATGCCAAGCGGAAAGCACCTGTGAAGTCGGACAAAAAGCTCCTGGACAATCTCGCGGGCATGAATCTCCTTCAACTTAGTGAAATGCTCTCCAGCGATTTTCGCGAGCAGAGATCCACCTTCGATTTCTGATACAATGGCACTAACCTGACAAGATTCGTGCCATAATGAGGCCTTCGCATTCCAATTCATCTTGTGATCAGCAGACTTCCATTTCCACAAGCATATTGTAGGTGTGCCAACAGCAAGTTGACTGAGTGGTTGATTCTGAACACTATCGCGGGGCATTGGGAACGAACTTGCTCCACGCCAAGGCCTAGCAGCTCTTCCAATCTGCCGAGCAAACCAGCACTCCTGCACGTACCGTCCCGTGCGCGCACGCGGCCACGCTCTCCGACCCAGTGCGCACTGATGGCCTGTGGTAGGAACTCCAATCAGTTGTAAGAAAGGTCACTCAACGCAGTTCATGGGGTATGTCAACCTCTCGAAGGTTGCACTTGACAGGACGGATCAGCGCATGCCAGCACCCCTCAGACTGCGAGAACATCCAGCCCTCGCACGATTCCCTGGTACATCCTCGAATCAGAACGATTTCATCAAATATCTTCGAGCACAGTCGAGCTGCAAAAAGAAACGATCATGGTCCTTGCACAGGACAGGTAGGGCTTACAAGTCGCAGCATGCATTTCGACAATCCGTGGCATCCACTGTCGCCAAGCCCGCCTCGTTGAGCAATGTAAATGCCCGTTCCAGCCCGTAGCACCACCTCCCGTCTGCAACATATTCAAATTGGCATGAATGGCCTCCTTCGTCCTGCGAGATTGACTCGGGGTCTGGATCCTCGTTTCCGTTAGACGCTGTTTCTAGTTCAGACTCTCCCATCTTTTTTGTGACTTGTATGTCGGTAGTATCATCCACCGGTCCAGATAGGTGTTTTGCAGGTAGAGGTGACCCGCAGGAGTCTTGCGAAGTAAATCCTTCCGGTATGAAATCCTTTGCATGGATGACTGAGGAGCTGTTGATCACTGTAAATCTGCTTCACAAAAAATATTTACTCGATGAAGACGGACCATTCAACGCAAATGTATTCATGTGAATCATCATCGTGTTTTAAAGGTGTATCTAATGTTCGTACGATGTGGTTCAAACAAATTCCTTTCAGTTTTAAAATAAACATCACCTATGAGCGGTCCATGTTCCGACCACAGACTTGTTGTGAATCGATAAGGCTGCTACTTCGATGCGCAAGGGACCCAGGGGAACCGTGACCTGATCAAGGTATTCTTTAGTCATTCGGATTGCTGACGGAGTGAGCCGGTCAAGCATAGTCGCGTGGATCTGACAGAAAAGAAACCTCCACAGATCCTTGACAAGTAATCAAAAACTGACGAATGGCCACAGAGGAATTGATATTGGTTGTTTCTCCGAAGCCTTGATTCTCCCGACTTAATTCTCCTGACTTCAAGTCGAGTCCGGCACAGATTTCGCCCTGCATTGAACCAGCATAGGGATCATGGCATTGAAGAGGAATACGTGCAAAACTTCGCTGGAGAACTTCATGTTTCTCTACCCAAAGGGGTTGTACCGTTGAATTTGGCAGCAGAATTTCCAATGAGATCAGGAAAGTTGCCTCTTTGACACCTCCAGGAGCGACAACAAATCCTCCGAGCGGAGGGGATATTATTTTGGCACCAGGTCCACCTGACGACTTGTTGACTCCTGTTCGCGTGTCGTGAAACAGGAAATTGACGTCGAAGGGCGCAAATACCATCACAGTACTTGTGCCGTCGCACCACTGAACGGAAGGGTGCGCTCTCTTCTCTTCGAGCTCGTTTGTCCGAACGCGATGTCTCGGCCGAGCCTCACGCCGCTCTGCCGAGAGATCATGCCATATTGCAAGAGTCGCGGCCTCATCTAGGAAGAAACCTGCGCCACAAGACAGACTTCAGGTTTCAGGCGGATCACACGGATGAAACGGTATACTTCATTTAGGCAACATGAATAAAGTATTGTGCTGAGCGGCGAGATTACCTGACTCGAACATGCGCGCGATGACCCATGAATCACCTACCCAGGAACTGTCTGCGCTGATCCAATGAATCATTCCATTCTCTCTGCGCCCGACAACAGAGTTCAGAGAAAATAACGGATCAAACGAGTATTGCGACTGCTAGCTTCATTCAAGCAAAACGTCAAAAAGAAATTCCTATTTGGGTGGTCTCATGTGATTCCATTTCTCATTCGCCAACATGCTGCTGAAGAACACAAGTCACGACCTTTTCTTGATGCAAAAGATCTCCTGTTCGTAACCGCGACCCTGGCATGGTTCCCGGCTCCAGGCAAATACGACACGCCCTTGCTGCCCTCCGAGACGTGAGAGCGCTGATGTCGCAGCAAGGAAGCGGCTTCGATGTGGCTCCGTAGGGGGATTGTCGCCGAGTGCCCCCCAAAAACTCAGCACGTTCACTGAGCCTCCTTGCGGAAGCACCTCTTCAGGGATGTCGACATCTGCCCGTCACATTCTTCAGCTCGAGAGACACTAAGAGGGCACCAGAGATTGTGCAAAAATGTCTTGTGATTTCATGATACCGAGCTTGTGGGATAGGTCAAAACCATCCCAACCCTCATCTTGGTCAAGTGCAAATGCCCGGGAGTGCGGATGAGGGATTAGAGACGAGACAGAGGCATCGTCAAGATCCAATGCTGTGACATGAATTCTGCCGCAGCGTTATAGTTGATTAGGGTAGCGAATTGGCCAATTAAGTGAATTTCAGTGTTTGAAGAATCCTACGCTGCACGCTGTCGTGCAGGTCGACTTCAGTGAAAATGGTGGAGAAAGGACCCCATATTTCGCAGCTCCGTCGCGAGATATGCTGAGCCTGTTTACAGGAGCCAATTCATATCATTGTTTGGGCGTCGCCCTAAGAAACTGGATTCTGGTGGTCGAACCTGTACCAAGGTCGACGACCGGGCCATCCCATTCCTTGAACAGCTTTGATAGCGAATGTGCGAGGCGAGGGCACTGCTCCTCGAATCGAAATTGAGCCCGCAGCAATGTCGAACCAAAGGCACTTGCCCCAAGTGCCTGGCTGTCCAACCCATCCGCATCGTGAAGATTACCCTTCCTCAGCCCTTTCGGTTCGCTTTCCGATGAACCATGTAGCCTATTTGAATTCTCGATCCGTTCCTTCACCTGATATATTCAGCTATAAATCAAAATATATTGTGTTCTGCTTTCAGACTTGGCCTGAAAGATCTTGATCGCAGCAACATCAAAGACAGTGAAAAGAAGCAGGTACTCTGGAGTTTTGATCGCACCACTGCTGCAAAGCGATCGCGAGCATATAAATCCCGATATTCATCAGCCTCCGTGATAGTCATGTTACTCCTACGAGTACAATGTGGCAACTGCAGATCAGGTACTCAAACTGGACGTGCCCAAATGACGTCATTTGGGGATGAGGTGTCTAAAACCAATGAATGGTGCCGATGCAATGATTTTCACACAAAAAGGGAGATAACCTCAACGGATCGACACTGTGGTCCTGGAAAGATTTGCATCGATAATGGTTATAATACAGGTCATGTGGGTGAATATCCACTTGAACAGCCTGTTTTTGACCGCTCAATACTTCGTGGATCCCCGGCAGCGTCACGTACGTGTCGGCAGCCCTGAAGATGACTTTTTTCTGGTCTGTGTTGCGGGAAAAATTTCGATCGAGATAGTTGTCGAGGACAAGACCACGCGGCCTCTCTTGCAATCCACTACTTCCAAACATTGCAGCTGAGAGCCTGAACATCGTAGCATAAATATGTCTTAGCCGGAATGGTTTTGGGGAGCAAGTCGTCGGCAATCAATCCAAGAGTCGGGGAAAAAGACTGTTTCCTACACCAAATCACATTCGGTTCGTACCGCAGGATCACATTTTCGTGACCAAGATACGAAACCTGCATGAATCGTATTTCACGCACTTGCACAAAAAGTGGTTGTTGAAGTGAATGATCCAACCCCACTGAATTTGCCACCACAAAATGAACCCAAGAGTGTGGCAGCATGCTTTCCTGGGAAAGAATCTGCGTCACAGTCGTTGTCCTCACAGGAATCAAAAATTCGTCAACATCCATCAGCCCAAGCCACTCAGTCTCGTGCGCATATCTGCAGACGTTCTTTACACTGAGAAATTTCATACCACGGAAAGAACACCCCTTTTTCAAGGCGCTATTACCACATACGACGAGAATGGTTTGATTTAACCTGTGCGTGCAGTGTGTGTGCACTTCCTTCTGTGGATAACCCTCGAATGACCTGCGCGATCAAAACAGAAGCAAAAGTCAGGAGATCTGTGGCACACTCTTTCAAGGCTGGACTCAAAATCATGGAACAAGTCCCTTGATGGTAAGTTTATGAAGCGATTCAGGTAAGTGGTGTTTGGTAATACCAATCGTGCAGACGAACAATTCCTCTGGCAACATAAGGGGCCAGCACATCTGCAGTGTTGTCTGTAGAATTGTGATCGTAGAGGTAGAACCGCTCTACACCTGAAATCGGCAAATGTCAGACATCTCCTATTTACTCGAGCAAATGTTCGCCATTTTGGGAGAGGGATCAAGGATAATTCGAATGAGACGCTTACCAACAAGCATCGAGTGTTCGATCCACTCCTGCAGGTAGATTCCCTCGTCCCGCATGATGCAACACAGCGCCAAAGTGACTCGCCCATCATCGTGAAAAGTGCTGCCCTCCTTGGCCGGTGCAACCTGTGGGCCTGAATCACCAGATAGACCGACGTGGTCTTGTCTCGTCCCTCCGTTGATCGCCGAATTTCCCCCTGGGCGATGCAGTCCCTGCCCGTCCAACTCTCCAGTAGAGTCCGCCCTTGCAGTGGCAGGCAGTGGTGAAGGAACGCAGACCGGAATGTTTCTCAAGGTGAATATCCGGCGGTACATCCTGTACGGGTTGGCACATTCGTCTTCCTGGGGTCGTACACGTGCGTCGGCGGCGATGAGAGACTTGCTGCAGGCCTCGCACGCATGCTGCCCATCGTTCTGCCCCTTGGCAGCGTTCGCGCCCTCCTGGGCTTGCTGACAATTGATCGCATGGAGTAGCGCCTTAGGAGTGAATGTGACAGCAACTCGCAGCTTAGTATTCCGCTCCTGCGCACAGCGGGCGTCAAAATGCAGCAATAGCTCGGAACCGTCCTGGTACTCGTGTGGCCAGGTGTGCTGCTTGGACTTCGAGCGAGAGGATCGGACGTTGCGTGCAGAATTGATGAGATTTTGCCGTTGCGATCGTCCAGGCAGGGGTCATACCTTTGCTGCAGTAAGTGCCCAGCCAGGGACTGTACAGGCAGCGAGGTTCACGTGTTCGTGCGGGTCTGCATGCCACACCACAAATGACGTTACCTGCCAGAGCCTCGCCGCGCTTCAGCATCCGGCCCTTCAGCCTTCCGTGCAAAGACAGCAGGTGGGGATGAGTTTCGTAGGCAAGAAGTTGTCAGGGCAGGGCAGCACATTCAGATCCATGCTCAGGGTAGGATCAAATGGTTCTGCCCCCTCTGCCGCGCCAGACTCTTGTGCAGCATCCTCTAGCGAAAAGACACACCTGGCGGCGCGGGACATACCGAGGCTTTCACCCGATCTGGCCTCGTTTCACCCCATCTGACAAGCTCTACTACTGCCAAAGGTCGCGTGCTACAGGGAGAAGGCGGGGCGAGCCTTGTCGCAGCCGCTTCGATGCGTCCGAGCCAGTGGAATTCCCTGCCCTCGCCGTAGTTGTCGGCCCAGAGCACTGTCCTCGCCTGTAATTCTGGCGTCTCCGGCACGATCCATAGCTGCGCAGGATTCAGAAGAGGCAGGACAACATGAGTCGGAATACGTCGTACTAGTTTCAACGGGAGCTGCATGCTGTGCGAGCAGGTCGATAGTGATGACAGCTGTACCTTTTTGTGTGGTCCCAAGAGGAAGAGCTGCCCGCTCTGAAGGTTTAACACGGTATCGAAGAGAACCACAGAGCCATTTCCGCCGATCAGAGGCTCTCTCAGACACCTGCAGCAGAACGGGTCCATCGGATCAACGTGCTCAGCACGAGAGAGGCAGTGAGCGGATCATATGAGCGCTCAGCCCTCTGTACATCTCGAGTTGTACAGCCCAGACAGAGGCCATGAGACTTGCTGGATAATTGCTTCTATTCCGTTCTGCTCGAAAAGACATGTTGGCAAGGACAACGCTTTTCGCAAATTCCAGCGCATCACCCCCGGCATGGCTGAACACACCTTCCCTCTCCACGCGAGATTCGAGAACTAGGCGCTTGTCCAGGGGAGCACTCTGCGACTAGAGCTACTGAAAAAAATAGCGCCAACACCCTGTGCCGTTTCAGAGCAATTGTCATCCCCTGCTTCCCCGAAAGCAGAGGATGGCGCAACATCTCTGCTCCGCCGATCCCTTCCAAACAACACGGAGGCGGGCTCTTGGCAATTTTGCCGACCAGATTTGGGGTAAAGGTCGTGGGCTGTTCTCCACGTCAAGGGTATAGGGGCGTCGCGCACGGGTCCTGCCCCGCCTGGCCGAGGGGGAAGGATGCGGACCAGGGACACCGGAATTCTCCTAGTGAGTGTACTCGCGATATTCCTTGGGCTCGAGACTGGTAACGAGTTCCAGGTAAAGCGAAAGTGGTCGCTGGAGCTGAAGCCCACGCTGTATCGAAATGGCCGGTATGCCGCGCCGGATGAGCGACTTCCGAAGCCCATCGTCGACGACCTTGACGGAGACGGTGTGAATGAAATTATTGTGGCGACTCGCGACCCCAAAATCAAGGTTCTGGACCCGCAGCACCCTTTCGCTGGGCTCAAAGGCGTTGGGCGCGGCTCCGAGGAGATTGCGCTCCGTATGAAGGCGGAGACGACACTACTTTCAAAAGGCGTGGGCAACGTTCGAAGCGGTCGCCAGCCGGTTGCCATGGCAACTGGCTTCATTCATCCTGCTGAGCACCGCAATCGCCACAAGGTCCACGCGAGCCAGTGCAGCTTAGCTGGTTCGGACAACCTGTTCCCCAGTAGCTCTGTGAATGGACCAGAAGGCATCAGATTACTCACATAGATGACCTTGGGGAGCAGGTGGTCGTGGTTCTCACTCATGACTGGACGGTGTTGTGTTTTGATCGGCACTTGAAGCTGCTGTGGGAGAGCAACCCGATGAAGGTCTGTCCTTGCATTCTGATCCTGCACGGCACTGACATTTCGGCCGCACAGGCTTGGTATCCCCAGCATAAAACGAGCCAGCCCTGTCTCCTTACGGGCGCGCCAACTGCACGGCGCAGGTCAAGGTTGCGCACGCGTTCCACAAGGAGGCGTCGATCTCGATCACGCCCTCGAAGCTGCGCCCCTTCGACGAGGGCCTGGTGGTGGTGGGCGCGAGCATGGAGTACGAGGGGCACAACCGGCTGCACCGCCGCAAGCCGCGCAAGGACAAGGTGCGTGCCTGGAGCATCTGCGCTGCAAAAGGGGCTTCGAGGGATGGGCGTGCAATCCCCTGGAGCCCGAGCACCTGCCCGTGCTGACTGGCAGCGTGGGCAGGACGCAAAGGGCAAGGAGGGCGAGGGCGGCGGGGAGAAGCAGGCGCAGCGGAACCGGATCAAGCAGATGCTTGGGCTGCCGGTGAAGGCCAACAGCGGCGACGAGTGGGAGGAGGACGATGACAAGCTGGAGGAGACGCTGCAGCACTTCAACTACTTCGCGTTCGACGGCCGGCGCGGCGCGCTTCGCTGGAGCCACAAGTCCGGGGACTTCCTCCCGTCGCCCTTCGACCAGGAGGTGCAGGCTCCTTTGCCTGGAGAGTGGCTTGGTGAGACACGGTCATGCGGTGGTGCTGAGCGGTTTGTGTGCGGCAGGTGACGGTGCCGCAACACAACTACAAGCTGGAGCTGCACAAGGAGAGCAAGCACGCGGGCGAGGTCGACTGGCGCCAGTACCGCAACTCCGTTCTCAACACCCTGCCACACCAGTGGCGCTCCAAGGAGGTCAATTCTCGCCCGCCGTGTGCGCAGAGCTTGTGTGCCCACTCAGCGAGCCCCCGGTAGCGGCATGGGCCGGGTTCGGGAGCTGACACTCTCCACGATGCTGCGAAGGACACTCGAATTTACACCTCACACTTTGCGCGTCGGCTCGGGCGTGACTTCGACCGAGACAAGCGCAATGCAGATGCAGCACACGCTCGTGAGGTATCGTCACACCCTCGCTGCGGCCGCGCTGAAGTGCTCTAAAGCCGCTGTGCTGAGGGAGTGGACTGCGAGCCAGCGGCTGCGGCGCTGAGGGCGCCCACGCTGCCAGGTCGGTCTGTTCTCGTCGTCGGATCCTGTCAAGGGTGCTGGCAAGGCGTCACGTAGTGGCACGCGTGCCGAGGTCCGCCCTTTCCACCACCTCTGTGCACCGGGGCGCTGTGCACCGGGGCCGCGCCGACCCGCTCACAACGAACCGTGATGCAGAGCCTGCAGCTCCGCCTGCCATGCTAACCCACTGGCCGGACCCTTTCTCACACAACGGAGCGCGCTGATCCGGTTCCTGACTCAGTTTTTGTTTGTGTGCAGGGACGGAAGATGTCCAAGAGCGCCAAGCGCGCAGCGGTGCGTGACCGGCGCGCGCGGCGCAAGGCGGGGGCGGGGTATGGCGGGGCGGACAAGAAAGCCAACGTGCTGGTCACCCATCGGGAGGCGGGGTTGGAAGTGCTGCACCTGCACACGGGGCGCCCGGTAACGGAGCTGCAGCTCCCGCGCGGCATGGCGCATGCCGACATCAACGGGGACGGCGCGATCGATCGGTGCCCGTCGCTGGCCCTCAGTTTTGTGCGCGGTTTCGTGTGCGCGCGCCGAGTGCAGCCGATTGCCTGTCGGCCGCGTCTGACGCGGGGGCGGGCAGGGTCGAGGCTGTGATTGGCGCGGGGGTTGTGATCCGCCCGGAGGGCCACCGGGTGAGCGACGTGGACATGCGTTCGTGCTATGCTTGGGTCACCACCGGCACCCCGCCGACTCACGCGCTGTACAACGAGACGATCTGTAGCGCCAACTCTCCTCTCCGCGCCATGGCAAGCGGCCCACCCCGCCGAGCGCTCGTTCAGCCCCCCCTTGGCAACGCGTGCCGTGCGCCACTCAACCTGTGTCTGAAGAATTGACTGGTGCGTGTGCGCGTGCAGATCAAGTCGATCACGTCTGTGAATCGTGGCCGGAATGCGGATGAGGGGACCAAACTGCTTGCGGCGCCTCCCGTTGTGATCCCGCGCCACGCGGTGAGTTCCAGTCCCGGAAGGCCAAGTGGGGGGCGGGCCCGTCGACTCCTTGCAGCAGCGCTGCCCCCATGCATCGAGCACGCAGTCAGCCCACGCCGCATCCGAGCGTCGCGCTGAGCGCCTGCGCGCTGAGGCGGCGGCAGGAGCGGGACGTGCTTGACCGCAACGTGGAGACGCTCGACGCGCTCTTCCTCGTGAGCGATGGCCTGCTCTCCTCGTTTGCGAGCACGGGACTCGGCAACTGGCAGCTGCAGACCCCGGTGCCGCCCGCGCCGGCGCCGCGTGTTCGACGCTTGTTTTGTTTTTGGTGTGTGTGTGTGTGTGTGTGTGTGTGTGTGTGTGTGTGTGTGTGTGTGTGT
>ENA-UOXV01003810-UOXV01003810.1-marine-metagenome-genome-assembly--contig:-NODE-3810-length-17946-cov-5.696887_pt1 | contig 17946 bp, 19 predicted proteins | sample MGYA00238165_ERZ766961 | MGnify/ENA primary metagenome ERZ766961 (study PRJEB28924, sample SAMN03173240) | marine metagenome | biome: Marine; feature: Water; material: Subsurface seawater | place: North...
TCTTCCATGATAATAGAAGTCCCCTCTTGGGAAATGAGTTTTGGTGATGGAAAATCAATTACGGCGAGTTTAGTGAGTACTTTTGCTTCCCTTTTTGTTCTTGAGGAACGCAATCTATCATCAATTTCAGCAATTCGATATGATTTCTTAATTCTTTCTTTTAAGATTCCTTGCTCAGTTCTATAGATGATTGCTTCAGCACCGCTACTTATTTCTTCCATGTAGGTATGTATATTACTTTATTTATAAACGTGTCTCTTAAACATTTAAATACTACCTATTTCATAAATATACCGTGGTTGTTGAAGGCATATTTAGTCCTACGCATGTACGAGGACACCCTTGGGAAATGTTTTTCATTGGGCTAGTCTATTCTATGTTAGCCGTATTTCTGAGTCTTTGGGTTTTTAAGGGTCATGCAAGTATTGTCATGGTTGCTTTTACAGTAATTGCTGCACTTCCTTTTGTTCATAGGATGATTTCTATGGAAGAAGAATATGACTTAACTCATAATTCAGAACGTACATTGATGCAAGAACATTCTCGTGCAATCTGTATGTTTGTTCTCTTATTTATTGGTATGGTTGCGGGGTATTCACTTCTTTATTTTATGCTTCCTGATGCATTAGTAATTGATGTATTTGAAGCGCAACATGGAGCAATTAATGCAGATGTTGCAGCTACTGGTAACTTTATTTCACCTACTGCTGCACTCTCAACTATCCTTGCAAATAATTTAGTTGTTCTTATGCTATCAGTATTGTTTTCATTTTTGTATGGAGCCGGTGCTTTATTTATTATCACGTGGAATGCATCAGTTATGGCAGCAGTCATTGGCTACTTCATTAAAACTAATCTGTTAGAGAGTGGCGGTAGTTATTTGGCAGTCACATCACAAGGCCTTATAAGATATTTACTTCATGGGATCCCTGAAATTGCAGCATTTATGGTAGCTGGCCTTGCAAGTGGAATAATTTCATTTGCATTGTTAAAGCATGACTGGAACAGTCCTAATTTTAAATTAGTACTCAAGGATGCATCTTTCTTATTCATGTTATCACTTGTGTTTGTATTAATGGCAGGAATGATTGAAGTATATATCACTCCAGTATTTTACTAATTGAGTAATTGATTTGAAAAATAGTTGTAGAAAAAGTGATAATATTTTTTATATTTCTAAGTAGTGTTTAATATAATTATGGTTAATTAGTTCTTGCAAGAATCCATCAGTATTTCCATGAACTATTAATAAACATTCAATAAAGGTACTTAGATAAACTATTTAAACCGACTTTCGTTTCAAGGAATTGGTATTTGGGGGCAATTACCAAGTAGTACAACAACAAAATCTTTTTTCATGTTGTGCGAATAGCGTAAGACATTCTATACATAACGAAAACAGTGGAAACACACACAAGTAGACACACTAAGTTGAATGGATTAATTACTTCTAAATTATTTATTCTATTAATGTTATGCATTCTAGTTAGCGCAAGCTCTGTTTTAGCTGACGTAACTGTTTTAGGTGACTTACCTGGAGACGCATTAACATATGGAATTTACGCTTATGATACTGGATCACAATCCGGACCATGTACGGGAACACCCGATGGTGGTTCGTCATTGTTTGCGAGCGCTACAGGTTCTGGTGATTTGTCATATAATGATAATGATGATTATTCCTTAACTGTTTCTGGCCTTGCTGCATCTGATACTATCTTTATGTACTTCTGTGGGGGAAGTATTCCTGGCGATCTTGCTGTTCAATATACCAAAAATGTTTCTGATAATACTAACTATACAATTGATATGGGTAAAGTAAAAGCTACTTCACTTCATACCGACCTAAACTCTGATAATGTTGATGTCTGTGTCTCTACATCACAAATCAGCAGTGAAACTGGACGATCAGTTAGTAGTGCTCAATATTCTCAATGGTGTGTTGTTGATGCAAATTTTGCAATAACACAAGCTGAAGTATACCTTGATACTGATGGTAGCGATCTATGTGTGTTCGATGCTACAAAAAGTACAGGTAGATACATTAATGTTACATCTGCTAATAGTTACAATAACTTTGGGGTTTTCCCAACCTTCACACCTGATACTCTAGCTACAGGTGATTTGCACACTGACTTAAATAATACTCAAATTGAAGTATTTGATAATAATGGTGACAATGTTGGTCTTTCATATGTAAGCGCAGCTGCATGTTTAAACGATGCAAATGATGATTACGCATTATGCTATGAAGATAATACATTCAGTCCGCTAACAGTTTATCTGAATCCTGCTGTAGGTAACCCTACAGTAATTACTTCAGTTGCTGGCGGCTTTACCGTTCTTGATGCAGTAACCAAAGTAAGTGGTACTGTACCTACAGATGATACTAGTGTTGAATTCATCACTGGCGGCCTTGAATATTCTACAGATGTTAATGCATCTGGTGACTATGCATTGTTCATACCTGATGGCGTTACATCTAACATTACATTCTATAGAGGATCTGATGTCCTTTTCGATAATGAATTAGTAATTCCTGCTCAAAATGCGACATGTGGTATGGATATTGTTATTGATCTTGCTAAGTACAATGGTACAACACACAACGATCTAAAAACAGGTTACACTATCGATGTATTTAGTAATTCAAGCTTTGTAAACAAATTAAGCGGTAATAACTACACGTGCAGTTATGACAATGTGAGTAATTACTATGTTGTTACTGGTCTTAGATACAGTGCTCTTGGTGAGTATACTGTTGCAATACCTGGTTCAGGTGGAAGCGGCGGTGGCGGAGGCGGTGGTAGTTCATCTGCTCCTATCGGTAGCACTGCAGTAATTTGTAGAGAAGATTGGATCTGTGATGTATGGTCTACATGTGATGATGGCACTCAAACAAGAGATTGTTTTGATGGTAACAGCTGTGGAACATCAACTGGGAAACCAATTGAAAGTCAAAGCTGTACTATGCCTGAAGTTATCGAAGAAGATAACCGAGGTGATGCTGATGTTGTAAACGCAACTCCGGCTCCTGCACCTGTTGTTGATGAAGGTGATTTAGTTACTGGTCTCTTTACCTTTGATAACATTAAAAGTAATCCGTTCATTGCAAGTCTAGTAGCTTTACTTGTACTGGCTCTATTATATGGTGGATACTTTTACTTGTTTAAGAAGAAAGACAACAATCAAGCTGAATAAGCTTAACTTTTTTTTATTTTACTTTTTTTCTATAATATTTTTAGTTTAATTTTCTAAGAAATTTATGTTGAAATAATCTTTATTATATTTGATATCTGAAATTAGTAATGTGTTGGATTCATAATTAAATTGTATAAGAAAATAATTATGCAGCTTGTTGATATTGCTTATGCATCTCTTCAAGAACTAATTGATATTGTTCTTCAAGTTTCTCATTGAATTCTTCAAGCGGGTATGGAATTGGATCGTAATTAGATTTGTTTGGTGTTTCTACCATGTGTTCAATTACACTACCATTCTTTTTACTCAGTACAACACCACGTGTTCTCTTAGTCAGAATGCCTAACTCATTTACGCCTTCTGCATCGGAATGCAAGTGACCTGCGTATACTTTTCCACCTTCTTTGAGTCTTTTTGTAGCTAGATAAAGCAGTCCAATGTCATCAAATTTTTCATAGCGTGATTTTCCATCTTCATATCCAAGAGGGGTACCAAGTTCTGAGTGAATAATGATTGCATCAAGTTCTTCATCTTCGGCTCCACCGTTTGTGTTGGTGATATATCCTGGTGAATTTGCAACATTTGCTTTGGTGAGGAGTTTAAGTTGTGCTTTTTTGAAATCTTTCATCACCCCTACTAGTTGCATGTGGGGATTTATTTTATCGGCGATTTCAGGACCGTAAGCTGCATTGTCTGATGGATTCGAAATACCGTATGTATTACTTCCAACAGCAACAGTTAAACCCCCTGCTTTGATAGGTCCTCTAAGATTTAAATATGAAATAAGCATGCTTGGATCATCTAAGTACTTTTCAATTGCTTTATGTTCAATTGCTGTACAATGATTACCAAATTCATTAACAACAGTAAGTTTTCCCTTATATTCATTCATAACGTCTGCAATTTGTTTAGCTTCATATTCTACAATGAGTTGATCTAGAATTTGCATTTTAAGTTGATTTTCTTGCATTGCTGCACCAACCATTTGCATGTCTTCTTCAGTAATTTGACTTCTTACCTTGTCTTTGAATTCTTCACTTTGGAAGATCTCATAATTTTTAACGATTTGATCATTTATCTGTTCGTCTGTAACACTTTGATATTGCATCTTAAGTAAACTAATATATTGTTCTAAACCGCCATGCATATCAACTGCAGCTCCAATACCAAAGATATCTTTATCTGCATCATCTTCTAGTTTTTCCATAATATATCCTTGTTCAATCATTCGTGAATCGGGATGGATTCCTAGTGCTTGGTATACTTGTGGTCTTAACTTATGATCAAAAGCGTCACCTAGAACTGCCACAACATGCTCTTCGATCTCAAGACCCTTATTAATTATGTCTCTGAAGTAAGCCATATTTCCATGGATATCTTGAGCAGAAGCTATTACAGCATTTTTTTTCTTAACAGTACGTGTTTCACCCCTAATAACATCTTCTAGTGAAGGTACTGTTTTCATTGAATCTGGTAGTGGCGCTGACATGTGTTTGGTAATACAATACTCATATATAAATGTATGTTATTTGTACCTACTTTGCAGTGGTGCTAAGACAAAAATCTCACTGTTCGGATGTATTATCTCGTAAAAATCCACTATAGAATCTCTTTAATTCCTTTGGAATCCCTGTTCCAGGCGTTCTACGACGCCTATGTGATACTTCGAAGTCGCCTAGGAATGCAAATGCTTCAGTTCCGTTGAAATGACTTGCCATGAGCTCTTCTAGCTTTTCTTCATCCACACTACCTGTTTGGGTCTCCAAAAAATCACTATATAGCTGTCGGTAATGCTTTTCATGGCTCATCCAATAGCTTAATGATGAATATGAGGATGGAGTAAGCCCTTGATCTCGAATTGCCCCGTTTGAGACGTTTCTGATGCCTTCATATTGCCCAACCAGTGTTTTTAGTGTGGTTCTGAATGCGTCTTTATCTCCTTGTGATAGGCTGTTCCAGGCGTCGTGAGCTAATTCATGTGATAATGTATCAAATACATAGTGTGGGGTGAATTCCTTTTCTTTATTTTGTGGAAAATAAATCGAAATTTCATGAGTGTGATATTTACCATATACTTCTGAATCATCTTCATTGACTATCTTATAGGAAAATCCCTTTACTTTCTCTTCCATATCGTCATTTAGTATATCCGAATCAAGCAGTATATCTATACTCTTTTCAACATAGTATGAATCTTGAGTAAGGACGCTTGGATTATTATAGGAGTAGTGGCTCACAATTGGTGCTTGAACGTCAATTTGTCGTGCAGAGAAGTTATTTGGATATATAGGTGTGCTAGAGCACCCGCAAAGAATAGCAGCAAGAGCAGTAGAAATAAGCCATTTTCTCATAACTGTGGTAATCTATGTAGTCTTAAAAAACTAATCCTTTATAAACCGGTGCTCCTGAGTCCATCTATGAAGTTTAAAGACCTTACACTCGACAAATTCCAGGAAGATGCAGTTGCTGCAATGAATAAAAATGAGTCCGTACTCGTTTCAGCACCAACTGGCGCTGGAAAAACATTAATTGCAGATTATATTATAGATAGAGACTTAAAAGAAGGAAAGCGCGTTATCTATACTGCACCAATTAAAGCTCTTTCAAATCAAAAATACAAAGATTTCTGTGAATTATATGGTAGTGAAAATATTGGTCTTGTGACAGGTGACACAGTTGAAAATGCAAGAGCGCCCATTTTGATTATGACAACTGAAATTTATCGTAACATGGCAGTTATTCAAGATCCAGTTTTGGACAATGTATCCTATTGCGTAATGGATGAAATTCATTTTATTAACGATCCTGAAAGAGGATATGTTTGGGAAGAAAGTATTATTTTTAGTCCAGACAATGTTCGATTTGTTTTCCTCTCAGCAACTATTCCAAATGCTGAAGAATTTGCAGCATGGGTTGAAAATATTAAACACCATCCTGTTGTTGTTGTAAGGCACGACATTCGTCCTGTTCCACTTGATGTTCAATTCTATGATGAAGACTTAGGCATTACTACGCTTGATAAAATTGCAGAGCGTAAAGAAGCAGACGTTTCTCCCAAATATAACTCTCAAAGATATGGTAAAAACAACAAGCGAGGCAGTAATAGAGACCGAGGACCTATAGTTAAAAAACCAGATTTTTCACGATTAGTAAGGCTTGTTGCAGCAAAGAAAAAGCTCCCGTGTATATATTTTGTTTTTTCACGTAAAAAGACACAAGAGTATGCAGAAAAGGCTTCCAAACACTGTTATTTATCTCCAGAAGAGCAACGTGAAGTCGTTGAGCTCATGACTAAACATTTTTCAGGTTTAAGTTCTAACATGAAAACACTTCCAAGTATTGTATTGCTTCGTAAATGTTTGAAAAGTGGTATTGGATTTCACCATGCCGGCGCACTTCCTGATGCAAAAACATTAGTTGAAGAATTATTTAGCCGTGGACTTGTTAAAGTTTTATTTGCAACAGAAACCTTTGCCGTAGGTATTAACATGCCTGCAAAATCTGTTTGTTTAGATGGACTTCGTAAATATACGGGTGAAGGGTTTAGATATTTAAATTCAAAAGAGTTTTTCCAGATGAGTGGACGAGCAGGTCGTAGAGGACTTGACAAAGAAGGACTTGCAATCAGCGTTATTCACAGACCTTCTGTTAATATCCGTAAGATTGATGAGTTAACGTCGTCAGATACACTACCAATTATGTCACAATTCAGATTAACATACAATACTGTTCTTAATATGATTCATCTGCACGATGAAGGTGAAATTGAATTAATTTTACGTCAGAATTATTATACTTACCAGGAAACAAAAAGTAATGATAAAACCATTGCCGATGTAACACACAGGTACAATAATATTGTTAAATTTTTAACAGAACACGAATATGTATTGAATAATTCGCTTACTGATTTAGGAGTTTTTACTACTCATATTTATTCTAATGAGATAGAACTATCACAGTTATTCCATGATCCTTTCTTGGAACTAGATGAATATAGAATTTTACTTTTACTTGGTGCTGTAATATTTGAACCACGATTTGGTTTAGAATTTTACACTACGTACCCATCAAAAGAGACAAAAACTATGGTGAAATTCTTACGCCGTCATGAAGTTCTTGGTACTAGCGATTGGATCGATTACATTGAGCCTATTTCTGCATTGATTAAACCTTGCATGGACACACGTGACTTTACCACTGTACTAAATAATTCTACAATGGGAGAAGGAGATATTATTAGATTCTTTGCCCAGCTTGCAGATAAACTAGAACAGCTAGATCGTGCATCTCAAACAGATGACTTTAGATTAATGGTTCAGAACTCTAAGCAGATACTGCGTGAAATGCTTGATGAAGTAATGTAGCAATAGTTATAAATAGTTGGGACTTCTTTTTTTTCGATGCAAATCCCTGAAGTATTTTCCCATAAAAACGACTATTCTCCTCGAGTACAGCAAGTAGTAGGGGCTACAGTTGTTCACATGGATGGTCATTATATTGGTGCACCTGATAATTCTCTAATGAAATATATGGTGGGTCAACTTGTACGTCATACTGGTAGAGTTGTCAGTAATCTTGAACTATTATGTGCGCAAGAAGATGTTAGAGTACCTGAACGATCACTTGTTGCAGCATTCATACATGATTGGGGACAGGGCGATGTTTACATTCATGAAATAGACAAACGTCATGAATTTAGATCTGCACGTGATGCTGAATTACTTCTTACGCATTTGTACGGTGGTGCGCGGTGCAAAGCAATTTTAAATATGGTGAAACGTCATACTGGTCTTAAAATTAACAAAAATTCTCCCTTTTCTCATCGTTCTTTTAAGGCTGCAGACTATTTAGATTCTGTAACTGAAGACGGATATAGGCGAAAGATCACTAAAAAACTAGCCTCAATGAGACAAAAAGGTGTGAAGCGTCCAAAATCATCAAATGTTGTTTCTATGATGCATGTGCAAGCTGATAAAAAATTATCAAGGTGTCTGCGTTTGGATGTAGCTACTCCCTATGTCAGGGACGTTGCAGCCAATGGAAGAGAATGGCTTGATGGCAAGGATGGTCGAGAATTTATCCGTTCACTCAGAAATAAGTTTTATGGGTGTAAGCGTAGAAAAGGTATTGTCTATTTGAAACGATAGGAAGTTTAATTACCGCATTCTTCGTGTAATAAGGCAAGTGTATTCATTGGGTCTTGCTTGCTCTTTACTGGCTGCGCAAAGTACATAGTGTGCAACTTCAGATTTCATTGATATTCTTTTATGCCAACTAAGGTTGAGACCGGTGCGTGTTACTCTCATCAACTCATTCACGTGGGGCAGTGCTTCTTCTTGCGCTATGTAGAGTCCATGGCTCACTGCTGTTTGCGCTATCTGTCTTTTTGTTAAGGGTTTAGTCAGTTTACCATTGTAGTTGAGTAGCGTAGCGATAGGTGATCTTGAATGTTCATTCAGAAGCATGTCTCTAACAAGCCCTGCCCGTAATTGGTCTGTGAAGACTGTATGATCTTGATCATTAGTTAAGTCTAGAAAGGTATCTAGGCGTTCACATAAATCTGATACCTTTAGGTTTGTACTCGTTTTTGTTTGTTAGAAAGAGTAGTTTAAAACGGAATGGGTTAGAAATTGTAGAACAAAAATAATGATAAAAAAATAGAAAAGATTTACGCTTTAGCGTATTCTTTAACTTTTAGAACTCGAATTTCACTTGTACTAATCGGGTATACTTTAGAAAGTTCTTTTTTCAAATCTCTTTGCAGTTTTAATTGCATAACTTGTGTGAATAAATCACCTAGAGCTAATTTGGCAATGCTTGCATTAAGAGATTCTTCAACAGCTTTTCTAATAGCAGTTCCAACTTCATGAGATGTATTACCGCGTGTTAGAATTAATGGTTTTACAATAACAGTTGTACCGTCGCTAGTTTTAGCAAAGAATCTATGATCAATACGATCACGTTTTTTACGAACCATGATTTTTAGTGAAGCAGGTAAGATTGTGTATTCAAATGGTTTTGTTTTACCAATTTCATTTTCAACGCTATCTACCATAAAGGACATACTGTACCTTTTTTTCTTTGGATCACTTAGAAGGGTCATACAGTTAACTTTTACTGTCTTACCAACGACATTGTTTTTATCTTCGACATAAGATTCACCAAGTACTTGCTTGTTCAGTGATTCAGGAGCTTGAATAGACACCCAGGTCTTTTTCTTTACAGCTGTCTTTTTAATACGTTTCTTAGCCATGTATAGTCCAGGATCAATAACTCATTTAAAAAGCTTATTGTTTGAAATCAATTAAGATCAGCATAGCTAAATAAGACGCCAAATGGTACGCACCACACAAGAACATGATCGTATTTCTTTAGATTAATTTCAGAAGGGACATCATAGTTGATATTACCGTTTGTTGCTTTAATTTCACCAAGGTCTATAAAATCTTTCCCAGATGAATCTGTTGCGAGATAAATGTGTAAATTAGGTCCATTGATGGTGTCAAAATCTTCGAAACGAAGCGTTCTAAGACCATTATGCATTATGACTTTTGCAGTTCCTGCAACTCTGTGTCCATTTGGCATAAATAATCCTTGAGAAAGAACTACTGGAGTTTGCGGCATAGTGTCATCCATTGTAACAGTCTGCGTACTTACTTGAGACATTACTTTATCGAATTCAGCTTTTGTTACTTGATCCATATGGTCAAATGGTGAGGTTTCATTTAATTGTGTTGATGTAACGAGTGGTGAGAGCAGATAGTATCCTGCAATGGCGACAATGAGTACTAAAAATCCAAAAGAGTAATTATTCATCCTTTCAAAAAATAATAGTGGTATTTAAGTTGTTCTATATGTCACTTAGAACATGGAGGTGGTGGTAAGTGTGTTTTTCATGATCATTTAGTAATTCTAGTCTTCCTGCATCCAAGAAACAAAGATGAGCATGGCCTTCATGACTTCCTACTTTTCCTGTCTGTGTGAGTTCATCATATCCTCTGCCAGATACAGTGATATTCATGCTGACTATGGTTTCTTGATGCTCTAATCTGAACTTTTCATAGGCATATTTTCCTGCAACTTCCTCTAAATTTTGAGCTACAGTTCCCTGGAGGGGAAGCCACATACCTTCATATAGAATAAAGCCATTTTTTGTAATGGGATCTTGCTCTTCATCAAACATTGTTTCAAGTTCACTCTCTTCAAAGAAAATAAAAAGGTGATTACTTGGATCGCAACTTCCAATCAAATGTCTAATACGTCAACTTCCTTTGCATGAGCTTGAATAAACTCACGCCTTGGAGCTACTTCATCTCCCATAAGCATTTCAAAAGTTTTATCTGCAGAAACTGCATCTTCAATATTGACTTGTTTGAGTCTTCGATTTTCGGGATTAAGTGCTGTTTCCCATAGTTGGTCTGCATCCATTTCACCAAGACCTTTGTAACGTTGAAGTCCAATTCCTTCGCCGCCAAGTTCAGCAGTGATCGTTACACGTTCTTCTTCATCGAGTGCATACATGACTTTTTTACCTTTGGTTAACTTGTACAATGGAGGCTGAGCAATGTATAAAAATCCTGCATCAATAATTCCTCTCATATGTCTGAAGAAAAATGTTAATAGTAGTGTTCTAATGTGACTACCATCTACGTCTGCATCTGTCATGATGATTATTTTATGATATCTTGCTTTTTGAGCATTAAATTCATCGCCAATTCCTGACCCTAATGCAGTAATAAGTGTTACAATTTCATTATTTTTGAAAATTTGATTAAGTCTTGCTTTTTCTACATTTAATACCTTACCTCTAAGTGGCAGAATTGCTTGGAATTTTCTATCTCTTCCTTGCTTTGAAGAACCGCCAGCAGAGTCACCTTCTACGATGAATACTTCTGATTCAGCAGGATCTTTTGATGCGCAGTCAGTTAGTTTTCCAGGAAGTGAAGACCCCTCTAAAAGTCCTTTTCTTCGCGTTAATTCACGTGCCTTTTTAGCAGCTTCTCTAGCTTTTGCAGCACTGAGAAGTTTTTGAACAATTTGCTTTGAGATTACTGGGTTTTCTTCTAAAAATGCTGAGAGTTTTTCAGATACAATGCTGTCAACTAATCCCCTGACATTACTGTTACCTAATTTAGTCTTTGTTTGACCTTCAAATTGCGGTTCAGGTAATTTTACTGAAATTACGGCAGTAAGTCCTTCACGAACATCTTCACCTTGTAGGGAGGATTTATCGAGCTTTTTCTTTTCTAGGTATTTATTGAACACTCTAGTAATTGCTGTCTTAAATCCAGAAACGTGTGTTCCGCCTTCGTGAGTATTAATATTGTTTACGAATGAGAATAAATTCTCCTTGTATCCTGATTGATACTGCATGGATATCTCAAGTATGATATTATCTTGCTCTTTTTCAAATGTGATTGGTTCATGGAATACTTCTTTGTTTTCATTTAGGTACTTTACGAACTCAGTAATTCCACCTTCGTAATGAAAGATATCTTCTTTTTCAGTTCTTTCATCTGAAATTGTTATTTTGATTCCTTTGTTTAGGAATGCAAGTTCACGCATTCTGTTAGCAAGAGTTTCATAAACAAATTCAACAACTTCAAATATTTCAGTGTCGGGTGTGAATACTATAATGGTTCCAGTGATATTCGTAGTGCCATCTTCACTTACTTCGCGAGTTTTAATTCCTTGCTTGAATTCTTGAGAATAAATTTTACCTTCTCTGTGAACTTCAACTTTTAAGTGAGAGGATAGTGCATTTACAACACTGATTCCTACCCCGTGAAGACCACCTGAAACTTTGTATGTGTTTTTATCGAACTTTCCACCAGCATGAAGCTTTGTCATAACCACTTCAAGTGCTGAAACACCGAATTTCGGATGAGTTGCTACAGGGATACCGCGACCATTATCTTGAACTCTAAGTGTTCCATCTTTTTTGATAGTTACTTCAATTTCATCACAGTGTCCTGCAAGTGCTTCATCTACGCTGTTATCAACAACTTCATAGACAAGATGATGTAGACCCCTAATACTCGTTGAGCCAATATACATGCCCGGACGCTTTCTTACGGCAGTTAAACCCTCCAAAACTTGGATGTTTGATGCGCCGTAATCTTGGTTAGAATTTTCATTATTCGTCATATAGTTATCCTCAATAAAAAGTGATTATTTCCCCACAATTATACCTATTTGATTGGTGGTTTTGTTTATAAATTTTATCATGGATCTGAGGTTATAATATCATGTAACAAAGATGTGTGAAAGTAAGAAAAAAGAGGGGGAATTCCCCCTTAAAATGTTAGAACTTCCTAGATAGAAAGTCGTCATCAGAACTTGCGCCCTGCAGGATTGTAGCATCCAATAATGAAATAAAACCACGATCCACTTCCACCTCTAAATAGTCGTTATACATATGTCCTTTACTCTGTGTAGTCATGCTACCACCCCCGTGTATATATAATGGGAATCTTTATAATATATTCCTTCGCTCTATGTTATATATTAAGCATATACCAAAAAAGGGAAATTAACATGGATGTAAGAAAAATCATAGCATTTGGAAAGTCGTCGTTTGTCGTCTCACTACCCAAGAAATGGCTTGACAGATATCACCTAAAGAAAGGAGATGTACTGTTTGTTAACCAAGAAGGAGATAAACTCATTATAGCTCCTGAAGAGAAGGAAGAAGTAAGAGAAGAGACAAGAAGAATCATCCAAACCGATAAAAAATCTTTAAAGCGCCTCCGCAGAGAAATTTCTTCAGCATTTATCAATCATACAGATTACATAATTCTAGAAGGGAAAACACTCCCTACACATGCAGCTAAGCTTGTTGAGATCATTCATGACCTCATTGCCCTCGAAATAGTTGAGCAGAGCCACAATAGGATCGTTGCAAGGGACTTTCTTCGTGTTGGTGATGTTCGTGTAAGCGAATACTTGCGTAAGGCAGACATTGTTGTACGCTCAATCCTGGCTGATTTGAAAAATCCTAGTTACGATGACTTTGATGATATTCTTCTTCGTCAAGAAGGTGTTACTCGCATACATCTACTCATACTAAAGGTTCTAAAGGCAATACATACTAATCCTACTGCCTACAGAAAACTTGAAATTGATGGAGACATGGTTCTTTCATATACTCGTTTTAATTTTGGACTACAGAACATTAGTCTTGCCCTCAGAGAGATTTCTAAAATAATGAAAACGATGAAAGGCAAAGAATTAGCCTCGACTAGATCAGTTGTTGGTGCTCTTGAAGCTGATTACCTCGAACTTATGAAGGCACATATATCCCAGAACATTGAAAGAGCTCTAGATTTTAGTGAGCGTCGCGATGTGGCACTTGAGATTATTGAAACAGATTTCAAGAAAGATGGAGCTGTGAGGTACATCATCATGAGTAATGCTGCATACATACATAGAGAAATGCATGAAATGGCACACCGAATTATTGCCTAGTCAGTACCTTTATAAATGATCTCCTGTCTTTACCTACATGGATGACAGGCAAATACTTGCTGAACTAGAGAAAACTCGCTTAGGCATAAATGCGGCCCCTCATGTCCAAGATCTACACTACCAGGTTGCCAACCGTAATGTGAAGAAAGTTGAAACTAGGCGAATGCAAGGAACGGTTCTCATTGAAGGCAGCGAAGTTCCTTCAAATACTTACATGCTTAAAAGAGCAGACAATTTACCAAAGGACCATCCCACTAGAGTTGCCCTAGAAAAGGAAGCAGACTTGCACAGAGTTATGTGCAAGGAAGGATTTAATGACATTGCAGAATTCACCGGTCTTTTTTCAGATTCTTCAAGTTCAGTATTAACTATGGAATATATACCTGCAGTTTCTTTAGACACCATGTATCCAAAAATATCAGCTTCAGCAGGATCACTTGAACGCGTACTTGCTAATTTACCTCAGATCCCTCTTACTGATGAAATCATTGAAAACTATGGCAGGAAGGAAGTAATGGAATTACTGCACCATAACAGAATCAGACTAGAGGGTAAATACGTAAGACTTTCTCCCGATGTTATGGAACTACACGCATTAAATTATGGCGCTCATATACCTCACGAATCTCAAAGAAGAGCCGATTTTTTTGAAGCTCTTGAACTAAATTTTGCATTCCAAGAAAGAGCAACAGACATATTTACCAGTCGTAGAAAAAAATATCCAATAGGAGAACTCGGTCCTGAAGAGATGAGAAAGCAGATATCTAAATCCCTCAAGGCAATTAACCTTAAAGGGAAAATTTCAGACTACCATAGAAAAAAACTCGCAGAAGGCCTATCAGATTTACTTATACCACAAGTAGTGAATGGAAAAAGAACATATTCTCACGGTGATTATTTTGGAATTAATGTATTAGTTGACCCCATAAGGGAAACTAGTCGTTGCACAATTATTGACTTAGAAGGAATGACAAAAGCACATCCTATTACTGATCCTGCTGGCTTTATTTTACAAGCAAGAAATATTCAGGGCATACAACAATCACTGCAAGACGAGATGTGGGAACGAACATACAGCTGGCTCGACATCGATCCAGAGGATGATTCCATAAAATATATGGCCCAACTTGCAAGTGGTCTTCGAACCGTAGGAGTTTTGGAAGGGATTTTTGCATCAGATCAGTTCCACAACCATACTGACTACCATACTCAATTTTTACACACTAAAAACAAAGCAATGGTTGAAGGAATTAGAACCGATCTTTATTCATTGAGAGAGTGTAGTAGTATAAGTCCAGCCGTTAAGAAAAATGTTTTAACACCACTGAGAATACTTGTAAATAACTACAGAAAAGCAATTACAAAAAAGAAATATATTTCATTACCTTAGACTCTTTCAATTTCTATCTTACCACTTTTTACAGTAATGACTGCTTCGTGATCTTCAGTGAATTTTGAGAATTTAGAAATGATTTTGCTAAGTAAAATTCTCTCCCCTCTAAAATCGAGTTTACTAATTATTTTTTGAGCGCCATTCCCATTTGCTTCTTCAACAATGTCAGTTGCTGTTTCAACACCTATTTTTGCATTTTTGAAAGCAATTGTTTTTTGTTTTAGGAATGCTGCGAAATCGCCAGGAATGTTTCTAGAAGTAGTCTCCATTATCCCTTGTAGTCCAGGAGATAAATTTGCTTCGAGTACTAAAGGTCCTTTAACACTTTCAAGAATGTCTACTGCGCAAATATCTGCACCAAGTGCTCTTGCCGTATTAATTGCCACTTTCTTTGTGTGAGCATCAAGTATGACTGCTTCAGCAGATCCACCTGCATGAATATTTGCTCTTTTTTCGCCGCCGGATGCTTTTCTCATCATAGCAGCAACAACTTTGTCGCCAACTACAAGAGCCCTAATATCTTGGCCATCCGTCTCAATGTATTCTTGCATAACAACTGCCTGCTTTAGTCCTTCGAGTGTATCAAGAATACCTGCAGCAGATGCTTCTGATTCAGCAAACATAACGCCTTTGCCATGTGTTCCACCTGGAATTTTTAAAATAATTGGGAAATTGATTTCTTTGAGAAGTGCTTTTGCAGCGCCAACAGTAGGAGTTAAATATGTTTCAGGCGTTGGAATACCTGCTTTTTCAAGTGCAAGATGAGTGAGCATTTTGTCGTTAACAACATTGTAAGCCCAGGGTTTAATTGGAATGTAGGCTTTAGCTTCAAAGAAGTCTGCAAGTGCATGCTGCATCTGGGCATAACGGAATGAAGATTTGAGGTAAACGCAATCGTAATGGGTAGTGAGTTCTTTTCCTTCAACAAGAACAACAGGTTTCCCCTTACCAATTCGCATTTCAACTTTTCTAATATCAATATGATGTACATCATCAAATTCTTTAGCTAATGCTGCAAGAATTCTCTTACTTGTTTCACTGCCCATACTAAATAATGCAACTCTCATTGTTCACCTTTATTTGGATCAATAATAAATCCTTGTTTTAATACATCCTGTCCAATTAAGATAGGATATGTCATAGAACTTCTGTCAAAAACGGTAAATTTACCAACTACAGTTTTATTTTCTAATACGATGTCTAATTCAACAACGTCTCTTCGAGTTACGCCGTGTGAAGATCTTACTAATTTCGTACCCACTGGTTCAGTGTTACAGGCAACCGCAAACGATTCATCAATGGAACCAATAGTTGCTCCAGAATCGATACGTGCAGTTACTTCTTTACCGCAAAGAGTTACCTCTTCCGTAAGTCCTAGTACTACCTTATCTTCAAACATAGAATTATTCTTCTTGCTCTACCTTAACGTGTTTTGTTTTGTGAATTCTTGCACTCGATGATGTAGCAATAATTAAATCTTCAGTAAATCCTGCAATTTCACCACTCAATGCATCACACGTTTTTCGTAATTTAGCAACAGCCCTCTTTAATTCAGTAATATCTTTTTCTTTTAATGGTCTAATATTAATAAGCGCGATAGTGTGTCCGTCCCGAAGAGCGTCAACAACGTGTTTGATGTCTTCGAAATCATCCAGAGTAAATGGTCTTACAATAGCCTTTGATTTGGTCTCGATCTCATCATCCGTACCTAGTTCCACATATTCATCTCGTGGTTTTTCTGAAAATTCTTCTTCTATGTGCTCTGCACCTTTAAACTTGTCTTTTAGTTGATTTAGTAAACCCATTGTAATCCCTCCACTACGAATATGGTCGTCTGGGAGATTTATAAATCTTGTTATTCTCTAGAGGCTGTTATAGAAAGGCACTATGCCCTTTTTCTTCCATGAAGATAAGCAATTAGATTTTGTGCAAGTTCTGGAGTTGCCGCAGTAATGATGGGAGTTCTAATCTCATCATTCCCACCAACGCCATCTTGACTCCAGGTAAGGAATGGTTTATTTCCAATGTCATTCCCATCCATGGTCACCATCACGCCGCCTGCTTCTTTGATGAGCCCGTACGCTACGCCTAACTCGAGATTTCCTTTTCTTGTACATTCAAGAGCAAGATCTGCTTTTCCTTCTGCAACCTGCGTGTAGTATACACAAGAACCTCCTGAGCAGACTGGGTTAAAACCACCTGCACGTAGTGGATTTGAGAATGTGTCTATGACCGCATCAAAGTATTCGTCAGCATAGATCTTAAGATCTTGATCAAGGGATGTTTTTTTGGATGTATGTATGGAAGTAACTGTTTTCCATTATCTATGTGGCTACCTCTGCCAGGAACAGCATAATATAATTTCCCAGTTGCATGCTGCATTGCACCGTTGAACTCATAATCAGCGTATGTTGGGTTTGTGCCCCTTAAAATGGAGAACAGGGTTGCATAGAGTCCGCCAAAAGGACCTTCCCTGTAGAGTTTGGTACCATCTATGCCATCAAGTACTCCTGTGAATCGAGGTGCATCAGTTACTTGCGTTCGTGGATCATCTTCTCTGTGTTCTTCAGATCTCACCTTGATTGGTACGTTGTGTTTATGGAGAGTATTAAGTACTGCAACTTCAGCTTGGTAATCGCATGCAAGTGCCATCTCACCAAATCTGTTTTTTTCTTGCATTTCAAGGCCTCTCAAACCAAGACAATCGTGTGCACTTTTTGCATTTTTTAGAGCTTCTTTTCCAATCTCACATAGGGATGACATGAGTAATGGATAGTAATTTGGGTTTACAAGAATTCCGTATATTAATTGATGAAATTAATAAGAAAAAAATGAGAAAGAATCTTTAGAGACTATCAAATAACTTAGTAACCCTATCTTTG
>ENA-UOXV01003811-UOXV01003811.1-marine-metagenome-genome-assembly--contig:-NODE-3811-length-17945-cov-5.748463_pt1 | contig 17945 bp, 16 predicted proteins | sample MGYA00238165_ERZ766961 | MGnify/ENA primary metagenome ERZ766961 (study PRJEB28924, sample SAMN03173240) | marine metagenome | biome: Marine; feature: Water; material: Subsurface seawater | place: North...
GTGGTGCCTCTCTTTCTGTGACGAACGGAGAGCCGCGGTGGATTTTAATCTCTTGGCTCGTCAGGCGCTGCTGGTATCGGCCACATTTGATGGCAAAAACGATGCGTCTCCGCCTCCGTACCGCGGCGCCCACAAACACGATTACGTTTCTTCTACGAATGACTAATACGACGATGTGCTAAAAGGACCGGCGAGCTCGCGCGTGAGCCGCCTCAAGTCCCGTCGTTCTCTAAGTCGCCGCCTCGAGCCGTCCCTCCTCCACCTCCGCGAGCGTGCTCTGCGACGAGGACCGCGGCATCTTCAGCTGCAGGTCCAGGTCCAGCGTCTCGTTGATGTCCATGCTGGGGCGGCTCGCGTGCCCCGGCCGGTCATCGGCCACGTCCGGCTCGTCCATGATGACGGGCGAACACCCGGGCAGCGGGTACCGTCGTCGAAGCGCCTCGCGGAATCGCTCGTGCTTCACCCCCGGCGCCCTGGCAGCCGCGAACGCGTCCAGCGCCTGCTCCGCGCTCATACCCAGCGTCTGTATCAGGTAGCAGCACAGCACGAACCCGGTGCGGTTGAAGCCGTACGCGCAGTGTATCGCTATGTGGTGCTCCGGTCGTCTGCTCCAGAACTCGGACGCGACGGCGATGACCTCGTCGGTGCACTCGACGTTTGGCACCGATTTCGCCACGTTTCTGACGTGCACGCGCTCCAGGTCGTTCGGTACGCCGTCGGTGTACAGGCAATCGTGGTTGCTGAGGTCGATGATGAGCCCAACCTTGCGTCCGAGCGCGAGTTGCTCGGCCAGGAACTTCGGCAGGGTGAGGATGTTCGGCAGGGACTCCTCGGCGTCTTTGGCCAGGAGCGTCGGCGAGAGTGGGGTCTTCATGGGGATGAAACGCGACGGCGCGACGGGTTCGCCGTAGCTCGAGTAGTCCCCCCACTTCTGCAGCTTGCTGAGCACCGTGGGCACGTTATTCTCCGTCACCGCGGTGTTGAACACGTGACTCGCCGTGGACGTCGACGCGCACGAGTCGTCTCCCCACGAAGACGAGGGGCGCGTTTGATGTGCTTGTTCGTCGGCAGCCTTCCCCGCCGCGGGGACGGGTGCCGAGGCGCCCTCGACACGCGCGGTGGGCGGCGCGTGCTCGGGCGGCATATCTGCGTAGAGACGACGTGCACTCTAGCTAGAAATCCACCGACGGAGCCTCCTCTTCGAGTCGCGAGCGCCGCGTGAGGGTGTGTGGTGGGTGCCTCCGATGAAATCGCGCGGAGAAGGAATAAAGCGCCTGAAAGTTATCATGTTTGTCACATTGTAATCATTCTGAATACATGTACAAGTAGTTTGCATAATACCGTTTTGTGCACTTTTTTGCTAATTCCTTTTGCTCACTGTACGAGTATTTACGCACATTGAAGAATGTGTGTTTTGAAGAAAAATTTTCACGGGTGGGTCTTGGGCCAAGCCTCGAGAGCGCGGTGGCCCTCTCTAACCAGCGCGTCGGCACGTTTACGTAACGACGTCAAGTAGCTAACATGGGTCGCGTCCGCACCAAGACCGTCAAGAAGGTGCGTATCCCGTGGATAACGACGCGATCTTCCCTCCGGCCGTCGCCCGGCGTCGGTTTTCCGGCGCGCGGGGATGGAACAACCGGGCCTGCTCTGAAAACCCTAGTGGTGATGCCGCAATCTCTCTCTGACGTCGCGTCCCCTCCCTCCTCGATCCTCAGGCGTCCCGCGTCATCGTCGAGAAGTACTACTCTCGCCTGACCCTCGACTTCGACACCAACAAGCGCATCGCCGAGGATGTCGCCATCATCCCATCCAAGCGCCTTCGCAACAAGATCGCCGGTTTCACCACTGTGAGTACTCTCTCCCGAGGGTTTTTCGCGCATCATCCGCGGAACGTACCGTCGACCCGAGCGTCGACGCGGTGCATACGTAGGCGACGGTCGTGTCGATGGCGCGATACGCGTGTGATTAGCTCGTGAACGTGCCGTGGCGGGCGATTCGTCGCGTCGCGTGGGCTGTTCGCGCGCGTTACCGGGAGCCATCGAGCGGCTTTCTTTCTCGTCCAACAATCACCTCGATACAAAGCCTGTGTCGTCCCACAAGCACCCACCTGACCTCTTCCTTCCTTTCGTCCCTCTCTCGCAGCACCTTATGAAGCGCATCCAGCGTGGCCCCGTGCGCGGCATCTCCCTCAAGCTTCAGGAGGAGGAGCGTGAGCGCCGCATGGACTTTGTCCCCGACGAGTCCGCGCTCGCGGTGGAGACCATCGAGGTTGACCGTGACACCATGGACATGCTCAAGTCTCTCAACATGGCTAACCTTCCCGGCGTGACCCTGCAGCAGGGCCGCGGCCGTGGCGGTTTCCAGGGCAAGCGTGAGGGTGGGGGTAACCGCAACTAAGCGCTGTGTTCTCTCGATTAGGCGAGAGTAGACACTGGACTCGGTTAAGGTTTTTTGTAATGGACAGTGAAAGAGGTTCCGTTGGACTAAGTCGTCAACACTCGCGTCCGTCTACTCTAAGGGGCTCATCATCCGCCGTTGTAGCTCGCCGTCCGCGCCTTTGGTCACCTGCGTGACTGCGCATATCTGTGCGATGTCCTCCTCACCCCGCGTCAGGCTCGCCGTGAGCACCCCACAGTTGTTCTGAAACGAATCCTTCACGTCGTGCAGCGCTATGCCGTCGCTGTGGAACGTCATCGTGTGCGAACCCGCGTCGTAGTCTTTCTTTTCCGTCTCTCCCACCTGTGCTCGAGAATCGGGACACGCGTCAGTCAGTAGATGCGGGGATGTTATTCACGAAGCACGCGAGAGTGGAAACAAGCCGAGGGAACACCAGCTGGATCGGTTGAAACCTCGAGGGGAGAGGGGCGAGTCGTGCGCGGACGTACCTCGACCACGAACTTCATTTCCGTGATGTCAACCGTGTATTTCACCTTCCAACACGCCCCTTCGATCGGCTCGCTGAGTTTGAAGTCCACCTGCGAACGGTAATGTTGACGGTTGATGAGGTTAGAGGGTTGCGTAAAGTTCGACGGGGGCGGTTGGGGTCGACGCGAGGCTGAGGACGCACCTCCAGGTTTAGCTCCGCCGCCATCGGGGCGGGGTTCGGGCTGATGTCGAGCCTCGTCACGTCGACTCCCGCCACCATGTTGTGTCTCAACGAGTCTGGCCTCCCGACGTCGTGCCCTGCGCCCTGAGGAGTGAAAAATAGACGGCACCTGTGAATAAATTGTACTTTCCTCGTGAGAGAGGTGCTCTCCTTCACAACTCTTACGCGCTTGACCACTCGACGACACAACAAACGTCGTTGGGATTTCGTGCAAGGCGGGCGAACCAACGTCAACTCCCACGACGTGCGCCTCCTCGGCACACGCCACGACACCCAGCGTCCAACGACGTCAAATTCCGGTGAATTCCCGGAGGTTGAATTGTCACGATGGGGCGCCTCGATACTCTCCTGGCGCTCAACTCCGCCCATGAAGCGAGCGGGTGGCGGCACGTCGACGCTCGCGATGTCGTTCGTGCACTGACCAAAGCATGCGGGGTCTCCGCGGGCTTCGGGCTTCCTCGTGAGGTCCGGGGGTCGGTGCTTCTCCGCGCCCTGGTGTCGTGCAAATTAATTCCCGGCGATGCGCCTCGCGCGGTGCTCGCCTCCGCGCTCGTGGTCGAGGCCAACGTACCGGTCCCGACCGGTGACGCGCCCATCGTGACTGAACGTGCGCTGTTTAGCACCAACAGGCTCGTCAGCGCCGTGTGTCTGCTGTGCGGCGGGTCCGTGGACGACAAGATCGGGCTCTGCTTCGCCGCGTGCGACGTGGACGCGATCAAACGCCTGAGCCAGCACCAGGCGAAGGGTTTCTTCGCCGAGGATGCCGTCACGGTGGCGTACGCGGCGGCGCACGATGTCATCGGAGATAGTGCCGACCTGCAGTGGGCGATTGCGGTCTGGGAGCGCAAGCTGAGGAGGTTCTTCGGCGGCAGGCCCGGGCTTCAGTCGCGGGGCGACGTCGCGATCAACGAGGAGGAGTTCAAGCGTCTCGCGTCTCAAGCGTTGGATTCCATGAGCCGCGAGGCTGTGGAGGAGGCGGTCAAGGAAAAGGAGCTGATCGATGACGAAGTGTTCGAGGATGCCCCCGATCAGTTCCAATCGGGCCACAGGAGAGAGCCGTCGCTCGTCGAGTCTCTGGCCATGCTGCTCAAGGGTGGCGAGCACAGCCGCCAGCCGTCCAAGGACGAGGACGTGGAGGCGGGCAACAGGGGTGGCCACCACAGGAGGGACAGTAGCACGATAAGCGCAAACAGCGGAGAAACCCCGGGTTTGTTGAACCTCCTGAACAACCTGAACAGCGGCATGAAGGCCCAGCACGAAATGAAGGCCCAGCACGAGCGGCGGCGGACGGGTTCTTGGGACGACCGCGACGTCCAACCCAGGCACGCCCGCAAGCCGTCCGACGGAGCAGGCGGGTCGCCGCTTCGATTCGCGTCACCGCCTCGTGGAGAAGGCGCGATGAAAACGCCGGAGGGTATGCCGAAGAGCGCGCTGCGCAAGTCCAACTCCGCGCACCAGCTCTCCCCCGTGGAGTCACCCGACGGTTCAACGGCGTCGAAGAGGTTGGACTACGGGCTCGAGGACTCAAAGGATGCGAACAGGGAAGAAGCCGCGGTGAGACGCAGCGGAGAGGTCGGGACCAGTGTCGCTCATGATAACGGTGGTCTCGCGAGCAAGCCGCGCCCACGGCCGCTCAAGGTTGACTTCGACCAGAGCGTCCAGGACAACGGCGGGTCCAACCCCGGCGACCGACGCCGACGCGGCGACGAGGGGGACGGAAAGGGGAAGATGACCAAGGAGGAGATGAGACGCGCGGAGCTCAAAGCCGCGCTCGCCGCCGCGCAGGAAGACACCGAGATCGCGCTGGAGGGTCAGGAGGACGTGGACAACACGTTCGATTCGGCGGTGGCGTTTGTCCAGGAGGTTGGCATCCGAATGTTCCTGTACAACATCGTCAAGATGTTGGTGGTCATCGCCGTCATCGCGGCGGACGCGTGCGCGTGCGTGTGGACCATGTTCCACTTTGGCATCGTCATCGGGCTCTCCGTGGTGATGTGCATCAACGTCGCGCTCGCCTTGCTGTTCGGTTTCTTCGTCATTCGGTACAACAACCGCGCAACCGGCCAGATGCACATGGAGTACGGTCAGCACATGATGAGGGGGATGACCGAGCTGGTCAACAACAACGCCTTGAAGGAGGTCTCGGACTCGCTCACGGCCATGTCTCGCATCTCGGCGAATCAAGGGGACAACGGTAAGTTCAGGGACGACAGCGTGCGGGGAGGGAAGCAATCCAGGCGCACGTACTCCGACGCGGTCTGATAGTCTTCGTAGTCTTCCGATAGTCTTTAAAGCCGTTCACCGGCCAATACACTTATTACAAGGATGACACTACTCTCATCGCCCCTGGCCGATGAGCTCGCGGGTCTGGACCATGTTCGCGGTCACGACATCGAGCCTGGTCTTGGGCAGGGGGGCGATTCCGTTCGAGTTGAAGTGCCCGCTGACCTGGCTGACGGCGTTGTAGAACGCCCGGCCGGAGGCGGTCTTGGCCGACCCGCCCGGGGCGTACTTGCCCGCCCACACGTTGCTGTCCTTCTTCAGCTGGGAGATCCTCTTCTCCCGGGTCATGTCGTAGATGTCCAGGCCCAGCACCTCCTGCATCTCGTCCACGAGAACGAGGGTATCCTTCTGGTAGTTGGTCAGGTCCGGGTTGGTGGAGGTCTTGGCGATCTCAACCTTCCTCGCCGACTTGGCCTCGTAACCATCGAGGTTGGACGTGTCGCCGGAGAGGAGGTTGGCCCTGCATTCGGCACCCCCCTCGGTGGGGTCGCACACCGTGATCCTATTCATGGCGTTAGCGCGCTGCGCATCGGAGAAGAGCGCGGCGGTGGACGCGAGGCCCGCGAGGAGCACCGCGCGGCGCTGGGTTGGGAGCGAGACCGAGACATCATCGGAGGAACCGGCACCGCATCGCACGGCGGAGACGCGAGCGTTCGCGGTCTTGTTGGCGACGACGGGGCGCGCCACGGCGATACGAGCGGAGACGGATGCGAGAGCCATCGTGTGAATTGGTTTTTGGATCGACTACGACGCGTGCGATGTCGTGAGGTGTGGCGGTGCTCCGGACACATCCGCGCTTTATTCTATCGACTCGAGAGCGAGTGACGTCACCGATCTGCTCGTCATCCGGAGACCTGACGCGAGCCGCGCGCTGACAGGAAGGCGAAGGCTTCTCGTTCCACCGATGCTTTTGGCCATCCATCACAGGGCCGAGCGCCCTCGTGCGTGGTGCCGTGTGGGGCGGGTCGTATCGGGTTGGAGACGGGTCGTATCGGTTTGGAGACGGGCCGTCTAACCGCGGCGAGACGCCGTCCACCGGGCCCCATGGCGAGGCGGGAACCACTCCTCGTGAGGGCGACGAAATGGATGGGCACTTTTGTCGCCTCGTCGATGATCGCAGCCTGGCTGACTCTGTGTGTGATGCGGGCGGTTTTCATCCCCACGGTGGACGCCAAGATGACGCTGTTCCCGTCGTCAGGCAAGATTGGCAAGAAAGTCCACCCAGATCCGGACGTCCAGTTCCCGATGGCTCCCACGCCCGCGCCCGACGACGGGGTCTCATGGGATGACCAAACCGCTCGAGCGAGCGCAGCCGAGGACGTTCGCGCCATGTTCCACCACGCGTACGACAACTACATGACGCACGCGTTTCCCCACGATGAGCTCAAACCGCTGAGTCGCACGTGGACCGATTCCCTCGGCGAGCTCGGCAACCTGGACATGAAGCACCTGCCGGAGGACTACGCGGGCGTGGCGCTGACGCTCATCGACGCCACCTCGACGCTCGCCGTGCTGGGGAACAAGACGGAGTTCGCGCGGAACGTGCGATGGATGGAACGTAACCTGGACTTCGACATCGACGTCAGGGTCAACGCGTTCGAGTGCAACATTCGCGTCCTCGCGGGGCTTCTCTCGGCGCACGTCATCGCGCTCGGGGACGGCGGGCTTTCCACGGGCTCGAAGAGAGGGTCGGGCTCGAAGAGAGGGTCGGGCTCGTGGTTCGGGAAGGGAAGGGGATCGGGATCGGGACCGTCTTCGTTCGATAAAGACGGTGGCGTGGGACGGTCGATGGGTCCGCCGTTCATGCCGGAGTACACGGGTGGTTTGCTGCCAAAGGCGCTGGACCTGGGTGAGCGTCTGCTGAGGGCGTTTGGCACTAAAACCGGGATGCCGTACGCGTGGGTTAACCTTCGGCACGGCGTTCGAGCCGGGGAGACCAACGAGACGAACGTGGCGGCGGTGGGGTCGTTCATACTAGAGTTTGGGATGTTGTCGAGGCTGAGTGGCGACCGGAGGTTCGAGCGCGCGGCGCGTGGGGCTATACGTTCCATGTGGTCCATCAGGGGTGAAAGGGATTTGCTCGGGAACACGCTGGACGTGCAGCGGGGGACGTGGGTCGTTCGCAGCGGCGGCATCGGCGCGGGGTGCGACTCGTTCTTCGAGTACCTGCTCAAGGCGTACGTCATGTTCGGCGACGACGAGTACTACCACATGTTCTCGGACGCGTACGTGGCGGCCATGAGGTACTACCACGACGACGGGTGGTACCACGAGGCGCACCTGAACACGGGGGTGGCGACGCACGCGCAGGCCACCAGCCTGCAGGCGTTCTGGCCGGGGATGCAGACCCTCATCGGGGACGTGGAGGCTGCCCGAGCTACGCACGCGAGGTTTGCATCGGTGTGGGACAAGTACGGCGTGTTCCCCGAGCGGTTCATGTACCGCGAGCAGCACCTGCATCCGACGGAGAAGCACTACCCGCTTCGGCCGGAACACGCCGAGTCAACCGCGATGCTGTACATGGCCACGAGGGACGATTCTTTTCGGACCGTGGGCGCGAGGCTCCACGCGGACATCACGCGACACACCAGGGTCCCCGGCGGTCACGCCTCGGTGCGTGACGTGTCCACCAAGGCGTTGGAGGACCACCAGCACAGCTTTTTCCTGGCGGAGACGTGCAAGTACCTTTACCTCCTGTTCGACGACTCGTTCATGGACGGGCGTAACGTGGTGTTCACCACCGAGGGACACCCACTGCCGGTGTTGGCGTGGGAGAGCCGGGAGGATACGGAAGATATGGGCGGTGCGTCGGTGGGTTCGTGGGCGAGTGACGGCAAGAGCAGGTACAACGGCGAGAGCGGGTCCGACGGCGGCGGGGAGGTGTTTGACGCGGCGGAGGAGGACGTCGTCGTGGCCATCATCGAGGCTGCGACGGAGAGGATGCGGCGAGAGAAGGACGAGGAGGGCCGGGTGGACCGAACGAAGACGTACGGCGGCGGAGAGTATCGCGCGTCATGGAGCGATCCCACGGCGGCGCTCGTGGGTGAGGGATTCAACGGCGCGGGGTGGGGCCTGACCGAACGCGTCTGTCCCAACCTCGACGTCATCGGCACCGCGCGAACCGTGGGCGCCTGCACCCCGGTAGACGCGTCGCGTGCGTCATCGCTCACCTCGTCCGCGCCGCCGGGTGATGGGGATAGTGTCGAGATGGCGGCCAAGCTCAGTGGGCTACAGTCGCGGCTGGAGCGGCTGAAAGAGGCGATGGCGGCGGCGAACAAGGCTAACACGGGGAGCCCTCAGAAGCTCCAGGAGATGATGAACGAGTTTGTCAAAAGCGAAGCCACGCGGGCCGGCAAGTCGGTGGAGGACGAGAAGGTCAGCAAGAAGGCGTACCCGACTGTGGGTGGTAACGCCCCCAAACCCTCGCCCGTGCGTGGTCCCCCGGTGCGTCGAGCGAACGTCAAAGGGGAGGACAGCGAGTGCCACGTCCTGGACCTGAAGGAGGACCACAGGTGCAAGGATGACGCCGACTGCGGCGTGGACGCCAAGTCGTGTTCGCCTCGCGAGTGCTCCCAGCACAAGTATTGCTTCACGGCACCGTAGTCGATGTGATCAAATTCGATATTCGCGAGGCGTGGACAGTATCATCCGTTCTACGTCAACACAAAGGAGAACCCAGCCAACCCAAGCGGAAACGCGCCGTCATCGGCCCTCCATCTCCCTGAACTTCCTCTCGAGCGGATCTTCGAGCTCGAGTTCTTCTACCGACGGCGTCACCGCATCCTGGAACTTGGCCGCCGCTTCCCTCGCGTTGAGCTCCGCCGCGCTGGCCATGTTCTCCTTCAACACACTCTCCAGCTTCTTAGCCTGCGACGCGAGGGACTCAACGCTCTGCTCCACCCGCGCCACCCTCCCCTTGGCCTCGGCGGCTCGTCGCTTGGCGTCCTCCATCTTCGCCTGCACGCGCTTGCGCTCGGTGAGGTGTTTCCTCGCCGTGTCGTCGTCCCCGGACTGCACCGCGGCGGTCGCCATGTTGTAGAGCTCGTTAGCCTCCGCCTCGAGACTCAGTGTGTCCTCGAGCTCGAACCCCAGGGACTCCTTGGCGGTCTTCAAGGCATCCTCCGCGTTGGCTAGGGACTGCGCCACCTCCGTGACCATCGCCACCATCTCTTTGGAGATGCCCTGCTTGCGGAGCGCCTCGTCTTCCATGCGCGCAGCCTTCTTGTTCGCGCCGAAGCTCGCCCCCACGTTCCCACCGATGATGGCCCCGAAAGGCCCGAGCAGGAGGCCACCGAGCACCGCGCCACCCACCGCACCGCCCACGGACTCGTCCACCTTCTTCTTCCTGTCGCCAAAACCCATGGCCTCCACGCGGACGGGTCCGCGCCTCGTCGCGGTCGTCGCGCGAGCGCCGGAGGTCACGCGTCTACTGCCCGTGACGCCGGAGGTCACGCGTCTACTGCCCGTGACGAACGAGGTCGCGGACGTGAGCGTCGACATGGTCGGATACAGGCGGGAAAGCGCGTGAGTCGTGGTTGAAATAATGGCGATTGGGTGGCTCGGGCCTCGGCGGGGATTGCCTTCCAGCAGTCAGTGCCAGTCGCCTGCACCCCCGGCTCTCGATCTCCCGCGGGGGAACTTTCTCCTGGTTTGGAACCCCCGAATTTGAAAAATCTGCCAGATGGCCAATCAGAAACGGGAAGGCGGGAAAGCAACTGAATACTTCGCGGCGACGGGCACCCAAACACGCGCACTCCTCACCACACCGAGCACATCCGTCTTCGTTCGATCCCCACGATGTCGATGTCCAGCGCGATGATGGCTCCCGCGTTCGCCGCGCGCGTCGTCTCCCCGGCGCGCCGCGACGCCCGCGCGATCCGCTCGCGAGCCGGCGGACGCGCGACGTTTTCGGTTAAGCCAAATAAGGGCAACAACGAGATCGTCGCCCGGGCGTTCAGCATCGTCGAGCCCGCGACGAAGGTGTCTTTCCCGAAGACGTTCAACGTCCACGGCGGTGATACGATGCAGTGCATCGGTGCGGGCGTGAGGGAGAAGAAGATCGCCATCATCAACGTCAAGGTTTACGGCGTCGCCATGTACGTCGACCCCGCCGGGTGCAAGGAGGAGATGGCAAACGGCGGGTCTCTGCTCACCGGCTCCTTCGATAAGGCGCTCCTCGTGCAGCTCGTGCGGAACGTCGACGGAAAGACGTTCTGGGAGGCGCTCGACGAGGCGGTGGGCCCCAGGATCCGGCGCATCGCCACCGACATGGCGACGGCGGAGGATGAGGACGGCAACTTCATGGCGACGGTGGCGGAGGCGGCTGAGGTGGCGGAGGAGAAGGCGATGGACGAGTGCGATTCCATCAAGGGACTGTTCCAGGGCCGCAAGCTCCGCAAGGACGACAAGGTCCTCATCTGGTGGTCCCCGAAGAAGGGCAAGTTCGAGATTGGCGTCGTGGGAGGCACGCCGCTGGAGCTCACGTCCCCGCAGCTCGCGCAGGCCGTCTTCGACGTGTACTGCGGCGACGACCCGATCTCCCCGGTCGCGTACCAGTCCTTCGTCGACGGCGCCGCCGCGCTGTGAGGGGCTTCCCATCATTCATTACCGTCAAGCACGCCATATATTACTCGTCGTGTCGCATGTACTTTTGCACATTATCACTTATCGATAGGGTCGGTTGTAACCAATTTATTCAAGCGCTATAGCCGGGAGAGCCCGGGGGAGAACCCGCGACGTCCGCAGCCTCCTCTGCCGTCTCCACCACCGGTTTCTCGCGCACCTTACCGCCGATGTTCTTCTCGGGCCCCAACAGCGAGTACCGCGATTCGTCCACCCGCGCCCATTCGTCGCCGCATTTAGCGAGCCAATCCGCGCTCACCGCGCTCGCGCCCGACTTGGCCGCCCACTTGACCTTTTCCGTCTTACGTCCTCCATCCCCGTCACCTTCCGCGTGCGCCACGATGTGCGTCGCCCCTTTCCCGTCGTCGACGGAGGTGAGAACCTCCGCCCCCAACGCGGTGGCGAGCAGCCACAGCGGGTGACGCTCGGGCCTCGGCTCGGATTGGGCGACGACGCGGGAGAACACGACGCGGACGTCAGCCAGCGGACCGTCCTCCGGGACCGTGAGCAGCCTGCGCACGTCCCTCGACTCGAGCTTCAACGCCGCCTCCTCGTCCGACACCGGCTTGTTTATTCCGCTGTTCCGCGTTTTCGCACCCTCCGTCTCCGCCGCGGATCGAAGCATCGCCGCGTCCATGTCGGCGGTTGCGTCATCCGCGGTGTTCGCCGCGGCGGTGCCCTCGAAGAACCTGCGGTGTGCGGCGGCTATGACGCCGAGCACGTCCCTGAGCTGAACCCGGTCGCCGTTATCTCCCTCATCGCGCCACTCGCGTTCCATCACCGACCGACCGGGCTGCCTGAAGCCAGCCGCGGACTGCTTGAAGAAGTGGTAACGGTCGATGCGGATCAGGTTGGCGAGGTTCTTCGGCCACACCCTGTCGGTGTCGTCGGTGATCAGGACCGTCGGCTCCGCCCCGAGCACGATGTCCAGGTCTTTTTTGTGCTGGCTCGTGCTGTCGCCGCTTCCGATGACGCGTCCGTTGAACAGCTCGCCGGTGGGATCCAGGAGTTTGGCCATCTCCCTCGCGTAGTTCCTGTCGCCCATGGTATAGATGTACATGGTACACAGCTGGCTCGCCGCCCTGAGGAACGCGTGCGCGTGCGGCCGGAGCTTGGTGAACATGGCCATGTGACGCAGGCAGTTGAGGTTACGCAAGGGAGGGTCGGTCCCGGGGAACGGTCCGTCCGGTGACTTCTCGTCCTCGTCCGGTGACTTCTCCTCCTCGTCCGGTGACTTTTCATCCTCGGCGGCTTCCTTCTCCTCCTCACCGGCTTCCTTCTCCCCGTCCTCCCCCGCGCCGTCCTTCTTCGTCTCCGCGTTCTCCACCGCCGCGGGATCTTCCACCGCCTGGATCGTCGCCGCCGCACGTTGAACGTCGTCCTGACCACCCCCGTTCGCCTCGCAGTCCGCGGCGGCGATGATCCGGTGCATCACGTAGTGCTCCTCCTGCGACAGCTCCGAGAACCTGGCGCTGTTCAGCAGCGTGTGGTCCAGGTCCAGCACCAGCACCAGCCTCCCGCTCCGTAAGATCCGTGCCTTCTCCTCCCTCTTCGCCTTCTCCAGCTCGGTGTTGCTCATCTCCAGTCCTTGGTGGATGTACCTCACCGCCGTGCTCCCCGAGGTTCCTTTCTCCTCGGCGTCTCCTTTCTCCTTCTTCAACCCGCAGCGGATGCAGATGTCGAACATGAACCCTGGGTGGGGAGGACAGACGGGAGAATCGTCGGCGGGACCCTTATCCCCGTCGCTGGGACCGTTCCCTGACGGCGCGACTCTGCGACGCTTCACCCCAGACCTCTCCGTCGGTGCGGAGTCTCCCTTGGCTTCGCCCGCCTTTGCAGCAGCCTGGCGCTCCATCGCCCCCTTGAGCAGCGACGCGACCGCGCCGCGCCCCGTCGACGGTGCCTGCGCCGCGATCACCACGGCGGGTGCGGCCACCGTCGGTTTCTCTTGCTCTTGCTCGACGGCCATCTCAGCCTCGAGCTCGGCGGCGAAGTCGTCGTCGGAGTCATCCTCCGAACTCATCCCTATCGTGTCCTACTCAGACGAATGTAAACGGCACAATAACCCCCTTCACCCTTCCAGCCTTCCCGGCAGCCGCGAGGCTGTGGAACCGTGTTGGATCCACCCGAACCGATCGACGGGCCGTGTGTCCGATCAGGAAGCGCCGAGTCGCTCTCCTGGCACTCGACCCGTGCCCCCAACGCGCACCGTGGGTCTGAACGAAAGGCCTGCAGCCAACCCGCGTATCGTGACTCAGCGCGCGAACGATGACGAGCCCGTGGTGATCGCAACCGAGCCACGAGGCTGGCCCCGAGTCGAACCGAAGGGACGGGCGCGTGCTTCGCCACAAGCGGACGCGCCCGAGTCACCGAGTCACCCAAGACCGAACATGCGTGTCATCGCCACCGTCTTCGTCGCCGCCGCGCTCGTAGCGGGCCGCGTGGAAGCCTCACGCGACCTGAGCGAGAGCCCGAAGCCCACGCCCAGCCCGATGTGCGAAACCTGCGAGGAGTTCGTCACCATGGGCGAGGCGTACCTGAACGATCCGGCGACCCTGAACGCCATCACGGACAAAGTGAACGAGGTCTGCGAGACTTACGCGGGCACGAAGCACGAAGCCATGGTGAGATGCCGACCCACTCCCCAACCCTCCCTCCCGGGCCGAACCCTCGCAGACAGACGACCGACTCGAGCGCGCGTGTAATTTCCAGATCTGGAAGAACAGCGGAAGAATCAGATCTCTCCCTAACGCTGTCACCTCGTCCCGCGCCGACCCGTTCCTTCCGCTGACCGTTCCACCCCGCGTCTCTCCTCGTCCCATCCAGTGTGAGAGCATGCTCGAGATGTACGTCCAGAAGGCCATCGACGTCATCAACACCGACTACACCCCCGACGTGCTCTGCGCCGAAGCGAAGCTGTGCCCCGGGGATGAACCGTCTGAAGCCGACGAGGCGCGGGTCGCGACTGAGCCCACGGAGATTCCCGCGTCGCTCCGTGAGGTCATCGAGCGTGGATCCGCCGTGGATGCACCCGCGCCGCCGCACCCATCGACGGACTGCCTCAAGTGCGAGTTCGGCGTCGAGTCCCTCCACGCCGCCATCACGAGCAACGCCACCGTGCAGAGCATCATGAACGAGGCGGAGAAGGCGTGCGAGAAGTACGCGGCGGCTTTCGACATGTCCGCCACGTGCGAGGCCGCCATCGAGACGTACGGCCCCGAGCTGGTGGATGCCGCGGGTAAGTACATCGAGGATGCCCACAAGGTGTGCTCTGAGCTCGGCATGTGCATCCCGCCCTCCTCGGAGACGGTGGTGACCGAACTGGGAGAAGCCGAGGCCAAGAGGCTGAGGCGACGGGAGAGGATGAAGAAGCTCAAGGCGCGCGCGATGGCCGTCGCCGGCCTCAAGCTGAAGAACATCGCCTTGATCTGAGCGTCGCGACGAGACGAGTGTGTCATGTAACGTAAAATACGATTGTAATCCGACGACGACTTCGCTGTTCTCATCAGAAAATGGTCGACCCGACGGCACCCAGAGGAGAGCTCTTTGCAATCGGATAAACCAATCGGCGATCTCGAACTCCCGGCAGTCAAGAGCGCACGGTAACATGTCCGCCGCTGCCTCGGTTGCCAACGCGCGACTCCTCGTCGTGAAGACGTCTGTCACCCGCCGAACGTCCTCCCGTCGTTCCTCCGTCCGCGTCATGGCCTCGGTCGCGCCTTCGATCATCGTCGGCGGGGGACGAGTTGGCCAAGCTCTCGCCGACATGGGTGTCCCAGGCGACGTCATCATGAAGCGCGGCGATGCGTTCCCCACCGAGCCTTCCACCGGTCCCATCTATGTTTGCACTCGCAACGACGCGCTTCAGGGTGTTATCGACCAGACCCCTGAGGATCGAAGGGGCGACCTCGTGTTCCTGCAGAACGGCATGCTGCAACCATGGCTCGATGGGCAATCGCTCGGGGGCAACACCCAGGCTCTCATCTACTTCGCCGTCGCCAAGTTCGGCGAGAAGCCCACGGACGGCATTACCGACGTTAACCCCGAGGGTCTCACCGCCGCCAACGGCAAGCACGCGGCCGCCCTCCAGGCCAGGCTGGCCGCCGGCTCGATGAAGTGCCACGTCCTCGACGACGACGCGTTCAAGGGTTCCATGTTCGAGAAGCTCATCTGGATCTGCGCGTTCATGGCCGTCGGTGCGGCGCACCCCGGGGCTTCCGTCGGTGATGTCGAGAGCACGCACAAGGTTGAGGTTGTTGAGCTCATCGAGGAGCTCCTCAAGGGCAGCGCGGCGGAGAAGGGCGTCGCCTTCGAGTCCGGCGCAGTGGACCGTCTCTGCGCTTACGCCAGGGCGGTGGCGCACTTCCCCACCGCGGTGAAGGAGTTCGAGTGGAGAAACGGGTTCTTCTACGGCATCTCGCAGGAGGCGATCGCCGCGGGTCGGGCAGATCCCTTCCCGAAGCACACCGCCCTGCTCAAGCAGGTTGGCGCCGTCTGAGCGTAGAGTAGCGACCCCTCGTCGATGAGAATTATTACAAGAAAGTTCCTCGCGTCAGCACAAGATTTTCTGTCGTCTTATCCGGAAGTAACAACACTCGGGCCCCCACTGTCTACGGCCTTGAGGTCCTTGACAACCCTAAATCGAAATCAAACGATGGCTGCTATCGTAAACATCGGCGCTGGGACCCGTCTCGGCGCCCCCCCCGCCCCCCGCGTTCGTCGTCACCGCTCCAAACCGACGCGCGCGATCGCCAACAAACAATCCCGGGGATCCCGGTCGATCGTCGCGAAGGCTACCGGAAGCGATTCCGACACCGTGGACCCGAGGCGCGCGATGACCGCGTCCCTCGCCGCGTTCGTCGTCGCCACCGCTGGCTCGTCCGGCTTGGTCGCGTTCGCCGAGGACGCGCCGCTCCTGACTGACTACGTCAGCGACACTAAGGAGATCATCCAGAAGCAGAGGGACCTTTTGCGCGAAGGCAAGGGCGATGTAGAGGCCTATTATGCCAAGGCGGAGGCGTACTTCGCCGGGTACAAATGGGACCACAAGGGCCACACCAACTCGTTCTCCCAGCTCATGAACACCGATATTATCATCAGGACGCAGGACGAGTACCTCAAGCAGACCGGAGGGTCCTGGAGCAAGGACTCGGTACCGCCGAGCGGCACCCCCAAGGCTAAGATCCTCGAGGGTTACCTGCAAAACGCCGATCGATGCATCACGAAGGAGAGCATGGGGAAGTTCAACGAGATGGACCTCGCCACGAGGGAGGAGTGGAAGGCCATCGTATGCACCCAGGGTCTCGTCGCGCCCGCGGACGACCTGTGAGAGAGTCGAGGACCGACGAAGCCGTTCGTGTACATGTTGTATATAATCCGTCACGATACTAATCGCCCTTGCCGCGTCCACCGAAGAACTCCTACTTCGTAGTGCTAACCTTCTTAACCTCATCCTTCGGAACATCAAACCCCAACGTGCCAAACACCGCATCCGCAAGTTCCCTCACCGGCAACCGTGTGCCATTCCCGTCGTCCCCAATACCCCTCGCCGCGTCCGTCGCCCCAGCGTACGTGGGCAGCCTCAAGTCGTTCGTCCACGCCAACTTGCGCATCGCGATGGCAACCCCGGCGCCCGCGAGGATCCTGGCGCTCACCGGCGCACCCGCGGCCCTGACCAGCATGTACGTCGTCGCGCCCGTCAACGCGGTGGTGGCGTATATGTCGGTGTACGAGTGCAGGATTCGAACGGGCCGGCGCATCAACACGTCCCGCACTACGCCTCCGAATGTGGCGGTGAACATGCCGCACGCCACAGCCGCCGCGCACGGTACACCCGCACGAATACCGTTCATGGCACCGATGACGCAGAACGCGCCGACACCGATGGCGTCGCCCCAATCCACCCACTCGTCCGTGTCCTTGACCCCGTACGCGCGCTCGAGGTGGGGCCAGGCGAGGAACGTGGCGACGCCCGTGCCGACGCATATCCACAGGTATTCAATCTCCTCCATCCAGAACGCGCGTCGCCCCTTGCCCAGCAGCAGGTCCCGTATGGTCCCACCGCCCACCGCGGTGATCGTGCCGACGATGGTACTCCCCAGTATGTCCATACCCCTGGTCGCCGCCGCGAGGGTACCAGTCATGGCGAACACGGCGGTACCGAACCAGTCGGCGCCGCGAAGTAAACCCGGAACCGTGGGCCCGTCGCTCCACGGGAAACGCGGCATCGAGTCTGGATGGGGCGCCTTGGTGTCAAGGACCGGCTCAGCCGTGTTGACCTTCATCTCCTTGGACGACCGCTTCGGTGCGTCCGTGGAGACCCCGCGCTTGGGAATCGACCACACCGGCGACGTCGCCGGGGCTGGGAGCTGGATGTGCCTCGCGATTGCGGGGAGGCGAGCGAGGTCACCGGCGCGCGAGGCGAACGCGCGCGCCTCCGCGATGGATGCGATTTCCGCCACCGTCCTCTGCACATGTCCGCGCGCGATGGCGGTGCCCGTGAACCTCGTCGCCGCCGTGATAGTCGCGGGCGACGCGACGACTCGCGCGGCGACGGACGCGAGCATCCGGGACCTCATCGAGGACGCGTTCGATACTCGCCTCTGGGGGCGAGGGGGGAGGAAAAGGGACGGACTTAAGTCGCCCGGCGGGCCGAATACGACCCTGTCGTAGAAGCTCGAGCGTTCGAACGGTCCAAACACCGCCCTTCGGTCCACGCGCGGGGGAAGAGCGCGACGCGGTGTGGCTGTGGAACTTGTGGCTCTGATAGATCTGAGCGTTCAGGTAAGTGGTTAGGATCAGGGCGATCGAATCACTAATAAGCCTGCATCGAACTATCTATTTGCGAGTAATCGTCTAATTACTTTCCATCCGGTATGTGCAGACAGTTGTGAACCGCGTTGGAAATAGAGGCGTGAGTCGAAAATAACAAGTT
>ENA-UOXV01003813-UOXV01003813.1-marine-metagenome-genome-assembly--contig:-NODE-3813-length-17941-cov-8.505423_pt1 | contig 17941 bp, 27 predicted proteins | sample MGYA00238165_ERZ766961 | MGnify/ENA primary metagenome ERZ766961 (study PRJEB28924, sample SAMN03173240) | marine metagenome | biome: Marine; feature: Water; material: Subsurface seawater | place: North...
CTGGTAACATTGACCCAGATCCCATGCCTCCAGCCATGCCCATCCCACCGTCACCATCCATGGGTTGACCTTGCTGAGCAACTATCTCTCTCCAGTTAGGTCCGAGAGCTTCTATTTGAGCCAGCTCGAAGGATAACTCTCGATCTTTTCTCATCCACTCTCGATTCTCAGCTACTTCTGTGTCATCCCATTTGAGATATTTTTTCTGCGAGAAAGTATTAGACACAAACTCATTGGCAGACATGTTGTTGAAATTGTTCGACTTCACATCAAAAATTTGTTGCATCCTCAACGTATGAAATGAACTGGGAGGATTAAACTCTACATTGAAATCATTCTCCTTCAAGTCATAATCATCCCACAAACCAGTCAACTTAAGATGCGCGATGAAGCTATTCTTGAGACCTTTAGAGAATTGCTTCTGCAATCTGATGATAAACTTCGCGAATTTCAACTCCTCTCTCAACACACTCGAGTCGTCTTGAAATGTTGCTTCAGGCTCCAATCTATTGGTTGGTACTCTGAGTGATTTGTACAACTTCTTAACAAAATACATCAAGTCAGACAACTCTCCTAGATTAGCACCACCAGGTAATTGATTCACAGTGGTACCTTCACTTCCAGATCGCTTGGCGAACCAGAACGCATCAAGCATGCTTTGTGGATCGAATGCATTGATTGACGTGCCTTGAGCTCTGTCATATGTCTTTCTGTTCCAGTATGAATGCATCAGCTTCTTGAGATATGCTTCAGCTTTTGGAGGAGCCATATTACCTACATCCACATTAAACACCAATCTCTCTGGAGCTCGAACCATTCTATATATAACAATAGCATCCTCAACCATTGACAACTGTCTATACGATCTTCTGCAATTTTCTATGAACGGTAATCTGACAGTCTGATCCTCATTCCACACTTCACTATGTATGTAGGTCACTTGATTCTTATCAAATGGTACATACTCTACCTTCTCAGTTTGTCCAGTCTGCCCATTGAGCACTGGTCGTCTCATAAGAAAGCCTTTGAGAAGTTTGTTCTGTACATTATCATACACCGGATCCATGACCTGTGTTGGTATATCCACTACTCCTAATATACCTTTATCAGTATACTTCTCGTGTAATATATGCTCGAAAAATAACTCACCATCAACCAACAACCTTCGAATATACTCCCATCCTTTATTCTCTAAATCAAAATGATTCATTAGCTTACCAAATTCAATCTCAATCTCCTTCTTCTTGATATTACCTAACTCACTATTTCTGAACGCGACACGTGTCACCTTATTCTCATCATCTTCAACTATAAAGTCATCACATATCTCATCTAGAGCATCTGCGACCTCAGAATACATCGACATGATTCTGTAATCCTTCAACCTCTTTCCCTTGTCATGATCGATGTTGGCATACATGAACTTGTGAAAGTTAGTATCAACACTCAGAGCCCCCATGGGTTCATCTGTCGCTATTTGCTGTGATACTGAGTGTTTGGCTAATATAGCCTCTCTCTTGGTACCATTATCATAAAATAACTTATACTTAGGATTGATCTCGTTGATGTTGTTGATAGTCTCAAGCGAGTTGTATGGAAGCTTGCTACCAATGTACTTCATTAACGATCTACCAAATGTAGAGCTTCGACCTTTGTTCTGTTGATAATCTGCCATCTATTAAATATTTATATCAATCAATCTATATATCAATCTATTATAGATATAGTTGAGTGTTGTAGATTGTGATCTGTCCATTCTGTACTGACTGGATTGTATGTTGGTGTTAGTTTTCCATAACCAGCTGGATTCATAAGAATTATATCTATTGTAGTTTGTACATCTGTGCTCGGTATCGTTATTATGATTTGATTCTCAGATATTATATCAAATTGTATCTCATGACCTAAGAAATTATCATATTGATCCGAATTCGCCGGAGTGATGTCGGTCATCACATATGCGGAATTGTTACAGCTCAAGTATGCGCTGGTTGTATAATTCATACTATATCCGGTGAGCAACACATTATATTCAAACCCGGTTCGTAATTTGAGCTGACTTACGTGTGTCACAGTGGGTATGGCTCTCACAATTGTATTCTCAGTCAAGTCATTGTGAGTGTGATTCAATCCAGATGAGCTAACATCTAGTGTGAGTGTAGGTGTGGGTGTGGGTGTGGGTGTAGATACAAGCGACACTGGTTGTGTGTCTACAGGAGCACTTAGGGAAGTACTGACATCTAGACATTGCTTGATGTCTATAACACCAAGGTATGATGCACCTGTAGATGTCACCCAACCGGATAGTGGTACAACCCTCTCTCGAGAAGCATTGACGTAGTGTAATGTGTATGGTCTGGAATCACGTGATATCTTCCAACTACCTCCTATATGATTGATAACACTATCACTATATGTCATCTTGACATCAGCTGTAGATGAGTACTTAATACCTATAGATGAGTCATGATCCAATACATAATCACCATCTACGAATTTAGAAGACAACTCCTCACTAGACAGACATATTGATGGTGTCATCATATAGAATCCATGTCTATTATCGGTGTGAAGTTGGACGTCACCTTGAATATCTGACCCTCTGGATCAACAGTATCTCTGAACAACCAACCCTTAATTACGAAATTGACGTCAGCTGCTACTCTATATTGAGTATCTGCAGTTATACTATCCGGATATGTCATAGACACATTACCATCCCACAACACCTGTGATCGTATCTCCTGTTGTTCTTGTAGCAATCCTTCTGGAGTGGTCCACGATATAACTATGTATGGATTGGTGTATGGTATGAAATTGCTCAGTATCTGATCCATGTCAGTCTGATATCTTGTGAGTATAGACATGCTCAGACTGATATCAATAGGTGTAGGTGGTTTGAGAAAATCATTTCGATTTCTCACCTCATAACCAGCCAACTCATCCACTCGAGGGTGGTGTGATCCTAGTATCTTGTTGAACACACGAGCTGGATCTCTGCTCACGGAGCTTATATTAACTGCTATAACAGGTAGTGTGATGTGCTTAGCCTTGTTGGTTAGATCATGAACCACTCGCTGTTTTGGTGCATATACATATCTTACCTTGATCTGTTTCTCAACTGACCGATCTCTGTTGTGTCTCGATATCACTACATCATCGAACGCACTTATGAATTGAGTTACAATATCTTTGATCTCGAAATAAAATGGCTGTTTCTTCACTTACTAATACTTATGTAGTTGATTATTATATACCATATATTAATATAATAGAAGCGAACGAGTGTGAAACAACGCTGCAGCGCTTCCTGTCAACATTTTCGGTACACGAGTGTGAGTGGTAGTCAACTCAAAGACAGGAATCGACTTGGCAGAGCACACTGCTAGAAGGACAACGCTAAATGAAACCCTGTGAGTGACAGGATAAAAACGGCAGATTAATAACCTGCATCGCACCGAACTACAGCAACACTGCTGGTATATTTTAGCGGTTCAAACGAACCGGGGTTTATAGGTTAGGATTCCCCATAAAGTTAAGATCTCATGATTGAGTGGTCACTATGCTCTGATACACATGCTACACTGGATAGTATGCACAGCACCAATACGCTTATGTTAATTCATAGGTGTATTGTGTTCTGAGACCATTGCTGCCTGGAGAGCATGGCTGATATCAGCGCGCTGATCAATCACTCGAATTCAATGACAATGCAGCTATCAGTCAAATTGCTCTTGTCTTTGTATTTTCTAAGAAAATTAGCGTCTAGAGAGCTGGACCCTGTCAGATGATCGAATTCGTATCCTAGCACCACTTCTTTACGTTTCTTGTCTAGACGTACACTGAATGGGTAGAATATCTCGTACGTACGAATGGCTCCCTTGTGTGTCTTGATGTTGAATGTTATGATGTGGTCTTTGATGTTGAACAGCAGCAGCTTACCTCTTCTAAGAAGTTTGGTTCGATTGGCTGTTATCTTGATGGGTCGTTGCAATATATGCTTGCAGGCTTGTTCTAGATCGTTCATATGTTCATAAATGTTGTTTTTTGTTCTGGTGTCATTTTGTACAACACCTCATTGAAATACTTCCAGAATTCATCATTAGCTGGGATTTGAGATATCAGCTCGCAACTGTCAACACTTATGGTGCGATATGCTTGCATGAATATGTCCCACACGATCAACAAGTTTTTGGCTCTGGGATTGTATTTGGGTGGTTGTTTGGTGGGTGTGTAGTGTAATGCTTCGCGAGCTTCTCGACTGTGAAGCAAAGTGGCTGCATTGGTGCACAGCATGCGACGTGTCGGTGATGAACCTGGCTTAGGTCTTCGTCGAACGAACTTGATCTCCAGCACATTCTCTTGAAGCAATCGATTCAGTGTGGGTAATGCCACTTGCATCACGCAACATCACATGTACCAAATATTCTCTGCTCGTTCAAGAACACACCTTGCTTGATGGTCTCACCACCTGTGATCTTGATGTTGCTGGCTCTCACGCCAAATTCATTTGGAAATATGATATGCTTGCCTGGTTCGACTTGGATGCAATTGGGACCAACTTTGACCACTCGAGCAATCCTCCACGCTCGATCTGCAGCATTGCCGGGTATCACGATACCATCTCGCACCAGATTGTCTCCTGTGTCATCCGTGTCGACATACACTGCCAATATGATGTCGTCAAACACTTCATCCAGTTCATATCCAACCAACAACGGGCCATCTCCTTTGGAGTGATCTGCCAGATCAATCAGGCCGCGTTTTGGAGTCAAAAGATCGATAGATGCTTGTGGTTGTTTCATATACTAATACTTACCCATGTCTTGGAAAAAATCCACGTGGATATGCATGTGAAGTTCACATGAAGCAATCGAACATGACTGTAGAGTTTAACTCATGTCTATCATCTGCTTGACTTCACGTTGTGACAGTTGCAGATTTCTAGCCAACATGACCACATCAATTTTGTCTTCTGATTCTGGTTCATCTGGCTTTTGCTTCTTGATGTATTGTATACGCTTCCTAGACACGCATGGAAGCACAACATGTAGAAATTTGTAGTGATCAGATTTGGTTTCGAATATCTGATGCATCCAATTGACGGTGCCGTTGATCACAGTGGCTAGTTCTGGTGAGTGCATGCTGATCCATCTGTTGATCATGTAGGGGCTGTAATCGGTCTCATGATCAACATTGTTCATGTGTTCATGTTGCTTGGTGAACAGCAACTCGTTCAGATTGTCAAATATCATCACCAGCTGGTTTGTTGGACTCTCTGTCTGATAGAGTGCTAGCAGTGCCATTGTCTTCAGTCATCATGTCAAACACACCTGGTAATCCACTCAGCGCAGAGTTGTGAGTTCCTGTGAATGATGTGCTCAGGAAATTGTATCCCAACTCTTTACCATTACACTCATCACTCATTTGCTGATGATCTTCGTTGTGGCGACGAAAATATCATCATTCATGGTGTAAAACATCTCAGTCACATCTGCCATGAATCCATCGACACTCTCATCAGTCATATTGGTGGAGTATGCGAATGTAGGGGCATCTTTACCAGCTTTGACATTGATGCCGGTGTGTCCGAGAGCTGCGTCATCCTTCACATGCGTGATGCTGACACTACACTTTCCATGAGGTTGTATGATGCCACCTTGATTGTGTTCAGCATGCACTATCAAATCATCTCCATCCACCTCAATCGGCTTGTTGATGTATTTTTGCAATATATTAGCCAGTCCGGTGTTGAACAATCGTTGATATGCAATGGCACCAAATGCATTCAGGTTTGGAATCTCCCAGAGAAAATTGATTGCATCCTCACTATAAATAAATTCATTTTTAATCACATCCTCCTGGTCTATCATACCATCAACCTCCACCTTCATCGGAGCTCTAAATGCGATTATGTTACCAATTGGCAACACCCTGTTCCTGTAAAAGCTGTAAGCAAATCTGTTGTGTAGCAGATTACCATCATACATGTTTATGTCTTTAACTATCATAAACCTATTATACTGTATATATCGACAAAATCAACTTATACTACGTTGTATCTAGATATAAATCTATCGTAGTCTTCTGGAAGATCAAAATCATCTGTGAAATCATCAATAACATAGTAATTGGTTCTCATCTCATGTCGATCTAGATCACTTGAACCTACATAAGCTCTATAATGCTCCCATCCTCCGCATCGCTTAATTTTATTTTGATTTTTCAGTGCTGCAATCTTAGTCAACATATTATGGTGTTTTTCTATATGATTTGTGTAAAAGCTCTGCACGAAACATTCTCCGTGAATACCACCAGTGAATCTAGACCCGTTCGGTCTACAGAATAACGTCCAATCTTTTACTGTGTAATTGCATATTGTCTTCATTGCCTCTTCTGTGAAGAATACATCACCATACAAAACAATCGTACGACCTTTCTCATTCCATAGAGACTTACTGTTTAAAAATTTATCTGCATCCGCGTTATCCTTGTAGTTGAAATCTGGTATGAACTGCGTAGTGCCTTCTACCTTATACCTAGCATCGTCTTTACTAACTATATATATGTTAGTGATATTATTGTATTTTAAGAGTCTAACTGTCCTGTATAATATCGGTTCTTCGTTGATTTTGATTAAGTGCTTCGGTGAACCTAAGTAATCCTTCCATCGGCTCGCCTCACCACCCGCTATAATAATTGCTGTAGTATCACACATAATGTTTCCACTTTTCGTGACTCTCTGGAACTGGACTCATACCATCTTCTATGCATATATTCTTATATCGTAATGGTTGATCTAAATCGATATTGAAATCTCCACCCCATGACTCTAACTTCACCTTTGTTTGCCACACATCCCCCTTACAATGTATACCATATTGACCGAAATTATAAACTCTAGGTATGTATGATACAACCTGAGACCTATCCCCTCTCAACACATTACTCATTTTCCAGTCCCACCCACCGTGTTTGTAATTATTTTTATATGTATGATCTGTCACCGTTTCATATTCCTCCCATCTATCTCTAATATCATTCCATCTATCCAGCCATGTACCCCAACCTTGGTTACTAAAGTGTTTATGCTTTGTGTATGTATACAATTCCTTTTCTTCTCGGATTCTTTTCGGTGATATATAGTGACCTAGACTTGCAGTAAATATACTTGAATCATCTCGATATTTTTCTTTAAAGTAATCGTGAATTCTCAGGAAATCATATGAGTATAACTGATCGTCTTCTATTAGTACTGTATAATCTTTATAATTATCAAAGCAGTAATTGAGCGCACAGTGTGAGTTCCTTGTATGCCCGAATCTCTCTGAGTTAATATGTACATTTATATCGCAAAAATTTAAAGACTTAACGTAATCTATAACACTTTGAGCATTGCTGAGTTTAGTCCACTTAGAAAGAGGTAGTGAATCTGAACCCGGTTCACAGAATATATCTAACTTAATATCCTTTACACCGTGGCACTTCTGTAGTGATTCAAGCGTACGTCTTGTGTAGTCTAATCGATCACAGCACGTCATCGCTAATGATAAGTTGTAACTCATATCTTGAAAACTGGCTCGAGATTGTTGATCCTATCTCTAAAGTTATCGTATACACTCATTCTGTTGATTTTCTTAGGATTATCTTTATACTTATCTTCCGGGAAACTATCAAACGAAACACCTAGATAATCACTGATTTTGTCCAAGTTGTCCCACATCTTCTCGAATCTGATGAACAATATGTCGTAATTCCTGTTCTGCATTTCATGATAATTGTCAAAAAATTCTTCATACTTGATGATATCAATATTATCACGTATATAATCACCTCTCGTGCTTATAGCATCTTGATCAACACCAATATTAATCCAATGTCGGGGAGAGAAGGAGTCACTACAATGAATCGACCATTCTGGTTCACTGTATATGAATACAACCTGATGACCTGTGGTGTCAGCTACCGGTTTAGTTGTGAAATGTTCACCATCGACTTCACACAAGATATTCAATGGTTTTCTAGTGTGCACGTGATGAGCTTTGCCGAATTTTTCTAGATGATTAACCAACATCCAGCTACCACTACCACCATATGAACATATATAGAAATTGCTCATAATTAACCCTGTAACTTGTTTATAATTTCCTCAGCGACCATTCGAGGTGTTCGATTGAATATCTCATTAACAGGCTTGACTCTTTTGGACTTGTTGTCTATCATCTCCTTGATCTTACTTGTCACACTATTCACATTCCATGGCACACAATAATTGATCAAACCACCACAATAACCATCTCCACGTTTGTATTGTAAATATTCCTTACAACTCGTCCACTCACTGCTCACCACTGGGCATCCGAGATGCAATGCCTCTAGATAGGTGTAACCTGGTAGTTCATGGAAAGCTGGACCCACACACACGGTACAGTTGTTGATTGCAGATTTGAGCGTGTTGATGCTGAGTTTTACATTACCTGGCATAGATATAACCCGTAGATTGCCATTAGTTTGTGTGGTGTATTCCTCCGCTACAATCATCACATCCACATCAAGTTGCAAGCAAAGTTTTTTGAGTATCTTAACATACCACGGTTGATATCCTCTGGTCGCGACAAACACTATGGGTAGTCCTAGATCTCTGGCTGCGATCACTGTCATTAGTTGATTTTTTCTAGTCTCTATCCTACCCACTTGCAGGATATATTCATGTCTTTTCAGTCCAGTTAACTCGAGAAAACTATCATCATCCTTCACATCACCCCATAAGTCACTTGTACCTGTAGTCCAGTGTACTGAGCATGTGTTCGCATCTTTACAATCTCGTCGCATGGTAGTCTCTTCAAACTTACTATTAGCTACACATAACTTGCTACCATTAAGTACATGTTGATTCATCAATTGAAGTGTTGGTGGTGACTGTGCGAAGTAACCTATGATGTCTGGATTGTCTATCAGAGATTGTATACTCAGCTGATGTGAGTGTGGGTTCTCAACTATAGCGTTTACAGTACGAGTGAAGCCCATCATTCGTCCATAATATGTCAGAAAGTCTTCATGAAATCCAATCAACCCATATGATCTTCTGTCATGTCTCAATGTCTTGATATTGTCAGTCTGATCAAGACATGTATTGGATAGGAATGTGAACTCACACTCTCTCAGATCAGCTGCAGTCTTGGCAGTCTTAACAGACATACCTAACTGTTGAAGACCATCACGGATGGTGAATAAGGCTCTAAGATCACCGCCCCACTGACCTTCATTTTTTCTAGTTACAATACCAATGTCGTACATCAGTATTATTTAGTGTATTGTTTCTATATATCAAATTCCTTTTGTGAGGAACTTGATGGCTTTTTGAAACTCTCTTATGACGGTGTGTCTGTTGCGACCTTCGGCTTGTATTTGATTTCCGTTCTCATCTTCTGTGACAACCGGAGCCGTTTGACGTTGAAACTCTTCTTGGAACGCAGTCACAAACTCTCGACTCAACTTGAGCTTGCTGGGAAATCTCTCTCTCACTATGGTTTTGAGTAGTCCGTATTTCTCTAAAATCGTCTCGTAGCTGGTGTTATACTTCTTCATTACTATTATTTATTTAATACCAAAAGCTTTCTCTAGTTCTTCAAGCTCTCCAGGATCAATAATACCTTGTGCTCCTATCGCATCACCGTCTTCATCCATGTACAGTGACATCAGTTCTAGTTGCTCATCAACACCACCGACAAGTTCTATGATTGGTGGTCTGTCATCCTTGGGAAATAACGGAGAGCTGTCTTCTTGCCACAATTGAGTAACTGATGTGTATAGATTTCGAATCTCATCATACTCGCTGGAAACCTCAGTAGCAACATATTTAGAAACTGGTATGTAGTAGATGACATCAATGAATCTCATAGACTCAGACACAATAGGCATACACTTCTGTATGAAATCATCATCAATATTCTCATTTTTAGCATTAGCCCATATGCTGTATATTAAATTATCTAACGAACCTCCCAGATAATATACATGTTCACCCTTGCGATGTGTCTGCAGTTCGTCTACAATTGCGTTTAGAGAATCCCATTGTTCCTCTTGACTGTTGATATCGACCATGTCAACAGGTGTGGTGAATGACTCTAAGCCTTCGGTGTAGTTTTGCCACCGAGTGGTAAATGAATCAATAAACTGCTTGGTGAACAGTGGAGATACTCCAGTAAATAATATCCTCATACATCATTATTTAGCTCCCACGGAAACACAATCCACTTTTTAGTCACCTTGCCAAAGTACCGAGGTGTGAGTTTGCAGTTGTGTTTGAGACACAAGGATACAAACCTGGTGTTGTCTATGTCACTAGTCACTTGATCTCTTATGTAACTGAAGGTGTCTCCTGTGTCCGATATATCATCCACTATCAACGTGCTACCGGTGCTAGATCTCAATGTCCACATTACATTGTCAGTTAAGGGTTGATGTATACTGGGTATCGAGTTGACACGTGAATCATCACTATACGACTTCATGCCGAAGCAATACACACGTTCAACATTCAACATATGTGAGAGTATGGTACCAGGTATTAGACCCCCTCTACTAACGGCTATGATGTTGGTTATTTTATCAGATTGTGATTCAATGTCGGTAACAATCTTCTGACACAATTGATCTACATCACTCCATGATAATGAGTTTGTATTAGACACCTGTTGTTTGATCCCACGCACTAACGTGCAATCGAGTGAGACCTGTATAACCATACTTCTTGCCCATCTCCATACAAAACTTAGTCCGTTCGTGATAATGTATCTGTTTATCTAGACCTGGCATCATCAGCACTTTTTTGGCTGGTATATCGAATGGCTTGATAAAATCTTCCATTATCTCTTGCACGCACTCCTCTGTGCTTATGACGAACTTGAACCAGTAGTTAGGATGACTCATGATACGTCTTATAGCATCTGGTTTGATTCTTCTATCCTTGCTCATACCACTGTTGGCGAGCTTGACACTACAGTTGATTTGATCCAACTTCTCAAACATATCATCTTCAATGAAAATGGTACCATTAGTCTCAATCTCATTGTAAGTTGATTCAGCGGAAAACCAATCTAAAAAACTACAGATTGCTCTTTGATTTTTTGGAATAGTGGGCTCTCCACCAGTCCATATCAGATTGACTCTACCTTCCTTGATCCATGGCAATATACCCTCTTCGTTCCATCGATCAACAAGATATTGAAATGGTTTCTCTAGACCTTTTCTCCACACAGCCTCTGTATCACACCACCAAGTAGCTTTACCTTCCTTCATGAGACTACCATCAGGTCCACCACACATCAGATTACACGCTTTCAACCTGATAAAGTACGCTGGTACACCGCTTGTGTTGCCTTCACCTTGAACTGAGTAGAAGTCCTCAGATATGTTGAGAGTGTCTATATTATTTGTCATCCGAAGTAGATTCACTCTCTTTGCTAGTTGCAAAGTATTTGTTGATCGTATTCACCATATCATCACAATCACTGATCTCTTTGATCTTTCTCTCGATCTCATGACCGATATCACCATGTTCACCCACACCTACTGGATGATCAAGATATGTCGCTAGATCAGCAATTGCGATATCTCGCATGCCAATATGTTTGCCTAATATACCTGTTATGTACTTTTCTTTCATAATTAAATTCCCCATGTACCTCTGTCATCCGCTATACCACTACTAGTTCTAGATCTCAGTGGCATGGCAGTCTTTTTTGGCTTGAATGGTGGTTGTGTTATATTCTCAACCTTATCAATTTTCTTCTCAACTACCTTCTTTGTCGGCTTGACTGGTGTGTTTGTTGTTATTGATGACTCGAATATGGCGGAGTTGTTCTCGTGTTCGAACACTTCAACTTGTGAACATCTACATCTCAGCTTCGTTATGATCTGCGCAAAATTATCAGCCGCTGCATGACACCATTCAGCAAACTTCTCAATACCTACACCATCCATAATTCTTAAATCACATACACCAATTTCACTCAACTTTTTGAAATGCTCAATATGCGGGTCATCGCTTGATATGCATGTGGTATGATCGAATTGATTCTTCAGTAAATTCTTGAGCTCTTTGAGACCACCAAAATCAACAACCCAGTTGTTCTCATCTAGCTCATCTGATTCAAACCAGAACTTGGCTTTGAGTCTGTAACCGTGAATATATTTGCAATGACTATTTGCTTTCGGTTGCCTGAATGCACAACTTCCTAGTTCTATAATTTTTGTACTTTTGAATGCCATACGTATATTATACCACGTATGTATATAAAGTCAACTATTTTTCTAGTGACATCAGAGCTCCTACAAGATGGTCACCAATCCAGCTAGCTGCTGCAGAAGCTAATGGCAGCAATATATTAATCTCGTGATGTGTGATGTATATCACTAGTGCTATCAACACTCCAGACCAGAATCCCAAGCACATGCTGCACTTGAATAGTTCCTTCAGTATGTTACTTCTAGATGTTAATACACCTCTAGGTCTGTTGAGTATCGTGCCATACTTGAGTATGAATGTTAGGCCAACGCAGGCTAAGATTTCGATTTGCTTAGTTCCTTTAATGCTTCAGTGATCAATTTAGCTTGATCTACCTCCATGATCACGTGATTACCATAATCATCCTCAATTCTGATCTGTTTGTCTTCAGTGAATCTCATAACCGGACATTTGTCCTTCCCGCAACACATCATCACTGCACCGTCTTTTAATTTCTTCAAGATATTCATACAATTATTTATCAATAATCGACACCACGTCAACATATTATCTGAAACTTTTTAACAGAGATATGAAATCAACTGGCTCTACTCCTGGAGGTATCATGGATTCTAATGTCTTTACATCTACTTCTGCTGCAGCTACTCTCAATATCTGACTGCGGACATCTGTTGCACTGCCGAGACGATCCAGCATGTTTGCTTGAATAGATATGATCTTAGGATCAATATTTTTCTGATCTGATATCTTCATTTTGAACTTATCACTAGTGAAATATTTGTATCGATCTTGATCTTCCTGACCAGCGTATAGATTCAACGTGCTGTTCGCTATGTCTGCAGAGCTTAAACTTAATATCAACTGCTCCATTCCTATCACAGGACTGGCATGAGGAGATATCGTGATGTTGACATACTTGGATATAGATTGATCTCCTTGAGTCAAATACAACTCCCATATCTTTTGAGACAGCTCTTTGGTTATCATGGTCTCGGATATATTGTTCAGTTGATCTTGGTCAGACTTGCGTTGCTTTGCAGTCTTGTATTCTTGGTTTTGTTGTTGTGATCCTCGAGGTGTGTGTCCTATTATAACATGTACAAAATCTGAGGATTCAGATCCATTCAGCAATATAGGTTGATTGGTGTCTGGATTCATCACATCCAAACCCAGCATAGATTGTAGTGCAGCAAAATGACCAGCATGAGGTGGTTTGAATCCTCCAGGAAAAAATCCTATAGATTTCCGCTCATTATAATCATCATGATATTTCTTAAAATTATCCATTTAAATATGCTTGCTTGTATATACTTATAATATCCACCTCATCATAATGTTGACTTATGTACAGCTCCAGCTGCTCCATGGAGCATATCTTCTGCATATGAGATTGAACCATATCTCCGTTCACATCCTTATGATTGGTTTGATAATCAACAACTACAGATTTGAGCCTACACAACTTGGAATCCTCCGCATCTGGCTGAACGCTCACCATCATGCTCATCATGTTATTTATAATGTCATCAATATTGCTCACGTTATTACTTATTTGACTTATCAGAATGTTATGATATATATTAACATATGACCAAGAAAGAAAAGGATCTCACCGACATTATAACACAAAAGCAATCCGAAGTTGACAGTTTAACTGAAAAGTACACTGAATTGTGCACAACTGTAGAGGGATTTATAGTCAGCATGGACAACTTGATGAAGCTCGAGTCTCAGGACAAAGTGCCTGGTAATCAGTTGGGTAAAAATTTATCATCAATGATAACCACGCTTGAGCAGCGCTTGACGGCCAACATCACTAGGTGATTGAGGATGTCATAATCAACTTATCAGACTCTCGGTTCCGTAATCTGAGACGACCAGCTACAATTGCTAGTCAATCTCCAGAGACACAAGTGAAGATACTCAACAAGAGTGCATACTTTGTGATCAAGGATTGTGCTGATCTGACATTGAAGTATTTACCACACTATATATACAGCACGCTGAACAAACCAATTGCTCTGCTCAAAGGTAAAGTGAATGAATCTGATATAATTGACTTTGTGAGTCGTTCATCAAAGTCTGAGACCACTCGGCAGTTGCTTCAGATCATAGTTGATGATATAATAGTGGACAAGCCAGATATACAAGAACATGTGGTGACTGATTTCACCATACCTGAAGGTGTTGATGATGTGTATGGTGATTATGGATATTCAAGTGACGAATCTGATGACTCGGTCAGTGTGATCAATCGAGTTGATGTCAATGACGGTGGAGCTGTTATAGATCTACTGACTGACGCGCTCACTTAAGCTGTCAATTTGAGCTTGTTGCTCCTTGATAGCTTGTATCAATACAGGTATCACACCTAAGTAATTTACAGATCTTTCATCTTCGAAGTCTGTTCCTTTGTGTGATGTGACAAGTTCTGGTAATATCGTCTCAATTTCTTGCGCTAGTAACCCCATGTGCTTTTGATTGCTGTTGTGCTTGACATACGACACACCTCTCATCTGTTTGACCAGATCCAGACCTTGATCAATCGTGCAGATATCATCCTTATATCTGTCGTCAGATTGAGCTATAAAATTTCCAGTTGCTCTCACATCTCCATTGACATCTACTGTGAATGCTGGAGCCTGAGGTGTGCTGTATCCGATGCTCAAACTACCTGTGAAGCTTATACTAGCTCCTAAGTTAGCTACATGTCCAAACTTCATCACCAAGGTGTCTGACGAACTGGTTATTCTGCGAAACTCAACACCATTAGACTCTTTGACTTCAAAACCAATCTCATTGTCATCTTTCACTTGAGCTAAATCTCTGAAAGTTGGACTGTTGCACACATGACTCTTGAGTGAACCTATGCTATACTTGCGTTCATCGCCAGAATTACCAGTGCTCAAGCAACCCACTACAAAATCCTCATCCTTGACTTGATTGTCTGCTGATGTTGTGGAGAATAAGCTCTCGGTTAAACTTGGAAATGTAGCCACTTGTATATGATGTCAGCTGTTGTTCTTGATGGATTGAATCTCTTTTCTTCTCTCGCGAGACAATTTCACCAACTCATTCAATGCTTTTCGAGCTCTAGTGCCAGCAGCTTTGTTTGATTTCTCTTGAAATTTCTCGTTATTGACGTGATATATTTGCATCTGTTCGATGATCTGTTCATGTACAGTTAGTTCGTTCATATCATTATTTATCATTATTACTCTTGCGCTTCTTCATTTCGTCGTTAATATCTTGCCGTTTCTTCTTCACATCACTTCTGAAATGCTTCGGATCTTGCTTATTAACATCATCAAGCTCATCTTTCAATTCATCATCAGTGCGATCTGTGTAATCTTCATAATTGAGACTAGTGCTGACGAAACTCTCATGCATCAAGTTCTCGAACAGTTTATCGAATTTCTTCATATAAAATACTTAATCTGATATAAATAATTACATGCGAAATTTTCACAGAGACTTTAATGCTCTTAACGACATGTATGACAAGTCTATAAGAACACATGACACAGAACATCAAATTGTCCACGAGAGTGTGACTGAGGACATCGCGAGCATCCACAGAGAGGGAAGCCGCAAACAACTGAGAGATGCACTGAGTAAATTATCAGACGTACACGTCAATGATCACTCAAGCATGACCATTGAAGATGTGTGTGGTGAGATGAAGCAATTCGCTGAAGACAGCATGGGGATGACTGGTTCAATTCCACCCAAACCGATAGATCAATCACCAGCTAGTTCCATGCACAATCCACAGGTTCACACATACGCAAGTGAGTCAATTGAGAGTGAAGGTACAGATGGATCAGAGGATGATCTTACAGAATTTGAGAAACGTAGACTGAAGAAGACATCAACAAAAGAAGAGTCAAGTTCAGGAAACATCCGAGCTGCTCGGACTGACAAGGAGAATGAGGAAGCTGACAAGGAGGAAGCTGACAAAGAGAATGCTGATGAAGATGAGGATTCGAAATCAGTGGGAGAGAATTTTGATAAATTATTAGAGTTGTTGAAATTGTCTGATGAGGTTCAACTCGAATCTGATGTTGTAGAGGAAGAGATGTATGATTGTATCAGAGACTACATGAGCGATGGTTATTCTAGATCAGAAGCCACCCGAATGTGTTCCGGTAGAGGTCATGAAGAGAGTTCAACCACCACAAGACGATCAATTGAAGAAGAGACTCCTGATGCTAACTCGCTGAATAAAGCTGCTAACAATGATGGAACACTTGATGCAAATTTGATAAAAACTGCGAAAACACTATCTGGAGGTCAAGGCAGGGCTCGTATGATGAGTGGAGATCCAGAGAAGAAGATTCAGAAGTCATATGGTGATTTGATGAACAAAGTGTCATCCAAACTCCAAAAAGCAGTCAGCAAGATCAAGTAGACTGCACGTTACTTCTGGAACTGACCGTGCTGTAGATTCTTCGCAGAGAAGTCCAATCGATCCACAATCTTCACTTGATTGTCACCAACAAACAGCACAAACCCTTCACCTCGACTCAACGCGAACGAACCATCTGATTGTGGTATGAATGCTTTGCCTATCTTACCACCAGTCTTTGCGATCTGAGACTCGAGCTGATTGAACAGACTCAACACCAGATTCTTTATCCTGATCATGTAGTGAGTTGATGTGACAAAGTGTTGAAAATTGTCATCCTCAAACATGATTTTATAATCCTTCATTCTCTCCTTGGCATTCATGATGCCTCTCTCTCCTTTGTCAATGGTCTCTTTATCAAAGTTCTTCTTGAGAAATGATTGAAATCGCTTGCTGAACACACTCTCATTAAACTCACTGCCTCTGAAAGCCAATGTGTATATGTTGTTCTTGGTGCTTTCTGCTTTCTTCACTTCATCATTCAAGAATCTTTGAACAATTCCCATGAACTTGTTGTTGTTCACATATGCAGAATTGAACGTCTCACTCACTTCATTCATATGACCTTGAGCCTTACTCATGAGAGTATCTAGTTCCACCTTCGTCTGACGTGGTAGATCAAGGTTTACTTGCTTCTGGTTATATGTACTGCTCTCAATGAACACACCATGTTTCTTACTAGCTTCGACAAGATCTAGCACGTTTTTATTTGATGCAGTGAATCTTATGTTAGTGCCATCATCAGTGACTCCTTTGAAACTGTCATGTATCGCGATACCGAAATTTGCTTTGTTGACTCGATTGTACAATTCACTCTTGTCATCCACAGGTACAGCATACTTGATCAGTTGAGGTTGAAATGTTATGTGAGGTTGATTGTCGATGGATTCTTGTTTTTTAAGATCATCTGTGAATATGATGTCACCTTGATATATACGACTAGCACCAATCTCCTCATACACCGGTTTGAGTGAGTTGAGAGCTTGTACTAATTTCTGAGCCAAGCCAGGTGCATGCCCATGATTCTGTTTCACTTCTTCTGGTGAATGATTTAGTTTGGGTGTCTTGTTGAATCCACTCTTGCTGGCTACGAAAAATTGACCTTGAAAGTCTGGTCTGGGATCCATTCCGAAATACAGCGCTGGTGCTCCATCCACTTTGAGATTCACAACAGTCTCGCTGTCCAATCCGTAAATGTAATTCTTGAGCTCTACAATATGTTCTGCAAAAGCTGTGTAACCTTCTTTGCCTTGTTCAATCACCAGGTCTTCTAGATGTGACAG
>ENA-UOXV01003815-UOXV01003815.1-marine-metagenome-genome-assembly--contig:-NODE-3815-length-17938-cov-15.729072_pt1 | contig 17938 bp, 7 predicted proteins | sample MGYA00238165_ERZ766961 | MGnify/ENA primary metagenome ERZ766961 (study PRJEB28924, sample SAMN03173240) | marine metagenome | biome: Marine; feature: Water; material: Subsurface seawater | place: North...
GAAGGAAGACCATTTTTTTGAATCTTTCTTGGATCCACAAATCTCTTTTGCGCGCATACTATAAACACAGAGAGAGAGAGAGAGAGAGACGTATTAAAGAAGAAGAAACAGTATGGAATCAATGTTCTTTGGTGGCGGACGCGGGGGGTATTATTCCGACGATGGCGACGACGAAGAAGAAGAACAAGATCTAGAAGAAAAAATTCGGAATCATCATCATCATTTTCAAGCCGGAGAAAGAGCATCCGGAGGAGGAGGAGGACAAAGAGAAAACCACCACGCAGGCGATCCGAAAACGACGACGACGACGGAACAAGAGGAAGTGAACGAAACGTTGACGAACGTGTTTCAAGGGTACGAGACGAAATCGTTACCGTTCGAGACGATACCACATCCGTGTAAAGTGGTCGAGTCGTCCTCTTTAAACGCCGTGGCGTTGCCGAAACTCACCTATCCTCTCGTTTCCGAGTTGATTGAGAATCGAAAACTGTCCGGCTTGCAACTCGAAGGCGTCGCGTACGCGTGTCAAAAACACCAAGAGTATTTAGAAGATGGCAGACGACGAGCGGGGTTTTTTATCGGCGACGGTGCGGGTATTGGTAAAGGGAGGCAAATTGCCGGCGTCATTTTCGATAATTATTGCAGAGGAAGAAGAAGACACGTTTGGGTGTCCACGTCGATCGATTTGGCGCGAGACGCGATGAGAGATTTAACCGACTTGGGGTGCCACGCGAAGATCATAAGAAACGTTCAAGAGCTGGATAACCAGACCAAAGCGACTGGGTTGAGTCGCGACTTTCAGGAAGGTATTTTGTTTACCACATATTCGACGCTCGTGAGCGCTACCGGGAAGTACGACAGGTTCCAACAGATTATCGATTGGTTCGGCGAAGGCGAGGACGGGAACGGCTGTTTGGTTTTCGACGAATGTCATAAAGCCAAGAATTCGGGGCACACCGCGGGCGCGGGAAAAAAGTCGAGCAGCGATAATGGGAGTCAAACGGCAAAGGCTGTCAGAGAGATGCAAGAGATGTGTCCGGAAGCCAGAGTTTTGTACTGCTCGGCGACGGGCGTTTCGGAGATTGGAAACATGGCGTACATGGAACGTATGGGCTTTTGGGGTCCGTCGACGCCCTTCAAAGATGCCGAGACCTTCATCAAGAAATTGCAAGACAGAGGCGTAGGTTTTCTTGAGATGCTCGCGATTGAGATGAAAGCCGGTGGAAAGTATGTCGCGAGAGCGCTTTCCTTCGAAGAAGCGGAATTTCGCACGGAAACTGTGAAAATTACCGCTCAACAGAGGGCGATGTACGACTCGGCGTGCCAAATTTGGCAAGACGTTCGCGTAGAGTACGAGGATTTAGCGCATAAACGAGGCGAGAAGAGCGGGATGTTCATGAAATTGTACTGGAGCGCGCATCAAAGATTCTTCAAGTTGTTATGCGTGAGCTTCAAAATCCCGTTCGTCGTCAAGGAGGTTGAGGAAGCTTTAGAAAGAGGCGAGTGCGCTTTAATCGGTCTCCAAACAACCGGCGAAGCGCAAGATACGCGTTTGAACTTACAATACGGATTCGAAAGCGATGTCCCAACCTCCACGACGCAAGAAATTTTGAGACAGTTCATTATGGAACACTTCAAGACGGACGTCAATGGCAAATCGAACGGAACCGCTGAGGAGCAAGAAGCGGTGAAACTCTTACCCGTCGCCGATCTTCCGGATGGTTGGAAACAAAGAGCAGACGGAACTATCACCGGTCCTCGAACGCACGAGGAAGCGTACAAGGTCAAAGAAGCGCTCTTAAAGCGCGTAGAAGAGCTGGATTTACCCCCTAATTTCCTCGACGACTTAATCGATAAACTCGGCGGCGTCGAGAAAGTAGCCGAGATGACAGGCAGGCGTGCTAGAATGGTGCGACACTCGATTGGTGAAGAATCTGGACTGACGTACGAACCAAGATTTGCGGTGCCACCAGTCTCGGACGACGGGCGGCATTTACTCGCATCGGCGAGTAATAACAACAAGGACAAGTTCGCATCGGAAATGGATAGCATCAATATTCGAGAAGCCAAGTGGTTTATGGAGGGGAGTAAATTGGTTGCCATCATTTCAGATGCAGCTTCGACGGGAATCTCACTGCACGCGAGCAAGAAAGTGCCGAACCAGAGGCGTCGCGTGCACATCACCGTTGAATTACCCTGGGCTGCGGATAAAGCAATCCAGCAACTTGGACGGTCGCATCGCTCGAATCAAGCACAGGGCCCGTTATATGTTATGGTCTCAACTGATATTGGGGGTGAACGGCGCTTTGTATCTGCTGTCGCGAGACGTTTGCAAAGTCTCGGCGCGCTCACCCGCGGCGATCGACGCGCGGCGACTGGTGTCGATTTGAGCGATGGTAACGTGGACTCTTTCCTCGGGAAACGATCTTTGCAAATTATGTTTGATGCGCTCAACGCGCAGGTCGACAACGATACTTTCGATTTCAAATTACCGACGGGCGTTTCCTTGCAAAGTGTTTGGAAACACGCCGGGTTGAGTGACGACGAATACCAACGTAAGATTTCTGAAGAAACAATTGAGAGCGGTAAATCGCTGAGAGATATTTACGTGGAACTTTCACGCGCTGTTCTCGAGCTCGGCGAGAAAGGTGGTGAGAAATCTTTGATTACTGTTAGTGCGGTCAACGTGCGCAGATTCTTAAATAGGTTACTCGGCGTCCCGGTACTTCGTCAAAATATTCTGTTTGGATTGTTCGGAGATACGCTCCACGCCGTGATAAATGCCGCGAAACTTGAAGGTAGTTATACCGAGGGAGTGAATCAACTCGGCGGTCAACATGTCGCGCTCGATGGCAAAGCCAACCAAGTTGTTCTCACAGAACCGTTTCACGGTGCTCGCCTACTTAAGTCCAACTTTGTCTCCGATCGTGGGTTATCTTGGGATCAAGCCTTTGAGATGTACAAAACGAGCGGTTCGCGATACCCCCGCGATGGATTTTATTTCAAAAAGAAAAAGTGGTATGGCAGGCGCGAAATTATGTTAGTGTTCACAGCCCCTGGTACCGATGAACTCGAAGTAGAAATTTACAGACCGAATATGGGGAGAGTTCAACCCAACCATAATCGCTTCGATTTCATGGCAGACAACACTCGAATCGAAGACAAAGACCCCGGGTGGTGGATTGAATCTAAAGCCAAAGAAGAGTGGGATTTTATGTACGACAAGACCGAATTCGGCTGCAAACATTACGGGAAGTGCCAAAACGCCCAAAGCGGTATACATTGCGATTTCGGAAGTCGAGCTGAGCGATGCTGCATCGTCAACGGTGCCGTCGTGACCATGTGGAAAGAGCTCGAAACAGTTTTGCGACGACATCAGTCGAGTGTTCTTTTCCGTGACCGACACATGCGCGTCGTACGCGTGGAAACTAACCTTAAGAAGCGACAAGAAGAGGCGCAGACGACGGCCGTCGCGGCGTTACTCCCCGATTCAAACGGAAGCGATCAACAAGAACAAAACCCCGAGGACTTTTCGTTAAACGAAACGAACAACGGAACTGACGAAATGTTCGAGATAGTTGGTATTCGATATCCCGAAAAATTACTCCCGCTGGTCGTCGCTGCCGCCGAGAAAAATTGGGAGGAAAAAAAGAAAAAAGGCGCGGAAATTAAAGGTCGCATGTCGTTGAAAAAAGACGACGTGACGCCTATTGATCCATTCTCGTACAAGAAAGCGACGACGCAGCAAAAAACCATGAAGAACTTTTTCAAATCCTCCGGGAATAAAAAAACAACCAGTTTCTTGAACTGGGACGATTTTGAAGACGAGGAGAACGCGCCCGAGAAGAACAAAAAGACCGCACCTTTGTTGACTGCGGCCGCATCTAATGCAGCTGCCGCCGACGATGCATCGAAAAAGTCAAATGTCCGCGATAAAAGCGTCTCGTCCTCTGCGCGCATCCAAGACTTTTTCAAAAGGTTACCCGCCGAAGTGGCGGATTTGGAAAACTTGGTGAAGAAACAGAAAACGAGCGAAGAGGCGCGGGAGCGAAAACGTTTATTAGCTAAATCTCCAACGCCAATTCCTTTGAAAGAAAGCATCGAAAGGGACGGCAGAACGAACGCATCAATACCACCACCACCACAAGTTGAGTACATAGAAATTGATTGATTGATTGAGAAATCATCTTCCTGTAATACATTTGCACGCTTTACGAAACAGACACAAACTACACTTTCAAACTCTCTCTCTCTCTCTACTCACCTTCTACGTTTGGATACAAAAACATCCCTTTCACGCCGTCGGCATCGGTCACAAACCCTAACCGTTCATAAAACTCCACCACATCTTTATCCGCGAACAACGTCACGTTCGCCACATCTCTCGCCAACAGCGCGCGTATCGAGTGCGACACAATCGCCTTCCCTAACCCTTGACCTTGATACTCTGGATCGACAATTATATCCCACAAACACGCGTTGAACGCGTGGTCAGACGTCGCTCTGCACGTCGCTATTAATTTTTCTTCTTCCTCTTCTTCTTTATTATTATTATTACTATTGTTACTACTACTACAAACGTACATCTGCGCGACTAAAAACGAATTCTCCAGAGCGATTTTCAGCTTCTCCTCCGGTCGTTTCGGCCACCCAACTTTATCGCACAAATCAGAAACCTCTTGGACGTTTATTTCTCTCGTCGTGGAATACATTATTCTTTTGTTCTTCGATTGGACGATGAGGACGTCTGGTTCAGACGAAGCGTCGTGAGCCTCGTTCTTCTTCAACGAGGGAGAAGACGAAGCGCCGCGAGGGGCAAGCCTCGTTGATTTTTTTATCCCCATCACCCGACGAGGATGAGGATGAGAACGAGGATGAAGTTGACTCGTTCCGTTTTTACTCAAAGGAATAACACGAGTTCCTTCGCTCCTCATCATCATCATCCTCGTAATCGTCTCGTGCTCTTCTTTGTCTTCTTTGAAACCTTTTGTTGTGTCTGTTTGTTTGTAGCTCAATAAAACTACTCTAAGAATGCTACTCTCACGGTCGGTACTAAGAGAAATGAGTATTAGGTAATGCATAATTTGCATTCACTCTCCTTCCCTCTTTGAGCGTCTCCGCACATTACGTTTAGGGTTTAAATATTTGCAAAAAAAGTTCATTCTTCTTCTCTTTTCGTCTTCTTCTCTTCATTGAAGATTAGAGTAGTCGTGCGAAAAACGAGAGCATTTAGTCGCTTTTCGAGAACTCTCTTTCTCTCTCTTTCTCTCGAAACAAAACAACGCGCTGTTTGCTCGAACGAACGCTCTTAGTTTCGCTCTTTGCTCTTTAAACTGCGCTGCTTCTTCTTCGTGTTTAAGAAAAAGAAGAGAGAGATGAGCGCATTTCAACAACAAGAACAACAACGAGGCACCTCTTCTTCTTCTTCTTCTTCTTCGAGTAATCAACAACAAAAACAAAAACAACAACAACCAAAAACTTCGACGACGGAAGAATTACTGAACCACATGCAACTCGCGTTAATCGGTGGTGATGATGGTGGTAATGGCGGTGGTAATGGTGCAATGTCCGCGACGCTTTCCAAGCAAGCGGAAAGCGTCGATTTCAACGATTTCTTCTCATTGAGACGACCGAAAGATGCCGCGAGCGGCTTAAACTCTGGTTTGAAATCCGTGGGGAAAGGCGCGTTAGCTGGAGCAGCGGCGTTGATTGCGGCACCGATTGCCGGCGCTAAAGCGGAAGGTGCGAGTGGGTTTTTCAAAGGTTTAGGCGCCGGATTGGCGGCGGCGGTGGTTTTACCCGTCGTCGGCGCCGGCGTCGGAGTGACGCAAATTTGTCGCGGCGTGGCGAATACGCCCGAGGCGATTATGGCGGCGAATGACGGAAAGAGGTGGAATCGACACACCAGAGAGTGGGTGGATGAAGATTTAGTGCGAGATGGGATTTGGTTGGCGCAATCGACGGACGAGGATATATATGAGCAGGCGAGGAAGAGGGCGATGAGTGAAGGTAGAAGCGGCATCGGGCTCAACGGAGTACTCAACGAGAGCATGGGAGGAGGTAATAGCGATAATAATAGTAATGATAATAATAGAAACGGAGGAGGGAAGCAAGTTAAAGAGACGCAATATTACGAGATTTTGAAAGTTGAAACGACTGCTTCGTCGGCGGAGATTAAGAAATCGTATTACGAACTCGCGAGGAAGTTACATCCGGATAAAAATCCCGACGACCCGGACGCGCACAACAAGTTTCAAAAAGTCGGCGAGGCGTACCAAGTGTTGTCCGATCCAGAGTTGAGGAAAAAATACGATTCAAGAGGGAAAGATGGATTAGGTGATATACCCGTGATAGACGCGTCGGCGTTTTTTGCCGCATTGTTCGGGTCGGACCAGATGGAAATGTTCGTCGGGAAACTGCAAATGGCAGTCATGGCCGAAGGCGGAAGCGATTTGACGAGAGATGAAACGCGGATTTTACAAGACCGAAGAATTGTTCGATTAGCGATTAATTTGGCTGCTATTTTGGATGGGTACGCTACGTCGGCTCGCGCTATGGTCACACCGACTGCGACTTTAACGGCTGATAAGACGAATGAAAAAGAAGAGGAGGAAAAGCTGCGCGAAAAAGCGGCTCTGGAAAAGTTTGAAGCGCAAATGAAACCAATCGCGCAGAGTTTAGCCAACGCTTCTCACGGACCAAAAATGTTGAAACAGATTGGATTCGTGTACGAGAAGCAAGCGGAGCAAGTGTTGACGGATCCCGTGGCTGGTTTTGGGACGTGGGCGGATTTAGGGGTTCGTTCAAACTTTGCCGCCATGGAGCAAAATACAAACAGAACGAAAACACAGTTCAGCGCGATGAAAGCCGCGTTTGGCGCGTTTGGAACGGTGAAGAAAATCGCCGAGGAAGAGGAGGGATACATGAAGGAAGAAGAAGGAAAAGAAAAAGAGGGTGAAATTGAAAAGAGCGCTGGCGAAAGAGACGGGAAAATCGCCGAGAATATCGCTAAAGAGCAAGAAGGGAAGGAAACGAAGAAGAAACCGCCGTTGACAGAGGCTGAAATAATGCAGCGACGCGCGCAGCATCAAAAAGACGTCATGCCGCACATTTTAGAAGCACTTTGGAACGTTTCTGCGCTCGACATTGAATCGACACTTAGATCGGTGTGTGATAAAGTTTGTCACGATAAGAGCGTGAAGAAAGAAGTGAGAAAAAAGCGTTGCGAGGCGTTGTCCGTGTTAGGCAAAGTCTTCCAAACCACCGAGGCGGACGAGGCGCATAGAAATGAAGATATTAATCAACAGTTGGAAAATGCAATGCGCGCGGCATTCACGCCAAAAGAGAATGCAGATGAGGACGATAGTGACTGATTATATATAGTTATCGTTGTGTAAAAATAAGGAATGATGTTTCTCTATCTCAATCACTATTAAGAATTTTCTAGTTTCGCTAACACTCTCAGAGCGTATTTTCGGAGCAATTCGTCCTCGCTCGTGCGCGATTGCTGCAGAGCATTTCGAACCCCTAATTTTATCAGCGCCGATCTGCACTCTTCGTGCGCGCAGAGATTTCCGAGCGAAAAGAGCGCAACATGCGCGGGCGTTTGCTTATCTCCTACACTGCTACTCTTTTTACTGCTACTCTTCTCTGAAGCGTACTCTTTGGCGAGTAAAATTAGCGCCTTGGGCACATCGTTCGCAAGCAAGTCTGCGATGAGAGCATCGCCGTTTCTCGCCAAGTTTCCGAGCGCCGCCGCGGCGTTGCTTCTCGTTTTCCCATCGTTCTCATCTTTTCTTCCAACACCAAAAGTTGACCCGTAATGATTACCTATATTCCTCACGAGTGGGAGAATTGATCGTCGCAAATCATCGTAGAGATAATCGGAGTGAAACCCGGCGTTCCCGATGGCGAAAGCGGCAAACTTTCGAACCAACGCAGAGGGTTCCTCTTTTTCGTCTGCGTTTAAACGATCAATCAGCGCGCCGACCGTCCCATACTTCTTAAATGATGCGTAAAAATAGTCCGAGTGGCGACAAAGGTTACCGAGTGCGTTCGCTGCGCGCGCGCGCACGTTGAAATCATCGTGTCGAAGCAACTTTGTTAAATGAAAAGTTGCGTTTGCCTCGCCAACATTTTCGTACCGACTCTCGTTACTCTTGGCGAGCTGTGAGAGAATCATAGTCCAATCAACAATGGTTGTTGCTTCGTTCGCAAACTCCACTTTAATAGATTTCTGCTTAATGTTCAGCAACGAGGACGCAAACGAAGATTGCGAAAGCGCAAACTCGCTGAGAGACGCCGAGCATCCTTTCGCTTCGATGAACTGGTTGCTGAAGACATCGCCGCCGGTGACGACCAGACGCGAAATTAAACTAATAGCACTCGATAAAGAATGCGCTTCACTGCTGTTACTAGTACTAGCAGTATCAACCGCCGCTGCTTTTTTGTTCTTTTTGCTATTCGCTTTGTTTTTGGTCGTGTTATTTTCTTCTTCCACTTCTTCTACTTCTTCCTCCTCGTTCTCGTTACCGTTCCCGTTATATTTTCTTAACGCGCGCATTTCCAGATCTGTCTTCATCGACTTCACGCACTTCAACAAAGTTCCGAGCACATTTTTTTCCTTCAATACTGTCATGAATTTACGGTTTGCCACGGCGCCAACTTTTTCTGCGTTTGAGCCTTTCGTCGGGATGAACGCCAGCGGTAACCGCAAAACGTTGAGTAAGGAGAAAATCGCAAGATGCTGCGAGGATTTATACTCCTCGATCGCTTTTGAAGACGCGTCGGAGCCTGGGGCCGTCCGAGCTATCGTCGCCACAATCGACGTTGAAAACGAGGAGAAAATCTCCATCGCGTCGCAACAGCTCTCCGCGACGCCAGAGTCGCAAAGAAAATCCGCCGGATGCGCAGTCTCGCAATTTTCCTTCGCCAACGGATGTAACGCGTACGCCACAGCTGCGATACCGTCTGCAACTGGACGTAACTTAGTCATGATTGCACTTTTAGTTTCGAGAGATGATGATAGCGTCACTCCCTTGGACAACTCGGAAGCGCGTGCGACTAATTTAATCAATCTCGTCGAGAAGCGCATCAACGCATCTTTTTCGAGCGCCTTGTCAGCAAAAGCTGTCGACGCCCTCGAACACGCGCCAATGATACGACACCCAGAGAGACTGAGAAATCCACAGTATGTTGAATTTGACGACGCTTTAATGAGTGCTTGGAATGCGCCCATGCGTTCGCCGTATCGAACGAATGAGTCCGCGACGAGTGTAATCGAAACCGGCGCGTAACACGAAGAACATTTCAACAAGGCATCGCAAGCGTCGCCGACAGCCTCGCCTCTTCGTTTGAATATGGCGCGTCGTTTGCGCTCGTCGTTTTCATTTTGAGCATTATTGCACTCTTTGCCACTTTCTCTGTCTTTTTTCTTTTGCGCGCTTTTCGCTTGCTCTTCGAGTAAATCGCGTTCGAGCTGACTAAACGACGATGCTAAATGCGCGATTAAACTTTCGCAAAACGTTGGTTTCGGGAGCTTTGAAAGTGCCATGACGCATTCCTGACCTTCACCGCGCTTTGAGGCGAGATCGATGGCGCGTGTGACGGCGACCCGAGCAAAGTGCTGCGTCTCGAGCTTCGATTGGATCAGACGAAGGCGAAGTTTGTCTTCGTCGTGGCCTGAATCGTCGTTATTTCGACGCAGTTCAAAACTCACCAAACACTCGCTTAAAGCGCGTAAATAGTTTGCCAATCCGACATTACACCACGGGGAAGGGCCCGATCCGCTCGCAAGTAGCGTCGCGACGTTCAAAGCGAGTTGCAACGCTTCCTCGCGTTCGATTTCAAAGGCAACGTACTTTTCCCGCATTTGCGCGTCGTCCTTTGTTTCGTTTACTGGATTCCACATCGCTGCGATGGCCCGCACGGTCCATAACGCGGCGCCGGGAGCATCTCTCGCTAATGCACCACTGGCATCGCCACCTACTTTTGCTAAACTCGCGCTCGAAACGCACACGATATTTCGAAGCGTTCTCAGAGCAGACACCGCATCTACTAAAGAACTCGTCAACTTTGGCATTGGACCATTTGCGTTGCTCGCGTGATTACTCAAACCACTGGAAGACGGCGCGTCGTCGATACCAGGTTCAGTATGCGCAGACGTTCCTCTTTCGCGCTCACTCCCTGGCGATAGAAGCGCGAGAATATTAAATTTTGATCCAGGCGCGCTTCGAGGAGGCTGCAAAGCCGCTAAAATAACTTTAATCGCCGTCCGATCTCGTCGCAAACGCGCGGCGCCATCTTCCGTGCGCGATTTAAGTTCGCATTCAAGTAAAGCCGAGTCTACACCATGCCCGTGCTGACTTTCAATCGCAAGATTAGTATTCGACGCGTGGCGTTGTGGCATCTCACCAGCCGTTGCTGTTCGTGGCGTCGTTCCCGAAACCACTCCGCCGATAAGTGCAGCACCACCAATAGCAGCAGCAGCAGCAGTAGTAGTAGTAGTAGTAGTAGCCGCAGTAACCGCTGTGCCTCGCGTAGTCGACGGCGGTGGTCTTCTCGCCGGTATTTTTGGCGTGCTATAGCCATCCGTCGCTGTTCCTGCGAGCACATCTTCTCTACGAGGTAAACCACCTCGTCTAACTATTGGCATCTTGTTGTTGTTCGTCGTCGTCGTCGTCGTCGTCGTCGTCGTCGTCGTAGCGGCGTTTGACGTTCTCGTCGCACCTTGCGGCGTGGAAGCTAACGGACGTCTGTTGTGCGTCGCTACTGCCGCCGTCGTCGTTGTCGTCGTCTTTGCTCCCGTAGACAACCGGTTCTCAACCTCCTCCGCTCTTCTTCGTCGTTCCTCTTGATCACCTGCCTCTCTTTCTCCGCGTTGTTGTTGTTGTTGTTGCTGCTGCTGCTGCTGTTGTTGCTGTCGTTCGTGTTCGTGTTCGTCATCGTGTTCGTGTTCGTCGTCGTACTCGCTCTTCCTCACAAACGGATGTTCCAACAACGCCGGCCACGACAACCGTTCGCTCGGTCGTTTATTTAGTAATCCTCTCAAAAAGGATTTAAACTCCGCGCTCATATCTTCCGGCCACGTCAAAGGGTCTCGAACAATCTTTTGAATCAAAGTGTAAATGCTATTGGTAAAGAACGGCGGCTTCCCGACGAATAACTCGTACAGAATAACTCCCAGCGACCACAAATCTACGGTGTGATTATACGGCTGCTCTTGCACCAACTCTGGCGCCATGTACAGCGGCGTTCCTTTAATCGATGTCATCACCATAGATTGCGATCGAATCGATCGCGCGAACCCAAAATCGCACAATTTCACCACCTTATTCGCTCCAATCAAAACATTCTGCGGTTTCATATCTCTGTGTATGACTCTATTCGTGTGCAAATAATGCAACGCGGACACCAACTGCCGAGCGATTGCTTTCACCTCTAGCTCTGGCAACGTCCTATCGTCTTCCAATACTTCAAACAACTCGCCTTGCGCGTATTCCATGACCACGCAAAACTCGTGTTCCGTTTCAAACGCGTCTCGCATGGCGATGATGTTCGGATGTTTCAACACTCTCAAAATATCAATCTCTTGTCTTAAACTTCTCAAATCTCGTTCCGTTTTTCCTTTCTTCGCGATGAACTTAATCGCGGACGTTTCACCGGTGAACTTCTTTCTCGCTTTGTACACTTTCCCGAACGATCCTTCGCCGACTAAATCGAGCAAGTTGTATTCGGAGAGACGACCACTGTTGTTGTTGTTGCTTTTTTTCTCGCCGCTCATCATCGCTTTCGTCGACATCGTTTCTCCTCCTCTTTCTTCTTCTTCTTCGTCGGATTGACGACGAAGGAGAAGAGACGACGGGGAGGAGGCCGCAATGAACGCACCACCACCACCACCACCGTTTATAAAATTCTCTCCTCTGTGAGTATTCTCGTCGTCGTACTCATCATCGTCTTCGTCAAAGCGCATTCTCGTGTAGTTGTCGTCGGAAAAAGACGATGAGAGAGGGAGAACAGTCCTTTTTGAAGAATTTTGAAAAAAAAATGAAAAAAAGCTCGCGAAATTTTTGAAATTGCTGCTAAAAATCGAGATGAAAAGAGGAAGCTTTACTTAGGTAAGTAAGTATGTACGCGTTCGCTTTTATTCCTTGACGATGAATGAGCTGTAATAACGTAGCGATAAAAACGCCGCTACAGTGCGGTGTATTTACTACACACGTGTCGTAAAAAATCCCTCTAAATAATGTATTAAAAAAACGAAATCACCGCCGAGGTCGATTCTTTCTCAGAGAACTCTTCTTCGGCTTTCCAATCGAGGAACCGGGCGACGTGCCTTTCTTTCCTCCCTTTCCACCGCCGCCTCTTTTCATGGCAGCTTTTTGACCTCGTCGATCGGCGAGCATGCGCTTATCTACGGACGGTCCACCGGCGTTGCCTTTATGCATTTTCCTCGCCACCACGTGCTTGATTTGCTTTTTGCGGCCGTTGGCGAGTTTATTCGCTTTGGCGTAAATTGCTTCAATTTCTCGAACTTTCGAAACGTCAGGAATATCGTCTTGATCCATGATGGCGCCCGCGCGTTGTCGAGCTTCGCTCATTTTATCCTTGGCGCGTTTTTTCTTTCGCAATTTAGCCTCGGCGACTTTTTTGATCGACCGTTCGTCAACTTTAATGGAGACGCTCGCGAGAGCTTCCTCGTAGTCGCTCTGATCGTAAATCGGTTCCGCTTTCATGAATCTTCGCTCGTCGTCGACAAACCAATCAGGCAAGTCTCTCGGATCGTCCTCAAATGCGTACCGGTTGTACGCGTCTTCGATGATTTCTTCGCGTTGTTTTCTTCGAAGCATTTTTTTGCTAATGGCGAGGATTTCGGCTCGGGCGCCATCCGAGAGTTCGTCGACGTCTGTAGATTCATCGCTATCAGAACCATCAGCGCGTACGCGCTGACGACTTCCTTTCGCGTTTCTTCCCACGCCTCTATCAGATACGTCGTCGTCATCATCATCATCATCATCGTCGTCGTCGTCGTCGTTCTCTCGAGCATCGTCATCGTTTCCTCTGGGAACAATATGTAAATCATCTGCCGCCGCCTCGGCACGCAGCGCTCGTCTTTTACGTCCGACGTCCACATCGTCTGAACCTGAATCGTACGTCGTGTCGTCACCATTTCCGTTCTTACCACCACTCGTTTTCTTTCGCTTCTTATCGAGTTTATCCTGTTGTTTTTTACTTTTCAGTTCACCTTCCTTGGCAATCTTCGCCGCTTCTTTCGCCTTCTCCAGTTTCCTCGCTCTCGCTTGTTCCCGTAGACTTTCGTAATCGTCTTCGTCTTCTTCAACGACGACATCGTCTTTGTCGTTCTTCTTTTGTTTCTTCTTCATCATATTTTTCTCTTCTTTTGCTTCTTCCCTCGTTGTCTTTGTTATTTTCTTTTCCGCCGCCGCCTTGCCGCTCGTCGCTGCGGAGGTTGTTTTTTCAATTTCCGAAAAAAGATCGTTGGAAAACCATCGATCGACGGTTGCCTTTGAGTTTGGTTTCACTTTGCTCGGGTCGAACTCGACGATCAGATTGTTTTTGTTTTTATCCTCCTTCGTTTTTTTCTTCCTGTTCTTCTCTTCGCCTTCTACGTCTTCGTTCTTCTCCCATTCCAACGGCGCGTCGTCGTCTTCCTCGAAACCAGTCTCCTCGCTATCGCTTTCATCGCTCTCATCGACGTCTTCGTCATCATCCGAGCCAAGCTCTCCATCGCCTTCGCCTTCTAACGTCGCCCTCTTATCGCGTCTCATCGCGGATCCTTTCGAGCCTTCTCCAACCGACCGGCCTTTCTTCTTTTGCCTTTCTTTGTACTGTTTGTACAAAGCGTCTAAACTCGAGTCTAGCCGCGACGTGTCGTTTTCCACGTCATTTTCTGCGTCAGAGTCTTCAGAGTCGTATCGGTTTTGTCTTCTGCGAGCCGCGTTCAGTTCCGAGTCAGAGTCTTCGTAATAGTCAGCCGGCACAGACGGAGCGGCTTGGTTTGCGACCGTATCGACATCCTCCTATTTTTTGTTGGTGGGTGAAGAAAATGGTCAGTTTGGCGTAAAACTATATTTACTACCAACAACGCGTCGCGCGCGAGCGACGAAAAAAAGAAAGAAAAAAAGCCTCAGATGGGTAAACGGCATGTTTTTGCATAAGGTTTTCAGTTTACGCGGGTTCTAACGCCGCTCAAGTGAGTAAGCGAGTATCTTCACCGGCTTTTGAATACATACAGAGAGAGAGAGAGAGAGAGAGAGAGAGAGAGAGAGACGTTAAGAAAAAAACGAGAGAAATCGAAAGAGACAAAAAACAAACGCTCGCGCGCGGCGGCGATGCGCAATCTAACGCACCTTTGTTTTCAATCGAACCAAAGAGAATAAATCTTCCTCCGCCACGATGGCTTCGCCGTCTCCTTTTAATCCTAACTGCGCGCGTATTCTATCCTTCTGTTTCATTTTAGCCTGCTTTTTCTTTTTCCTTCTCGCCTCCGCGTCCATGTTTCCTTGCAATTCCTCCATTTCGCTCAGCAAGCGCTCGTTTTCGTCCTCGGGCACCGCCGCTTTATTTTCATTATTCTCGTCCTCCTCGTCCTCGTTGGCGTTTGTCGTCGTCCTCGGTTTCACCTTCTTATCCTCCATACCTAACCGTTTCCTCACTTGCAAACGCCACTTCAACAACATCTTAAAATCGCTCTTGTTCAAAACGCCCAAGTCTCGAAAGAGCGTCCGAATTTCCTCGTTCGTCTCCTCGCACGCGTCTAAATCCATAAATCCATCCTTTGGGGGCACCACGTTCGTTCCTTTCTTTCCTTTCCCACCGTCTAAAATAAAACAGTGGTACATCCCTAACATCTCCGCCGGTTTCTCGTTTGTGATAAAATTCTCCGCGTACGTCTCTTTATACAGCGAATGTAACCCGTCCTCGTAGCCGCTTCGATTTCGCTTCGCTTTTTCCACCTTCAAAACGTCCCTGTTCTGCTGTCCTCCTTTGTTACCTTGTCCGCCATCCTCCACGTTCGCGAATAAATACTCCGCCTTTAACAACCTCGGATCAATTTTCGTCGGCGCCAAGTACCCTTTACACACGACGAAAATCTCCGCCGACGAGTCTCTCGACGCCACCGGCTTCGTGCTCTCCACCTTCTTAAACAGCTGCTGAAACGCGTATAACAACGCGTGATACTCTTGCGACCGAAACACTTTCGTCACGAACCAACCGTCTAACGTTAAAAACTCCGTCGCCAATTTCAACGCGTCCAACGTCAGCGCCGCTTGCGAATACGCTTCCTTGGCGTAGTTGCCCCCGACGTTTGGCGCGCCGTCGTGTAACACGCAATCGTACTTCAAACCATCCGGCGTGACCCGTTTAATCGCCGCTCGACAGCTCGGTGTCGTGATATCTTCCACTAAAGTCGTGCATCCGCGTATGGGTTTTATCGAAGCTAAATCGATCCCAACGATGGTCGATTGCATCGGCATGTACTTCTGCGCCACTTGCAGCCACCCGCCTGGAGCTGCGCATAAATCCAAACAAGCCTTCGCGCTGGATAAAAAATCATACTTCCTGTTCAGTTGAACTAACTTAAACGCCGAACGTGCGCGGAATCCTTGCTCTTTCGCTAAGTAATAGAACTTGTCCAGACGATGTTTCCCTTTCGCTTTTTTGCCCATTTTTGTTCTTCTTCTTGTTGTTCTTCTTCTCTTGCGATTGTTGTTGCACGACGACACCACGGAAACGAGGAGGACTTTTTTTAACGACGCTCTTCTTCTTCTTCTTCGTGTCTTTCTTCTTCGTGACTTTAGTTTTGGTGATGTAACTTTATGTGTGTGCGCGTTTATAACGTCTGTGTGTGTGTCTGGTTAAAAAATGACGACTCTGATGAAAAACAAGGTGGCGGCTGAATTTTTTTTTCCTTCTTTTGTTTGACAGTTTGAGGAAAAAATTTTTTTTGAGAAAAAAGCAAAAAAGCATCAGAGTCGTATTTTTTAGAGTTGTTCTTTCGTTGTGTAAAAGAAGTACTAATAACAGAGAGTATTTATAATACTGAAAAAACGATAAAGTTAAACTACGGAAAATCAATGGTAGCCAATTCCGTCTTCTCTTCTTCTTCTTCTAAAACTCCAGCAGCTTTATTATCAGTCGTCGTTTTTTGTTGTTCTTTCTCTTCTTCAAAGTCGTCTTCATCAAAGTCGTCGTCGTCGTCGTCGTCCACCTCGGCGCCTTTTCGAATCTCTCGAATGACTTTCCCGCTCGTTTCGTCTATTTCCACGTACGCGCCGTCGAACGCTTCGTGGGATCTTTTTTGCAACCATCGCAACGTTTCGCCGAGTTGGTGACCGATGAGTTGCGCCTCTTTTTCGCCTTTTTCGCCGACGAAGGCTTCAACCGGGATGAAATCCGGGAGTTTCACGTATAAGCGGAGGAGGTGTTCCGCGCCGCAGATTTCCGAGGCGGGTTTGGATTTTAACGCGTCGTTCTTCGCGACGGCGAGGTCGTAGTATTTCTTCTCCTTTTCGTAGAGTAAAGCTTTTTGCAAGGCGGCGTCGAAGTAGCGTTTGAGACCGGCGACGATTTCTTTCGCGCGTTCGATTTGTTTCGGCGTTCGAGCTTTCGCGATCGCTTCGACTTCGTAATCGGAGAAGAGACTTTGGACGGTATGCGCGGCGGGTTCTCTCGGGAGCTTCAGGACGCGGTTGTGCGCGAGCGCTTCGTGTTGTTTGATGAGCTCTTTCTTTAACGCCGTCGCCAAGATGACTTTCACTTTTGGTTTCAAAGGCGCTTGTTGTTGTTCTTGTTCTTGCCGGTCTCGTTGTTCTTCCGTTTCCGTCTTTTCTTTTTCCTGCTTTTGCTTTTTCGCGTTCGTCGTTGGAGCCGCCGCCGTATCTTTCTTCGCGTTCTTTTTCTCTTTACTCGCAGCATTCGCCGGGGCCCCTTTTTCCAAAGCCGCCGCGTTCTTTCTCTTGTTGGTGTTGTTCGTCGCGTTGACGACGGCGCCTTTCCTTCCTTTGTTGGTCGTCGGCGGCGCGTTCTGTTCGTAGGCGGTTTTTGCTTCACTTTTTTGCTTCTTCGATGGCCGACCACCGCTTGGTGCGGCTTTCTTTTTCGTCGTCGCATTATTTGTTTCCGATTCGTCTTCTTCTTTCGTCGTTAAAACCGCTTTTGTCGCCGCGGCATCCACCAAGTCTCGTTTTTGCTTTTGTTGTTGTTGTTGTTGTGGCTCCCGCTGTTGCTCGCCCTCGCCTTTGCTCGTCGCTTTCTTCTTCGCGCCGCCTGTTGTCGTCGTCTTATTACTACTCGTATTAAAAATAGTATTACTATTACTCTCTTTAGTAATACTTTTCTTACCGTCTTTCCCGGTTGATTGGCTTTTCTCGCGTTTCGTCGTCGTCGCGTTCTTCTTCCTCTTTAATACCTCGTCGTCGTTCTTGTTCTTGTTCTTGTTGTTCCCAACCGCCGCCGCGGTGTTGTTACTTTTACCGCCGCTCTTCGTCGTCTGAATCTGAATCTGAATCGTCGTCTTTTCATTCGCTTTCCTCCTTTTCTCCTTATCTTCCTCGAGTAACCTTTTCTGTTCTCTCGTGTTCTCTTCGTTCATTTTCCTGCACGTTTCTTTCTCTTCCACCCACTCGTCGTATTTTTTGTTCCACCCTTGGTAGTGAATGAGCACCCCGGAGCTTCCATCTTCTAAACGTCTCATGTCGATGATTTTCGCCGGGTAGAGGAATCCATCTTTCAGGGCGAGGATGAGTTCGTTCACGCGGAACGAATTTGAATAATCGTTGTTGTTGTTTGAATCGTCGACTTTCGTCGTCGTCTGTTTTGTCGTCGTTAATGATTCCATCATCATCATCTTTTGAAAAGTCTAATGTCTCCTCTAAAATCTCCTTTGTTTTCGTCTCGCGTAATCCTCCTCGCGAGA
>ENA-UOXV01003816-UOXV01003816.1-marine-metagenome-genome-assembly--contig:-NODE-3816-length-17935-cov-5.258781_pt1 | contig 17935 bp, 24 predicted proteins | sample MGYA00238165_ERZ766961 | MGnify/ENA primary metagenome ERZ766961 (study PRJEB28924, sample SAMN03173240) | marine metagenome | biome: Marine; feature: Water; material: Subsurface seawater | place: North...
TACGAGATGCGGACGTGACTGGAGTTCAGACGTGTGCTCTTCCGATCTCCTCCGGCGACAAAACCTAATTCCATTACAAGAATAAATCCCACCGCGGCTCCTAAAGGCAAATTATGGAGCAAACCCTCTCGCATTTCTGCTAAACTGACATCCAACATCATTACGACAAACATAAAAAGTACTGCAACTGCTCCAACATAAACAACTACTAGAATCATAGCTAAAAACTCCGCTCCGATAAGAATAAATAGCCCAGCTGAATTAAAAAAAGCCAAGATGAGAAAGAGGACAGAGTGCACAGGGTTACGAGAAAAGATAACCATGGTAGCCGCAAAAACTGTAATTATCGCAAATAAGTAAAAAATGACACCATGCGCAATCATTTTATCTCCTATTAAAACCGTAAATAATAATATCGTAAGCCATGTTAAACCGATTTATCTATAAGGTGCGGTTAAGTCTAATCTAACAGCTAATTCAGTTTCCCAGCGATCGCCATTATCCAATAACTTGTCTTTATCATAAAGTAACTCTTCACGCGTCTCTGTGGCAAATTCGAAATTAGGCCCTTCCACAATTGCATCGACGGGGCATGCCTCCTGACAAAATCCACAGTATATGCATTTTACCATATCAATATCATACCTTGTTGTACGACGACTTCCATCTAAACGAGGCTCAGCTTCAATTGTTATGGCTTGAGCTGGGCAAACAGCTTCACACAACTTACATGCTATACAGCGTTCCTCTCCATTTGGATAACGACGTAGTGCATGTTCCCCTCGAAACCGAGGACTAAGGGGGCCTTTCTCGTGAGGATAATTTAAGGTTACCTTGGATTTAAAGAAATATTTCAAAGTAAGACCCAAACCAGAAAATAGTTCTGACAAGAATATACTTTTCATTCCTTGATTAAGCACACCCATTATAATTCCTAACCATATACTATGAACCTGTTGATTGATTTAACGGCGAAATATCAAAAGCAAGCACGATACCAGCAACTACAATCACTGCAACTAATGAAATCGGGAGAAAGACTTTCCATCCTAGTCGCATTAGCTGGTCGTAACGATATCTGGGAAGCGTCGCTCTCACCCAAAGAAACACAAATAGCAAGAGCAGAATTTTAAAGATAAACCAAACTGGGCCAGGCAACCAATTAAAAGGTGGCATATCTAGAGGAGGCAACCATCCTCCTAAAAACAGCACTGTGGTCATAGCGCACATTAAGATCATATTGGCGTATTCGCCTAAAAAAAATAGTGCAAATGTCATCGCTGAATATTCAACATTATATCCAGCAACTAATTCAGCCTCCGCTTCTGGTAAGTCAAAAGGGTGCCGGTTTGTCTCTGCTAATGTTGAAATAAAAAATATTACAAACATGGGAAAAAGAGGAATAATAAACCATACCGTTTCCTCCTGCGCTTTAACGATATCAGACAAATTTAATGATCCAGATACCAATAATACGGTAATAATAACAAACCCCATTGAGACTTCATATGAGACCATCTGCGCAGCCGACCGTATCGCACCAAGAAAAGCATACTTCGAGTTACTTGCCCATCCCGCCATCAATATTCCATATACGCCAAGCGAAGAAATAGCAAAAAGATACAAAATTCCAACATTAATATTTGCGACTACCAGTCCAGACCCGAGTGGTATCACTGCCCAGGCCGCTAAAGCCAGGGTCAGGGTTACCATAGGTGCCATAACAAAAATTACCCTATTAGAACCGGAAGGTATTATAGTTTCTTTAAAAAAAAGTTTTAGCCCATCAGCTAGGGGCTGAAGCAACCCCATAAACCCCACTACATTAGGTCCGCGCCTCAATTGCATCGCAGCAATAACCTTACGTTCCGCGTAAGTTAAATAGGCCACACCGATCATTAATGGTATAATAATAGCTAGGGCTTTAATTACGATCCAAAGAACCGGCAATGCAAAAAGTAGCCAGAAATCAGCCATCAAACAGCCTCTCTCGCTAGCCGATCAGATTGAGCTTTTGCACACTCAGCCATCGTTATCGAAGCACGACAAATTGGGTCACTCATGAAAAAATTAACTGATATATTGGAGATTCGTCGATTTGTCATGGGACCCTCAAGTCCAAAATCTCCCCACGCGTTTGTTATTATTTCATTCATGGAACCAAATGAAGGAACTGTATCTGATAATAGCTTTCTGAGATCCGATAAATCATCGAATGGTAGCGGTTTATCGATAGCTCCTGATAAAGCTCTTATAATACGCCAATCTTCCTTAGCCTGACCCAGAGGAAAAACGGCTTTTTGGGTTCTCTGAGGTCGCCCCTCAAGGTTGACAAAAGTAGCGCTTTTTTCAGTATAAGCAGCGCCCGGTAGAATCACATCAGCATGATGAGCTCCATTATCACCATGGTGGCCTTGATAAACAACAAAAGCATTTTTGGTTTTATTAAAATCAATTTCGTCAGCACCAATCAAATAAATTAATTCCATATCCTCAAGATTAAATAATTTCTCGGGTACAAAGCCTATATCGAGTCCACCAACCCGCGATGCTGCTGACTGCAAAACATTAAAACCATTCCAATTATCGGCAATCATACCGGTCGTTTCAGCTATTTTACGTGCATTATGTAAAATTTGTGCACCATCTTCACGGTTAATAGCCCCCGAACCTAATATGATCATGGGGTTTTTTGCTTTTTTTAGAACTTTTGAGAATTTGTTTTTCCCCGCAATGAATTGTTCTAATAATTGGGGTTCATCTCCTAGATGTTGGTAGGGGTAAGTAAGGTCAATTGCCCCCCCTATTAAGCCTATTTGAAGACCACCTTTTAAAAAGCGGCTTCTAATTCTGGCGTTCAGAACCGGGCTCTCTAAACGCGGGTTAGAACCAACAATCAAAATAGCATCCGCTTCATCGATACCCGCTATTTTTGTATTAAAAATATAACTCGATCTAACTTTCTGATCCAACTTCGCTCCGTCTTGCAGACAATCAACATTTGTGCAGCCAATTTTCTTTAACAAAAGCTTAGTTGAAAACATTGTCTCACAGTCAACTTGATCACCCGCGATAGACGCTATTTTTAAAGGATCAGTATTTTTAATCTTGTTTGCACATAGCTTAATTGCATCTTCCCAATTGGAAGGTTCTAACTTACCTCTTCGTCTAACAAAGGGCTGGTCTAAGCGCTGGCGCCGAAGACCATCACACGCGAACCTAGTTTTATCAGATATCCATTCTTGATTGATATCATCATGGTTTCGGGGAACAACACGAAGAACTTCATTACCTCTAGTATCAACGCGAATATTGGAACCTAAAGCATCCATGACATCAATGCTTTCTGTTTTTGTTAACTCCCAGGGTCGGGCATTAAAAGAATACGGTTTGGACGTAAGTGCGCCAACAGGACATAGGTCTATTAAATTGCCAGACAGTTCAGATGTCAAAGCTTCCTCAACATATGTTCCCACTTCCATATGCTCTCCTCGACCAGTCGCACCAAGCTCTGGTACTCCAGCAATCTCTGTGGCAAATCGAATACAACGTGTGCAATGTATACACCGTGTCATTACAGTAGCTACCAAAGGACCAAGGTCTTTATCTTTTACGGCTCGTTTACCTTCGATATAACGCGAGCGGTCCGAACCATATCCCATGGCCTGATCTTGAAGATCGCACTCACCTCCTTGATCACAAATAGGGCAATCCAGAGGGTGATTGATTAATAAGAACTCCATTACTCCCTCTCGAGCTTTTATTATTTTTTCAGAATTTGTTTTGATAACCATACCATCCGCAACTGGCATGGCGCATGAAGCTATAGGTTTAGGTGCTCGCTCCATTTCCACCAAACACATTCTACAGTTACCCGCGATAGACAATCTCTCATGAAAACAAAATCGAGGGATCTCTGCTCCCGCTATCTCACATGCCTGAAGAACTGTAAGCCCTTCTTCAACTTCTATTTCGTTATTATCAATAATCAGTTTTGGCATCTAAACATTCACCCTAAGCTGCTTTACTTTTAGCTTGCGCGATGCGTTCTTCTAATTCACTCCTGAAATGGCGAATTAACCCTTGAACAGGCCATGCCGCAGCATCACCTAAAGCGCAAATTGTATGCCCTTCAATTTGACGAGTGACCTGGTCCAGTAAATCAATTTCTTTAACCGAAGCATTACCTGCAACCATCCTGATCATCATTCGAGACAACCATCCAGTCCCTTCCCTGCAAGGCGTACATTGACCACAACTCTCATGTTTGTAAAACGCCGACAATCGAGCAATAGCAGCAACTATATCGGTTGACTTATCCATTACCATCACCGCCGCAGTTCCTAGCCCTGACTGGTTTTCCTTCAAGGAGTCAAAATCCATCAAAACTGTATCACACAGACTTTTTGGCAAACATGGAACGGAAGCTCCGCCAGGAATTACTGCAAGCAAATTATCCCATCCTCCCTTTACACCTCCAGCATGCTTTTCGATCAAATCTTTTAGAGGAATACTCATTTCTTCCTCAACAGTGCAAGGCTGATTTACATGGCCCGAGACATTGAAAAGTTTTGTTCCAGTGTTATTTGCTCTACCAAAACTAGAGAACCATTCTGAACCTCTTTTTAATATAGTGGGAGCTACGGCAATCGATTCGACGTTATTAACTGTGGTTGGACAGCCATATAACCCGGCATTAGCTGGGAAAGGGGGTTTTAATCGAGGCTGCCCCTTTTTTCCCTCTAGACTTTCAATCAGAGCTGTTTCTTCTCCACATATATATGCCCCCATACCCTTATGAATATAACAATCAAATTGGTAATCTGAACCACACGAGTTTTTTCCAATTAATCCTTCTGCATAGGCCTCATCAATGGCATTTTGAAGTACCTCAATCTCTCTAAAAAATTCCCCTCGGACGTAAATATAAGCAACGTGAGCACCCATTGCAAAGGCAGCAAGTAAACAACCCTCAATGAGTTTATGCGGCTCATGACGCATAATTTCGCGATCCTTGCACGTACCTGGCTCTCCTTCATCTGCATTTACTACCAAATAATGGGGTCGACCGTCCGACACTTTAGGCATAAAAGACCATTTCATTCCTGTGCTAAAACCAGCCCCACCTCTCCCCCGAAGTCCAGACCCCTTTATCGTATCGACAATCCAATCACGCCCTTTTGTCAAAATACGTTTTGTACCCTCCCAATCACCACGTTTTTTTGCTCCATGCAAAAGCGCGTCGTTAAAGCCATATATATTTGTAAAAATACGATCTTGATCATTAAGCATAGTTCAATCCTTGCTACTATCAAAAAGTGTAGTGAGACCATTAATGGGCTCACAACTTCGACGTCCTATTTGAGACCCAACCTTCGGAGCACCACCACTCGCAATTTCAGTTAACAAAATATCCACACTGGTTTCATCTAAATCCTCATAATAAGCGTCATTAATTTGTATCATTGGAGCATTGACACATGCACCAAGACATTCAACCTCGGTTAAAGTAAACAGATTATCTTCAGTGGTTTCACCCATTTTGATTTTAAGATTTTTTTCAATCGCATTAACAACCCTATCTGAACCTCGAAGCCAGCAAGGTAAATTTGTACATACCTGAACATGGTTCTGGCCGACCGGTGACAAATTATACATCGTATAAAAAGAGGCAACTTCGTATACAGCCATTCTGGGCATTTTTAAAAAATCGGCAACATAATCCATTGCAACTCTTGGAAGCCAACCATTATGCTGACGCTGAGCTATGTCTAATAACGGCATTACTGCACTAGCTTGTTTTCCCTTTGGGTACTTAGCAATACATATATTAGCTTCTTTTTTTGATTTGCTATTGAAAGAAAAAGTATCAAAGCTTTTTATTTTTGGATCATTCACCTATCTATCTCCCCAAAAACTATATCTAAAGAGCCTATATTTGCAACGATATCCGCCAACATATGTCCCTTACTCAACATATCTAAAGCTTGAAGGTGTGCAAATCCTGGGGCTCTTATTTTACAGCGATAAGGCTTATTTGAACCATCAGAGACTAAGAAAACTCCAAACTCACCTTTGGGCGCTTCAACTACCGAATATGTTTCACCAGCTGGAACATGATATCCCTCTGTATACAGTTTAAAATGATGTATCAGGGCTTCCATAGAATTTTTCATCTCTGAACGACTAGGGGGAGAAAACTTATGATCATCACATGAAACAGGGCCCAAAGGTAATTCCTCAATGCACTGTTTTACAATCTTAAGGGATTCGTACATTTCATAAACTCGTATTAGATACCTATCATAACAATCACCATGTTTCGCAATAGGAATATCAAAATCCATCTTATCGTAGACATCGTACGGCTGCGATTTTCTCAAATCCCAAGCCACCCCGCTAGCACGCAAATTTGGACCACTAAACCCCCAATCCATTGCCTCATCAGAAGATATTACTCCTATTCCAACAGTTCGTTGCTTAAAAATTCTATTTTCGGTAAGCAAGCCCTCCAGATCTTCAATCATTTTGGGGAAATTTTCTGCCCAAATCATTATATCCTCAGTCAAACCGTCAGGCATATCCATCGCAACTCCACCCGGTCGGAAATAAGCCATATGAAGCCTAGCGCCACTGACCCTCTCACAAAATGCCATGAGTTTTTCTCGCTCCTCAAACCCCCAAAGCATTGGGGTCATGGCTCCAACATCCATCGCATACGCACATATGTTAAAAATATGATTTAAAAGTCGCCCAAGTTCCGCAAACATTACGCGGATGTATTTTCCTCGTGGCGGGACCTCCATTCCAGCGAGTTTTTCGACAGCAATAGCAAAGGCATGCTCTTGGTTTTGAGGGGCAACATAGTCTAGGCGATCGAAGTATGGAACAGCCTGCATATAGGTTTTATGTTCAATTAATTTCTCTGTGCCCCTGTGCAACAAGCCAATATGCGGATCCGCTCGATCAATTACCTCTCCATCCATTTCTAACACTAAACGCAAGACACCGTGCGCTGCTGGATGTTGAGGACCAAAATTAAGGGTAAAATTTTTAATTTCTTGGTCAGGCATTAATCACCCTTTGAACTTTTATCTGCTACATCTATGGCTTTCTCATCTCCGGGCAATACTTTTTGAATACCTTCCCATGGACTCATAAAATCAAAATCTCGGAATTCTTGCGTTAAGCTTACTGGCTCATAAACTACCCGTTTTTGACTATCGTCGTAGCGAACCTCCACATAACCGGTTAGCGGGAAATCTTTTCTTAACGGATGACCTTCAAAACCATAATCGGATAAAATACGCCGTAAATCTGGATGGCCTGAGAAGAATATTCCAAATAAATCCCATACTTCTCTCTCCCACCATCCTGCGGAGCTAAAGACCCCAACAACAGACGGAACTGGAATCCTCTCATTAGCTGACACTCTAATTTTTAGTCTTATATTCCTACTGAGACTTAATAAACAGTATACAACTTCAAAGCGATTTTCACGTTCAGGATAGTCAACACCACATAATTCCATTAACAGCTTGAATTGACAATTTATGTCGTCACGCAAAAATACCAACACTTTTTGTATTTCACTGGTTTCAACATGGACCGATAACTCATCTAGAGCTATTTTTACCGATAAAATAGCAGAACCAAAATTCTTAGCTAGCGTCTCTCCAACAACTTTCAATCCATCTTTTTCAATTAATTTTTGCTCTTTGGACATTCTTTTTAGGTTACTTTCACTCTATCCCCGCAACTTTAACGGCGGATCGTTCCTGTTCTTTTTATTTTCTTTTGTAACTGAAGAATTCCATAAACCAGCGCTTCTGCTGTAGGAGGACAGCCCGGAACATAAACGTCAACAGGGACAACTCTGTCACAACCGCGAACTACAGAATAGGAATAATGATAATAGCCGCCACCATTGGCACAAGAACCCATCGAAATGACATAACGTGGTTCCGCCATTTGATCATAAACTTTTCGGAATGCTGGAGCCATTTTATTTGTCAAAGTTCCTGCGACTATTATCACATCTGATTGCCTAGGGCTAGGACGGGGTACTACGCCAAACCTATCCAAGTCATAACGACTCACATACGCATGCATCATTTCTATTGCGCAACAAGCTAATCCAAAGGTCATCGGCCACAAAGAACCAGTTCGTGCCCAGTTGACTAGAGCATCAAGATTAGCAGTCACAAACCCTTTATCCACCAAAGCATTAGTAACAGACTGGATCGTTTTGCCGTCATTTTGACTGGTTGCTGGATGCACAGCGCCTAAACTTTCTGACATTATAAAATTTCTACTCCCACTCAAGAGCGCCTTTGCGCCATTCATAGATAAATCCTATGGTTAAAATACCAAGAAATATTAACATTGAAATAAATCCAAATATTCCTATATCTCCTAATGTTATTGCCCATGGAAACAAAAATGCCACCTCAAGATCAAAGATAATAAATAGTATAGCCACTAAATAAAACCTTACATCAAATTGTATCCGAGCATCTTCAAATGCCTCAAAACCGCACTCATATGCCGACAATTTTTCAGCATCAGGTTTTTGACGAGCAATTAATATCGAAGCCAACGGGATCATAACAGCAATGCCCAACGCGAGCGAAAGAAAAACCAATATAGGGAAATATTCTGTTAAAAGATCATCCATCATTCAATGTTTTTACTACCTGGTTTAGTTATCATCGTCTTTATCAAAATACACTTTTTAAAGTCACTAGATTTCTCCGTCGCTTCTAACTCAATATGGGTTACGTTGCAATGAAGATAATGGATTATTAATGCGATTTATAAGTTATTTTTAAAACAACGTCCGTTAAAGAAGTGGGAATTCAACCTACAAAGTTTCTAGCTTAATCAAAAAAAATTGATGGCATATAACTCAATAACCGAAGACTATTAATACTTGAACCACTCAATTGAAGAATAAGGTGCAATAAATTCAAGATAACAATCATAAATAAGTAATAAATTTTTCTAAAGGGCGACACTAACTCTTTTAAATTATTTATTTGTGAATTATCGAAGTAAAATATATTACTAAAACAGTCCATTAAACCCCAAAATGGCTGGGAACCCCTCCAATGACAAAATTTTTATCAAATTTATTTAGTTTTCTTTTTAATATTACAATATTTTTTCTGCCCAAATGGAAAAAAATAACTTGCAAAGCACGTTTACATCACTTGTTGGAACCAATCTATGAAACGAAAATAAATAATAAAAACATTAAACTATTCTCCCCAAACAGAAAGTGTATTTATTGGCTAAGAACTGGGCCACACAGTGAGCCATCGACTAATGAATGGATAAGTTCTTTTTCTAAAGATGATGTTCTAGTGGACGTTGGCGCAAATATTGGTCTGTATTCTTTGTTTGCAGGTATTAGCGGCATTCGAAAGGTTTACGCTATTGAGGCCAACCCTTTTTCTTTCTCTGTTTTATCACGCAATATAATAGAAAATGGCCTTAGCGACAAAATTATCGCCTTGTGCCTTCCCATTGGAGGTTCATCATCGATTATAAAATTTAATCTAAGTAGCAATGAGGCCGGAACTATTGGGAACGAGATTGCCTCAAAAAATGCTCAAGAAAAAAAACTCTCATTTATCTCTGCATCTTTTTCTCTAGATGAATTATTTAAAATTCAAAACATTACAAATGTTAACCACCTAAAAATTGATGTTGATGGAATAGAGAAAGATATTTTAATGGGAGCGAGAAATCTTTTGAGCAACTCTGATTTAAAATCAGTATTAGTTGAGGATATTGAGGGTTACAAAAAAGGCAAAAATGAATTAGATAAATTAATGGCCAACTATGGCTTTTCAAACTCAATTGCCTGGGGTCAAGATGGCTCAGCCAATAAAATTTATAAAAAACAATCTGCTTAATTAATCCATTTTACTTAAAGGAGATATTATAACCATCATATTAGCCCCCCAAAGTGGCGGTGGCTCCGTCAGACAACCTTTGATCGCACCGAGAACTATTTGTTCTATCGCCCTTTTAATAGCATTACCTCGATAAGCCGAAAAACACTTATCAACTCCAAAACCCGCTGCCAAAGCTAAGTGTCTTATGCTTCCGGGGCCATAAACTGCTTTGTGAGTTAGGTCGTTGTACTGATATTGCAAGCCAAAGGGCGACGATGCATTGGGTATACGCAAAATAACCTTACCCCCCTCTTTCAAACGCCCTTTCAACAATTCAAGTAACCTACGGCCCTCAAAATAAGAAAAATGCTCAAAAACATCTAACAATACAATCCTATCAAACAGATTATTTAATTTATCTATTTCTGCCCATAAATCTCCTATTACTACCCTTTCTGAGATTGATGCAGGCATAAAATCTAGGGTTTTAGGATCACTATCTATACCAATAAAATTTGATACTTTCTTAGCCTCTAGATATGAAAGAAAGAGACCAGTACCAGTACCAAGCTCTAAAACAGAATGACCAGACATAAAGTTTGCAGGATGCCAAATCTGGTTATCAAAATTTTTTATATGTTTTTTTCTAACCTCGGCCTTAACATAGGTTCGGTGTTGGTCATACACCTGATAAAAGTCTTCTAATTTTTCAAATTTCATATTTTACCTCTAAAAGCCCTTTAATTAAATTTTTTTTAAAAGAGTTATAGATAACTGAGTATAGTCACCTTAAAAAAAAAATCGCAATACTTGGTAACCTAACCGCAACATTTTAAAATGCACAATAAACCGACTTGAATAATTAAATGTATAGCGAGCAGTGAGCAACTAGCAAGAGCCAAATCGCCATGACCTAATCAATAAATTATAGATTTTCTATAAAGGTTTGATTTATGCGAATTAAACCGCGATTAGAACCAAACCAGCAAAAATAAGCAAGCTGTAGGCAACTCTTTTAAACCAGTTTATTGGAGCAACTCTGAATAAATACTGCCCTAGCCGTGTGGCAACCATAAAAACCGGACTCAAAATTAAAATTAACAATATAGTTTTATGATTATAAATATCGTTTTGAGCCAACCCTATAATCACAAACAAACTAAAAATGGTGCCTGTGGTCAAGATATTGGCCCTCTGTATTGTTGGAGCGATCCTGGCCGCAAGATAGTACATAACCATAATTGGCGCTCCCGGAATGCCCGTTCCTCCAGTAACTCCTCCTGTAGCCAAACCCGCCAAAAAACCCGCAAATATGTTCCTTGGTCCCTTATACACTCCTCCAAAAATCATCACGAGCGTTGTTAACAAAATAAATAGCCCCATAACCTTCTTCATTATATTGGGATCTGTATTAATCAAGACAGATAGACCAACAAAAATAGATAAAGAACCACCTAACATAACAGGAAGCACCTCTTTCCAATCGACACTTCGAAGAGCATTCGGTAGAATTGTAGCTGCACCAAAGATATAGATTGGAGTTATAATGCCTACAGCTGTAACTGGGCCAAATAAGATTACTAAAATAGGAACCGATACAGTCCCACCTCCAAAACCAGAATACCCTTGGATTGTGCCACTAATAAACAATATAAACGCCGATATAAGTAGTTCCGTGGGAGTCACAATAGAAAAAAAATCAAACAAAAAATCTAAGAAAAATTCGATAATCTTCTAACTCCACTGAGGATAAAGATACTAGTGTATAAGAATTTTAAGAGTGGCGGGAGTGACGAGACTTGAACTCGCGGCCTCCGGCGTGACAGGCCGGCGCTCTAACCAACTGAGCTACACCCCCATCTCTTAACTTATCGTTTGGATTTAAGCTAGGCACACGGATGTGTCAAGCATACAGGTCTCTTGCCAACCAGAGAGGAACAAATTTAAAAAAATTATGAAAGTCTAACTAGATAGAAACTAAAAATAAAACTTGTTAAGCGCTTTATTATTCTGAACCTTCTTTGTAAATTCTTGGGGTACCCACAACACCTTCAGAAATATTCTTATACTGCGTTAAAGCGGCAAAGGTTGAAGAATCTTCATCGGCCCTCTGACCTTTCTGCACTTCAACCAGGTCAATTCTTCCATCCCCATTTTGATCTAATCTAGCTAATGCTTCTCGGGCACCAACTGCCTCAGATGCACTAGCAACGATTGCAATCCCGCGTTTTACAACTAGATCACCATCATCTTGACTTGCATACTCTTGAGCTTGAATAGCAGTGTTTTGTTCAACGAACATTGGCTCTTTCTGCTGACTAAAAGATCTCTCGCCAGGACGATTTGATTGCCCTGCATTTTCAACAGCTCGCCCATCCTGATCTGCCTTTTTTGATCCAACACCGACGACTACTTCAGTTCCCAAAGAATCGAATCTAGAACGTTCATTAGACATTAATTTTGCCGATTCGACCAAAGGAGCATGCCATAAATCTGACATCGACATAAAAATTCTCCTTCACCACAATTTATTTTCTCGAGATTCTCTCGATTTGTTTTTTAGCCTAACAGAATATTAGCAATAAATCAACTAAATAAACATAGAGAATTCAAACTACTACGCTTATGAAATTCAACTAAAATATAGAAAAATAGATTGCGTGATCCGTTATAAAACTAAAATTAAATCCGCACGTTAAAATTATATAGCTATTCCCTCAAAAAAATAGACGACTTCTCTAATAATTATAAAATATTCTTCTGATTGTAATTCTCAATCAAATATCTTACAATTCAATATGCTAGATTTGTTGAAAGCAAAACATTTTAACTATGTTAAAGTGATTTTGAGCCAAGCGAATGGGTTATTGATTAACACAATTACTTTATACGGCCCCTTAGATCAATTGGATAGATCGTCTGACTTCGAATCAGAAGGTTGGGAGTTCGAGTCTCTCAGGGGCCGCCACTAAAAAATATAATGCTTACATTGTCTTAATCAATTTCTTTAATTAAAAGTCTCATGAGATGGTTAATTAATTATAACCTTTAAAAATATCTAGAAAGGTCGAGTATGACCATAGACAATAATTGTGTAAGAGCTCCGTTACGCTATGTCGTTGATGATGGGGTGCCTCCGATAATGTATGTTGACTGGCCGGAAGAAGAGCATAAGGCCCACCAACCCGTGTATGAAGAAAAAATAGTTACCATTAACAATGGTCGGCCAGAATCATCTGTATTCAAACTTTCGAGACATGGTTTTGAATTTTTAAACCACACATCAAACGTAAAAAACTTTTATGATGCTAATGATGTCGAAAAAAACTGCTACCACGAAGTAGAGAAACTAGTTCAAGAAAAAATTCATTGTAATGAAGTAATTGTATTCGATCACACGATACGAACATCTAATGAGGCAATACTCTCAGAGTACGGTGTAAGGGAACCAGTTAAAGCCGTTCACAATGATTACACTGAGAAATCTGCCTCTCAAAGAGTTAGAGATTTATTAACAGAGCATAGGGCTGAAAAAGCTCTAAAACGTCGTTTCGCAATTGTTCAGTTATGGCGTCCTATAGAAACAATAGAAACTGAACCACTTGCAATATGCGATGGAAGAACTATCCCAGAAAAAGGATTTATAACAATAGAAAGACGTTATCCACACCGAACAGCGGAAGTTTTTCACATATCATATAACCCGGAACATAAATGGATATATTTTCCTCAAATGACCCCCGACGAGGCACTAATATTTAAAGTATTCGATACAGATGCCGGTGCGGGAGTTAAATATACTGCTCACTCGGCTTTTGAAGATCCCAATTCTCCCCCAACCGCAAAACCCAGAGAGAGCATTGAAATAAGAGCACTGGCTTTATTTTAGTGCTGGATCTTAACCTATTCTAAAACTTTTTAATATATTTAATTAAATTCAACGATTGGAGGTTAAATTTTAATGGGAACAAGTGTTCAAAAACGAGATCCGGTAAGTTACGCCACAGTGCTGATAAAAGAAACGCAGTTCTCTGCGCAAGAAATTGCTGAATTATCTGGACTTGATATATACAAAGTTACAGCCCTTAAATTAAAATCAAGAAAAAATTCAGCCCATCAATGATTAAGAGCACCAATAATTAAAATATAAATTAACTAATTAATTTGTATTTATATAATTTTGTGAATAGATATTATGAACCAATTTTATAACCCTGATCTCTCTAAAAATCCAAACGATCCGTTTGCTAGAGACAGTAATGGCATTTTAGCGCGAAGAAGTTATTGGCTTGATATGGCAGATAGCTCGATTATATTGATAATGACCCAGGGTATTGGCTCGAATTTGACAAATGATGAAAAGAGAGCCCACTTATCAGATATTAACCGTTTAAATCTCGTTAATGAGATCTGTACCGTGGAAATTTTACCGCCCATACAAGACAACTAAAGATCAAAATATACTAACTTTTTAAATTCCCTAAACTACTGTATTAAATAAAAAAAAGCTGGATAGACGAATCTATCCAGCAAGTTTAACAGGGAGGTTTTACGTCTGGGAGACGTAGCGCCAAATAAGTTATTAAATGTCGCTAGGGTATATAAATACACGCATTTGACCCAGTGACGTAATGGTAGTTCGGTAACCCACTTATGCAAATTTTGCATATGTAAAATGAAGAAAGTAAATTTTGTGCTATTCAGTAATTCAAAATAGCACATAAAAATAGAAAAATAAGAGAGAATGTATAACTTAAGAACGCATTTTTAATTTCAAAGCAAATACTTTATGTATGTTGAGACCTGTTAAACTCGATATATCTTTCAACAACATTTCATTCTCTTTGAGTAATTGTTTAGCCCAACTCTCGGGACTGCGTCTTTTATTGCTTTTTGGCATAACATAAAATGTCCATTTTGTATAACAAAGTAAAAAATATTATTAAAGCGTGTGATAAACCTTTGATCACACGACATATCAAACACTTATCTCACGTAATGGGTACGTTTATTTGGGGTTTTAAGTTTTGCATAAATTCAGTAGCAGATATGCAATTTTAAGATATCTTCAATCTTTTTAATATCTTTTTACAAAGGAGTTCTTCCAATAATAAAATTAAATACTTTTTTTATCTAAAAATTTTTGTATTTATTGTAAATATAAAAGGAACCTAACAATCTAAAGCTTACTCCATACCTAACTAGTTCAAATACCTTTTGAGAATAATAGTCCTAAAAAAATATTAATACTTATAAGAAATAGAGGCGACGTTTAGAAACTATATTATCTTATTCCAGCTAATTTCATAGCTTTTACCAATACACGAACAGACTGGCCGTGCTTGCCCAATTTATGTAATTCCGCGCCTTGATCACGCAAGGCTTTAACCTCCGCCACGTTATCAACCTTACCTGCTGCAAGAGCTTGATCAATCTTACTAAGCTTAAGGGGACAACTTCCAGCGAAAGCTGGAGCAGAAAAAACCAAAAAAGTAAAAGCGAGAATGATTTTTTTCATAGATTAATCTCCATAAATTATCAAATGTTTTTTATTTATCAGTAATAACTATCGGTTTTATAGTTTGAATTAACACCGCCATATTCTAACAATACCCCACTTTTGCTCATTCTGCCAGCTTTCCCTATCAAAAACACCCTCTCAACTCTAAAAAAACTTTATTTCTTCGGATATTAATGGAATAAAAAATATTATAAGCTATTTTTTTCGAAGTAAAGATAGGAACCGTTCAAATGCTCAAGGAAGGTAATTTTGTTATTCGAAGACCTAATACCGTATGGCCATCAGAAGGGTTTCTATGACACCCACTTTCATTCGGTCAGGTGATCGAATTTATCAAATGTGATGAGAGTACTCGTCCAAATGCAACGGACCGATCAGCCGAGTGGAACGAGGTTGTAATACGCCCTTTTGATAACAAAATGGCACCAGATGGTGCTTGGCTTCAATGGGTTGAAGAGGAATGTATACTCATAAAACCGTGGGTATATTGCATTCTCGGAATAACATGGCCTTTATTAAGGCTGGTTTACAGGAAACCATTAGATGGGCGACATACAGAATATAAGCTATTTTAGAGGTTCTTAATCCATTTAACAATCTTATCAGTACCATTTTTCTCACCTCATCGTAACCACCATTTACTTCGATATATTGTGATTTTGGATTTCTTGTTTCTGTATTATAAATTCTCCTCCCATCACCACTTGTAGTTATTATATCTAAGTCTCCAACAATCCACATAAGCGCAGCCTTATTCTTCATTTTAGGAGCATTTAAAGCCATTACCGCACTTCCATCAGTTGAAAAAAAACTATAGTAAGATTTAGCTGAAATACTTATTTGCATTTTTAAGCCATGATTTATCGAGCCAGCCGCAAACCCTGGTAAAATATCTGTAATATCTTTTAATTAAAATATAGCTGGCAAGATACAACTGATAATTCATCGACACCGAAGTTCAGGTTGAGTCGAAAATCGCGGTCGATTATTTTTCAATTCTTGTTAACTATTTTGACTAAACTGTCTGTTCAATTATTCTTTAATTATGGTACAATAATACAACAAATGGGAAGTGATTTATGGATGAGATCAGATTAGATTTAAAAAATTTAATTCCAAATGATGTTAAGCAAACAATAGCCTTTCATGAAGGACATGATGCAGTACGTCTAGTTTTAACCCCGAATGCCAAAACTCCAGATAACCCGACATTTGCACGTATTAAGGATATAGAGTTTTGTGACGGTATCATAGAAATTGATGTAGCAGGGCGGCCGCTTCCCGATGCATTCCCTGAAGCGAGGGGTTTTATTGGGATCGCATTCCGAATAGCCGATGACCTCTCAGCATTTGAGTGTATGTATTTACGACCAACCAACGGGCGTGCCCAGCAACAACTACGACGAAATCGTGCTGCACAATATTTTTCTTATCCAGATTGGAAATTTGATCGTCTTCGCACCGAAGTACCAGGACAATATGAATCTTATGTTGATTTGGTCACGGGTGCCTGGACTAAAATGCGAATAGAAGTTAAAGGAGATCAAGCTAAACTTTTTATTCATGACAATGAACATCCAACTATTATAGTTAATGATCTCAAACACGGCTCAGAGATGAAAGGTGGTATTGGCTTATACATTGATAATGGAACAGAGGGGTTTTTTAAAAACTTGAAAGTTAAAAGATGACAATCAAATTACTAAAAAAATATTTAAAATCACTCTGGGTGATTAAAAAACTGGTGCTATATCACGGAAAAAAAACTCAAGTCATTGAAAGGGAATGGTGGGCGATGACGGGCTCGAACCGCCGACATTCACGGTGTAAACGTGACGCTCTCCCAACTGAGCTAATCGCCCTTAAACCCTAGTTAACTGTAAAGCCAAGCAACTTTTTTTTAAATTAGTCTAGGGATTGTGTAAAGCATATTATACAAACATCTAATGCTTTTATTAACCCGAAAATAATGCCGGCAACGTTATAACGGCCGACATTATAGCTATAAAGTTAGATTTAAAGATCAACCGTTCACTGCGTCCTTGAGCCCTTTTCCTGCTTTAAACTTTGGCTGGGTTGAAGCAGCAATTTGCAGAGCTTCACCAGTTCTTGGATTACGACCCGTAGTTGCTTTTCTTTCCGCTGTTGAGAAGGTGCCGAATCCTACGATCCTAACTTCACCTTTAGACTTTAAAGTTCCAGATATTGCATCAAAAACTCCATCCACAGCTTTTCCAGAATCAGCTTTTGATAAACCTGATTTCTCTGCAACTGCCGCTATAAGATCGTTTTTATTCATACTAAAGCCCCCTTTTCCTTTTTTTTAAATGGGTTGCGAAAACTGGGACAATCCCAGCATTTAAACCAATATAAAATTAGTTTAATCCTGTATTTTTTGTGACGTCAATCCAAGAACAGTTAATTTGGTTGAAAACGATAAAAACCAACCAATTAATTCTAAAATTAGAACAAAAAGGCTATTTTAGTTACAATTTTCTTATAAAAATAGCCG
>ENA-UOXV01003817-UOXV01003817.1-marine-metagenome-genome-assembly--contig:-NODE-3817-length-17932-cov-4.764782_pt1 | contig 17932 bp, 10 predicted proteins | sample MGYA00238165_ERZ766961 | MGnify/ENA primary metagenome ERZ766961 (study PRJEB28924, sample SAMN03173240) | marine metagenome | biome: Marine; feature: Water; material: Subsurface seawater | place: North...
CATGCTGGATGTGAGGCCGCACATGCTGCAGCAACATTAGGTTCCAAAGTTTTGTTAATTACTCAAAATCTAGAAACTTTAGCTAGAATGTCATGTAATCCAGCCATGGGTGGTGTTGCAAAAGGGCAAATTATTAGAGAAATTGATGCGTTAGGCGGAATGTCAGGAATTATTACTGATGCCTCTTCAATTCAGTTTAGAATGCTTAATAAAAGTAAAGGGCCAGCAATGTGGAGTCCTAGGGCACAGTGTGACAGAAAATTGTTTGAAAGAGAATGGCGTATGGCTCTAGAAGCAAATAAAAATATTGATTTTTGGCAAGATACAGTTGAAAATATAATGACTAAAAAGGGTTCAACAGTAGGTGTTATTACAAAAATGGGTGTTGAAATTCAAAGTAAATCTGTCATACTTTGTAACGGAACATTTTTAAATGGATTAATTCATCTTGGCAAAAAAAATTACAAAGGAGGAAGGTCAGGAGAGCCGCCAGCTGAAGGAATAACAAAACAACTAATTGAGTTAGGGTTTACTAATGGTAGGATGAAAACAGGAACTCCACCAAGACTTGATGGCAGAACAATTGATTACTCTAAAACTGAAGAACAAGCAGGAGATAAAAATTCTGTAAACTTCTCATATCTATCTAACAATCAATTATCTAAGCAACATTCTTGCTTTATAACTTACACTTCACCTGAAGTACATAGTATACTAAAAGAAGGTTTTGAAGATTCTCCTATGTTTTCAGGAAGAATAAAAGGTTTAGGCCCAAGATACTGCCCTTCAATTGAAGACAAAATAGAACGATTTTCAACTAAGGAAAGGCATCAGTTATTTATTGAGCCTGAAGGAAGAGATACTATAGAAATCTATTTAAACGGATTCTCAACATCATTACCAGAAGAAGTTCAGTTGAAAGCTTTGCGCAAAATTAAAGGTCTTGAAAAAGTAAAAATGTTTAGGGCTGGATATGCAATTGAGTACGATTATTTTCCTCCAACTCAATTAAAACATACACTAGAGACAAAATTGGTCAATAACCTTTTCTTTTGCGGGCAAATAAACGGAACAACTGGCTATGAAGAAGCTGCAGCACAAGGGCTAATGGCGGGAATAAATGCTCACCAAAACACTCATAATAAAAAGGAATTCATACTAGGGAGATCAGATGCATATATAGGAGTATTAATAGATGATCTTATAACAAAAGGAACAGACGAGCCCTACAGAATGTTTACTTCAAGAGCCGAATTTAGATTACTATTAAGACAGGACAATGCTGATATTAGACTAACTCAGAAAGGATATGAATTAGGACTTGCTAGTGAAGAAAGACTAAAACGCCTGCAAGTAAAGAAAAGTGAAACTGAAAAGTTAATAAAGTTTTTAGAGAAACAAAGTATTGAGCCAAATGATATAAATCCTGTATTAGAAAATAAAGGCACTTCAATTTTAAAACAGAAAGTAAAAATTAAGTCCATACTCTCTAGGCCACATATTTCGATTAAAGATTTATTAGTTTCTAAAGAACTTTACGAGTTTTTAGAAAATGAAAAATTTTCAATTGAGTCAATAGAACAGGCAGAGATTGAAATTAAATATGGCGGTTATTTAAATAAAGAAAAGGAGTCTGCTGAAAAACTAAGCAGACTTGAAAATATACAAATTATTGATGGTTTTGAATTTGATAAACTTCATTCCATTTCAACTGAAGGTCGTGAAAAATTAAAAGCTATTCAACCAAAAACAATTGGACAAGCATCACGAATAAGTGGCGTTTCCCCTTCAGATATAAACATATTATTAATCTACTTAGGGAGATGATATTACTAGATAAATGCCCAGTGTGCAGTGGCAATAGTTTAGATAAGCTTTTAGATTGTAATGACTTTACAACTTCTAAAGAAAATTTTACAATTGTTTCATGTGGAACATGTGATTTTACCTTTACAAACCCCAGGCCTTTAAACGAAAACCTAGGTAATTACTACAAGTCAGACATGTATATTTCCCATACAAATAATTCCAAAGGATTATTTAATTGGCTCTACCAGACAATAAGAAATTATGCAGTAGGCACAAAAGTTGCCTTACTAAAAAGTATAACAAAAGAAGGGACTCATTTAGATATTGGCTGTGGGACAGGTGAATTTTTAAATGCTTGCAAAAATGCTGGATACGCAACAAAAGGTATCGAACCATCAGAACTAGCAAGAACTCAAGCTAAAAACAATTACAATCTTGTAGTTAGCGACAATACTGACTTAACTCAGTTTAGTGAAGAAGAATTTGATAGCATAAGCATGTGGCACGTACTAGAGCATATCCCAAACTTAAATAAAACAATTTCACAATTTCACAAGATACTCAAGGCAAATGGAAAGATTATTATTGCTGTTCCTAACTATAAAAGCTGGGACGCAAGCTACTACAAAGAATTCTGGGCCGCATGGGATGTTCCAATACACTTATGGCATTTTTCAAAATCTACAATTGAAAAGATTTTCAAAAATCATGAATTTAGTTTGAGAAAAACCAAACCAATGATATTTGATTCTTTCTATGTTTCATTATTAAGTGAAGAATTTAAAATAGGTAAAAAGAATTTTATCAAAGGATTTGCAATTGGATTGATCTCTAATTTAATTGGCGTCATTTCGAAAAGAGGACATTCAAGCACTATTTATGTGTTTGAAAAGAAAAATTAAGCATTTAAATCGTTTCTAAGCAAAAAATAACTACACCTAAGGTATTAACACATTTTTTTTAAAATCTTTGAACGTTTAATGAATAGGCAATTAATTGATTAACAGTGTGTTGCTGATATTTTACAAGTTTTATATAAAAAATTGTATTTTTGTTAAATGAAAATAAGACTTACAATACTGTTTGGATTCATCTCAATAATTAGTTTTTCTCAATGTTTTGCTCCAAGCACACTTTTTGCTTCTAACATTAATTATTACAATGCAGAAGTAAATTGGAATTCAACAAACGGAACTAATCATTATAAAATTAGATATAAAATTATTGGGTCAGCTAGCTGGTCATATAAAAACAATATCGATTCTATTCTCAACCAAAAATTACTTACAAATTTAATTCCATTAAGCGATTACGTCTGGCAAATTAGAAGTCATTGTGACACAATAAATAGCAATACTTCAAATTGGTCAGTTACCGATACATTTTATACAAATACCCCCCTGTACCCAACAACAAGCACTCTGTCAACAACTAATATCAACTACAATAATGCTGTTGCAAACTGGGATACTTTAAGTAATGCAAATAGATATAAAATAAGATACCAACAAATCGGAACAGGTAGTTGGTCTAATTTGGGTCCAATATACAATCCAAATTCAAGCATTACAATCCCTCTATTACAACAAAACACCACTTACGAATGGCAAGTAATGTGTTATTATGATACAACTAATTTATTAGCTTCTTTGTGGTCAATTTCTGACACATTTACAACACCCTCATTTGTAGCTGCTCCATTCAACCCTATAGTAATAAATACACTTTCTAACACACAATGTAACACGTCATCTGAACTGACATTAATAGTAAGTCAAGAGGCTAATGAGCCTGATATAGGTACAAGTATTATTACTTCAGACGGAGGGAATTTTGACATAACCTCTATTAGCTCAGGAGACTCTGTAGGCTTTGCAATAATGACGACTAGCACACAGAATATTACCGCAACATTAAAAGCAGGAATAGTTGCAGGACAGAATTATGCTATTATAAATTCATACGATAGTATTGGGACATTGATTGGGTTTTTCTCAATTGAGAATGACAATGGAGGTATAAAAGTCAGTTCAACATCACCAAATGATGGAAATAATTATACAAGTGGCTTTATAAGTGAAATACACTTCATAAATCTATTTATTAATCCAAATATAGATGGGCCACTTTATTTTTATGCTAACATTAACTCTGAACTAAACGATCAATTTAATGATATTGATACAGTTCAAATATGGTGTAATTCTACAAGTATTTCAGAAAACAGTAGTAATAAAAATCTGATTGGAATTTATGATATTTTTGGAAGAGAAATTCCTGAAACACAAAATAAGCTTCTATTTTTCAAATACACAGATGGGACCATAGAAAAGAGGTTGTTATTGAAATAATAGTGACCTAGGGAGGATTCGAACCCCCAACCCTCAGAGCCGAAATCTGATATTCTATCCAGTTGAACTACTAGGCCTTTTGGCAAAAATAGTATAAGTTTTAATACCACAATTTTTTATACTTTAATAAGTTATCTGATAGTAAAGTATTATTATTGCTTTTTTAATTATGAAAAAACTTCTTTTCCTTTTATTGCCCTTGTTTATCAATGCACAGGATGTTGCGATTGGTCAATGGAAAGATTATCTATCTTATAATTCTGCTTCCTATATTTGTGAGGCAGAAGAGAAGATTTATTGTGTGGCTAGTGATGGATTGTTTTATGTAAACAAAGAAGATATGACAATAAATCGTATGTCTAAAATAACAGGACTTTCTGATTTTGGAATAAAACAGGTTGCTTATTCTGAAACTTTAGGCGTAACGGCTATTACTTACGAAAACTGCAATATAGATCTGATAAAAAACAATCAAATCGTAAATATTTCTGATATAAAAAGGAAAGAAATTGCTGGTTTCAAGACAATAAATAATATTACAATAGATAGTGGTACCGCATATTTATCCTCATCTTTTGGATTGGTTTTAGTTGATTTAGAAAAAGAAGAAATAAAAGACACTTATAAAATAGGGGAGAATGGAAATTTTGTAAGTATAAACGATTGTTATATAGACGATACTTGCATTTTTGTTGGTACTACTGATGGAGCATATTTTGCGGATAAAAACTCAAACACTTTATTTGATTTTAATAGCTGGACTAAACACCCTTCCTTCTCTACTGAAGTTTCTGAAATCATTGTAAATTCTTGGGGAATGCTTTTTAACAATCAATATCCTTATGTAAAAGTAAGAAATAGCAATGGATATTACCTAGAAATAGGAGGAATTATTAGTATTTATCAAAATGGTAATCTTATATCAGAAATAATTGCGGATTCAAACTTTAGCAAGATACAAGATGCTTGGGTAGATAAAGACGATATTGTTTGGGTAGCAGACTCAGTAAATGGACTATTGAAGTTTACAAATTTTGAATATACAGATTCATATACTCCTTCCGGACCTGTAAGAAATGAAATCTACAGTATAGAATACCTAGAAAATAAACTATACCAATGTCATGGAGGTCACAAAAATTTTGGTACAAATGCTTTAATTAATGATGGAGTATCAATTAAATTAAAATATGATGAATGGATAAATTATGATAGATATAAACTTGGGAATGCCAGAGATATTTTAGAGGTTGCTGTAAATAATGGTGCTGAATACTATTCCTCTTGGTATCATGGGATTCCTAAAATGAAGAATGGAGAGCTCGTTATAAAATATGATTATGATAATACAAATGGAATTCTTGATACTGCTTATTACTCTAATAATAGAATTCGGATTTCTGATATAAAGTTTGATTCAGAAGGGAATATGTGGGCTCTTAGTTCAGAGGTGAATCATCCGTTAGTTGTAAAAACAAAAGATGATAACTGGCACTCATATAGTATTAATCAAAATCAGGTAGGCCTATTTTTTGATGATTTATTAATTGACTCTTACAATCAGAAATGGGGAATAATGAGTAGGGGAGCTGGAATTTTTGTCTACAATGACAACAATACTATAGGAAATCCTAATGACGATCAGTATAAGATACTAAGTATGAATATAGGAAACGGGAATCTTCCATCATTACAAACATACTGTTTTGCAGAAGACTTAGAGGGTGAAATATGGGTTGGTACTGATAATGGAATAGCCGTCTTTTATGACCCGGGTGCAGTATTTTCAGGTTACAATTTTGATGCCCAACAAATTCTTATTACTGAGGGAGATTACGGGCAGTACCTACTCAGTGAAGAAAGAGTAAAATGCATAACAATTGATGGCGCAAATAGGAAATGGGTAGGAACAGAAAAATCAGGAGTGTTTTTGTTATCAGAAGATGGGACTGAAGAAATACATCACTTCACAAAGGAAAACTCACCATTATTTGACAACAACATCATTGATATAGCAATCAATAATGAAAATGGAGAAGTATTTATTGGAACTGAAAAGGGATTACTTTCTTATCGTTCTGACGCTACAGTAGGTGTTGCTACTCAAAATAGTACTAAAGTATTTCCTAACCCTGTAAAAGAGACTTATAACGGCCCGATTGCTATTAGTGGTCTCGTAACAGATGCTAATATTAAAATTACTGACATCTCAGGGAATTTAGTCTTTGAGACATTCGCAAACGGAGGACAAGCAATCTGGAATGGAAAAAATAAAAATGGAGAGCGATCTTCAACAGGAGTATATTTAGTTTTCAGTACAGATTTATATGGAGAACAAAAAATGGTAAGTAAGATACTTTTCATACACTAATGAAATACAAAAGTAGAGCCATTACTCTCACTTATATTAAGCAAGGAGAAAGCTCAATAATCAGTAAAATCTTTACAGAAAAACATGGTCTTCAATCTTTTATTGTTAAAGGTGTTAGATCTAAAAAAGCAAAGAAAAAACTTGGACTTTTTCAACCCTTGCAGTTAGTTGATATTAATGCCACACTTATTCCTAAAAAAGGATTGCAGTATCTAGCTGAAATTATAATTATTGAAACGATCTCTACTGATAAAATAAACATGAATAAAAACTTCTTGGCTATATTTATTGCCGAGATAAGCTCTAAAGTATTACAAGAAAACGAACAAAATTCAGGGCTTTTTAAATTTGTTTGGGAAATAAAACAAAAACTCTATAACGCAAATACTATAGATGAAAATTTTGCACTTCTTTTCATGCTTAATTTATCAAAATATTTAGGATTTTTCCCTTCAACTGAGAATATAAATGCTCCATTTTTTAATTTAGAAACCGGAGAGTTTTCGGGAAAAGCATTTAATTTAAACATCTATTTAACTGAAGAAAAAACAACAATACTTAAACATTTATTACTAGGAAAAAAAATTAATATCCCTCAAGAATTAAAATCAGAATTACTAAAAGATATCATGCAATATTTTAGACTACATCATTATAATCTTAGTAATATATCATCTCACTTAATAATAGAATCATTACGAAAATGAAGCAACTAATTCTTATAAGCTTTCTTTTGATGTGTAAATTGGCTTTTAGCCAAAACATTGAGGTTTTTGACAAAATACTAGCAATTCCAATAGAAAATGTGAATATTAAAAGTAACCAAAAAGGAGTTATAACAAACAGTAAAGGGGTTTGTGCTATCAATAAATTTAAGGAAAACGATACACTAATAATCTCTCACATAGCATATCATCAAATACAAATTATTAAAAGCAGTATTAGTAGTAAAATATTTTTAGAACCTAGAATTAAAATACTTCCAACTGTAAATTTTGAATTAGATAAGAAAGCTCTTTTAGATCAAAATGACCCTATTTGTGAAACTGAAGCGGGCAACACAAAAATTGCAAGTAAAACAACAGCTGAAAAACTAGAAGGGAATTCAGGTGTAACTATTCAAGAAAGTCAAAGTGGTGGTGGGAGTCCAAATTTTAGAGGGATGGAGGCTAATAGGCTTTTACTTGTTGTAGATGGAATTCCTTTAAATAATGCCATTTACAGAAGTGGGCATCTACAAAGTTCGGCCTCAATAAACCCTTACTTTTTAGGCAGTATATATCTGGTATCTGGGCCCGCATCAGTTGCTTATGGTAATGGAGCTATGGGAGGTGCTTTGCTTTTTAACACCTACACAAATACTAGTATCAATGAAAATAAATTTTACTTCAACCAACAATTTGAAAGTGCAACTAATGGAGTTTTATTAAATTTCTTGTCACAATATCATCACAAAAAACTAGCATTCACTTCTGGATTTTCTGTAAAATCTTTAGAAAATCTAAAGATGGGAGAAAATCGAAATCATGGATATTTGCAATGGGGTAAGGAGGGAATAGCAACTAATGGAAATGAGCAATTATTTACTACATATCAGCAAGCTGATTTTATGCATAAGACTTTCTATAATATCAATAAAAACAGCAGTATTCTTTTAAATACTCAATTTGCTACATCATCTAACATAAATCGCTTTGATAAACTCAATGACATAAAAGATGGGATAGCTAAATATAGTGATTGGTATTACGGCCCACAAAGCAGATTCTTGCAAAGCCTAAAACATTCTAATTTTAAAGAAACTATATTGTTTCAAAAAATGAACACCACACTATCATTTCAAGATGTTAGTGAATCTCGCCATAAAAGTAAAAAAAGCGAAAATCAACTTTCAAATAGATATGAAAATGTTAAAATTTATGATATTTCTTTTGACTTTAGCAAATCAATAAAGTCTTTAAATATCAGTTATGGATTGGGGAATAGATATCAAAAAGTAAACTCCAAAGCTGATAAGACTAGTAATAATATTATAAGTCATAATAGTACACGCTACCCTGATGGGGGGAGTAGTGTAAATGATTTTTTTAGCTACACTCAAGCAAAAATTCCATTACATAAAAAGTTAAAATTAGTAATAGGAGCAAGATATAACCAAAATAATCTCACTGCTATATTTAATGACAGTACTACCTTCAATTTCCCTTATAAACAACTTCAAAATAATAATTCCTCACTCGTAAAATCAGCAAGTTTGGAATATAGTTTGAACACTAACACACAGTTTAAAACCTCTTACTATGGTGGATTTCGAAATCCTAATATTGATGACATTGGGAAAGTATTTTCAAAAAATGGTAATTATGTTGTAATTCCAAACGAAAAATTAGAAGCAGAATATTCTGATAATTATGAGATGACAATTAAATATTTCAAAGGAAAAATTAAAACTAATCTATCATTATTCTACACCAATATTAATAATGCTATTAGGCGTGAATTTTCAACTCTTAATAGTAAAGATAGTATGTTATATGATGGAGAAATGATGAAGATTCAAATGAATAAAAACATTGAGTCGGCAAATATTTACGGCATTAACATCAATGCTATATATGAATACAATAAGAGTTTAAATTTAAACGCAAACTTTAATTATCTAAAAGGGAATACAATGGAAAACCAACCTCTTTCTCACATCCCGCCTACCAATGGGAAACTTTCAATAAATTATACCATTAAGAAACAGGAGTTCGAGTTTTATGCAAAATATAATGCAGCTAAAAAATCAAATGAATATGATGATGGAGGAGTAGATAACCTAGAAGAAGCAACAATTAATGGAACGCCAATGTGGCACACTTTGAACCTTCAGTACAGTAATAAATTAGATAATGATATTATTATAAGCTGTGGGGTGCAAAACATTGCAGATATTCATTATAAAACCTTTAGCTCTGGAATTAGTGCAAGTGGTAGGAATTTTATTTTGGGGTTGCAAACTAATTTTTAATATTTTGAACACCTAAGATACTTAAGCGATAATATCTAATAAACATCAATTAATAACAAACAATTAATAACTATCCTTATCTTTGCAACTTATAAATATCAAAATGAAAAACCTTAACCTTTTACTAGCACTACTTTTTATTTCTTTTACTACCTCATCACAAATCTGGGAGGAGAACCTGCTAAAAACAAATGCTAATCCTACTTCTGCTGAAAAATTTGAAGCTTTCGAAAACTACCGTAAAGCCGTACCTTATACTAAAGGAAATGGATACAAACCTTATGCTCGTGAAATGGATTTTGTAAACGAGAGAATTAAAGAAGGAAACGTATTCAATCCAAATGCATTATTTATAGAGTGGCAAAAGGAAAAAGAAAAATACAGCAACGCAAAATCAAGCACTTCAGGTAATTGGGTGTCTAAAGGCCCTATCAATACTCCAATAATTTTATCTAACAATAAAAAAAGAGGAAATGGTCGGGTGAATTGTATTGCTTTCGATCCTATTGATGAAGATATTATATGGATTGGCTCTCCGGCAGGTGGGCTTTGGAAATCAATTGATGGAGGAAGTAATTGGACAACAAATACTGATAATCTTCCTGTTATGGGAGTTTCTCATATTGCTATTGATCCTGTCAATAATCAAACAATGTACATAGTTACTGGTGATGCAAATGCAACTGATACTTATAGTATAGGAATTCTAAAATCAATTGACGGGGGTTCAACTTGGAATACTACAGGATTAAGTTACACTGTTGACCAAGAAAAAACAGTAAACAAAGTACTTATAAACCCTAATCATACTGATAGTTTAATTGCAGCTACTAACTCTAATCTAATGATAAGTTCAGATGGAGGAACTACATGGGCAACTACTGGTATTATTGGTAGATGGAGAGACATTGAATACAAACCAAATAATCGTAATGTTATTTATGCAGCTAAACAATCAAGCGGAGGGAGTAATGTCTATCGAACTATTGATGGTGGTACTAACTGGAATGTTATTAATAATGGTGTTTCATCAACTGGAAAACACAGGCCTTTAATTGCTGTAACTCCTGATAATCCTGAGGTTATTTACTCACTTTACTCTGCTTCTGATTATAGCTTTCATGGGTTGTATAAATCTTCTGATGCTGGTGATACTTGGATTTTACAATCTAGTACTCCTAATATTTTAGGTAGAGAAACAGATGGTAGTGATACTGGAGGTCAATCCTGGTACGATTTAAGCCTAGGTGTTGCAACAAACAATGAAGATTTAGTTTATGTAGGAGGTATTAATCTCTGGCGTTCTGATGATAGTGGTGCAAATTGGGATATAGATGCAAGTAGTGGAAATGGATCGAACTATTCTTACATGCATGTGGATCAACATGCTTTTGAGTTCAATCCACATACTCATGTTGCTTATGCAGGAAATGATGGAGGTTTTTACAAATATATGGATAATCTCAATAAATGGGTAGATATTTCAGATGGGCTTGAAATCTCTCAATTCTACAATTTAGGGCTTTCAAAATCAAACGCCAACAGAGTAGTTGCAGGAGCACAAGATAATGGTACTGAAATGCTAACTGGCTCTACTTGGGATGCAATTATGGGTGGGGATGGTATGGAATGCGCAATAGATCATTATGATGAGGATATTATTTATGCTGAATATCAATATGGAGGGCTAAGAAAATCATATAACGGAGGGAATTCATGGAATAATATTAAACCTGTAAGTTATGAGGGAGGGTGGAATACTCCTTATGAAATGCATCAAACTAACAATAATTTAATAGTAGCAGGATATGATGAGGTTTACCGATCAACAACTGCCGGAGCTATCTGGGATTCCGTTTCTTTTAATGTAAGTAATGGGGCTGCAATTCGTTCAATTGCTTTAGCATCTTCTGATGAGGATTATATTTATGCAGCAACTTATAGTAAGATAAAAGTTACTAAAGATGCTGGGCAATCTTGGACCTATATAAAGCCTGGTTTACCAAATTATAACATTACTGATGTGGCTGTTTCAACTACAAATCCGGATAGAGTTTGGGTTACTTTATCTGATTACAATAATGCTCATAAAGTGTATGAATCAATTGATGCGGGAGATAACTGGACAAATGTCACTGGAAGTAATTTACCTGCTCTTCCTGTTAATTGTATTGTTTATCAAGGTGGTGCTAATGATGATTTGTATATAGGAACTGATGTTGGGGTTTATTACAAAGACAATACCATGTCTGATTGGGTGCCTTTTAATGATGGTTTGCCAAATGTTATTGTAAAGGAATTGGAAATACATTATGATGAAGGAACTATCAGTGCGGCAACTTTTGGAAGGGGGGTTTGGAAAAGTGATTTAAACACACTAAGTACTGTAAATTCTAATTACTTTAATAATGTTAAGTTTACAATCTACCCTAACCCTGCTGATGATAAAATAACTATTCATACTACTGAAAATAAGGTGTTAATTAGCATCTATTCTATCACGGGACAAAAGGTTATTTCTACAAAATCAAAGTCTATTAACACGGCTAGTTTAGCAAAAGGGTATTATGTTGTTGAGGTAAAAAGCGAATCAGGGACTAAAAGGAAAAAACTAGTTATAAAATAGCTTCCAGCTCTTTTATATAACTTCTTTTTCTGCTTTGCGGGGCGAAAATTAAACCAACATTTACTACTATTTTATCATCAATAAAATAAGTTTTAATTAGGAAGGGCCCTCCCATAAATCCGTATTCTAACTTCCAAAGCCCTCTATAATTATTATCATTATAATAAGGAGGATAGCTAGGCTCAATTTTCACAAAACTACCTTCCCTTTCTCCTTTTAGGTATTTAGCAAAAATATTATCTGTATTTTGTAAAACCTCAGCTTGCAAATTAGTGGTTTTTGGTATAAATGAAAAAGTTAAAATATTCTTTATTTCCTCTGATTTTGGAGGATTAAATGTAGCCCAAAAAACAGAATCTGAATTAGAAATTATTTCATATTCCTTAGGGATAATAACTTCTATTCCAAAATGATTAAAAATTTCTTTTTCAGCATTCTTTTGCGATAATTTAGCAAAAGTATTTCTTATATATTTTACTTCTTTCAAGCTGACTATAGAAACTAATTTATTAAGTTCTTTAAGTAATTGTACTCCATTGTTATCCCAATTTAATTGTGCAACAAACTGCCCTTTAGCCCACTTGTCTTTTTGACTTGAATGGTCAACGCCCTCAGCAATTATTACAATATTTTTGTGAGTTTTTAATATTGACTTAAACTCACTTTGATTAATCTGTACAACTCTAAAGGAACTCTCATTCTGATTTATTCCTTCTAAAATTTTACCAAAAGTCGCATAAGCCAAACTATCAACACCACTCTCCCACAAAGCATCAGCAACAACAAAAATTACTTCTGAATTTGTTCCTGTTGAAGATGGTAAGGTTTGAACTCCATCACCACAAGAAAACAGAAGGAATGTAAGTATAATAAAATATCTCATTAACTTGAAGGTAAAAGAATTTTCGTTCCAGGCTTGAGGTTATCACTTTCCAAGTTGTTTAGTGATTTAATCTTCCAAACACTTAAACCATCATGCTTTTTAGCAATTCCCCAAAGCGTATCCCCTTTTTGCACAATATATTCATTTTTTGTAATTTTTTGCAGTTTTTCTTGTGTTTTTTGATTGTTTTTTACAAAAATCACTAATTTATCTCCAATGTCAAGGTTTGTTGTTTTTAAATTATTCCATTCTTTCAACTCAAAAACATGCACATTATGATCTTTAGCAATTCTACCTAAATAATCCCCCTTATTTACTCTGTAAACTATTCTTTCTTCATCAATAAGGATTTCTTTATTATCAACAGCTTCAATAAAAGTATAGTTCGTTTCTTCATTAAATCTAAAATCATTTGCAGCAAATTCAGGTAAAACAACTACTGACTCATTAGGAAAAATATCCTTTTTATACGCAGGGTTTAAATACAGAATTGTTTCTTTATTCACGCAAATCATCTCAGACAACACTTTTACATCAACTTGTTTTTTAAGAGTTAATGTGTCTGTTTTTCCTACCTCAATTTCTGTTGTTTGAGGAATAATGCCATGTTCTTTTACATAATTCATAGCATAATTTACAGCAATAAATGTTGGAATGTAATTTCTAGTTTCTCTTCTTAAATAAGGATGTAAAACCCAAAAGTCATTACTTCCAACAGTGTTAATTTTCTTTTGAAGATATCCAGGACCACCATTATAAGCAGCAAGTACCAGATTCCAATCACCAAAAGTATCGTACAATTTTTCAAAATAAAAACAAGCTGCCTCAGTTGCTTTAATTGGGTCTTGCCTTTCATCCATGTAAGAAGTAACATTTAGTCCGTATTGTTTGCCTGTTAAATACATAAATTGCCAAAGTCCAGTTGCACCAGAATGTGATTTTGCTTTAGGGTTCATTGCAGACTCTACAATTGCTAAATATTTAAGCTCTAAAGGAAGGTTATACTTGTCTAATTGTTGTTCAAACAAAGGAAAATACAAATTCTTTAAACCTTGCATTCTTGAAATTAAAGCTTTATTTCTGCCAATATAACTTTCAATAAAAGGATGCACCTTTTCATTATAAGCTAAATCCATAGGAGAATTTTCGTCCAAAATCCTTAATCTCTCATCAAAAATATTTAGTGGTTTATCAGCTTTTAAAATAATTTTTTGCTCTAGTAAAAGAGTGTCTAAAATCAAAGTAGTATCAGCGGTAGGGGTATGTATAGTATCCTCAGAAAAAGAAGATAGACTCATAATTATAAAACAAATAAAAAAGAAGTTTCTCATAAATACAAATTTGATAATATAACTGTCAAAATTTGCATTAATAGCTATTCAATTATTAACGCTGGTTTGTTAACGAATATTATTACTTTTGCATGATTAAAGATTTATTATCTTTGTGCTTTTATGACTCAAAATAAAAAATATCCTCAAGGCCCTTTATTAAGTAATATTAATAGTCCTGCTGATTTAAGAAAACTGGAAAAATCTCAGTTGAAACAAATCAGTAATGAAGTAAGGCAATACATTGTTGATATTGTATCTGAAAAAGGAGGACATTTTGGCGCAAGTTTAGGTGTTGTAGAGCTTACTGTAGCTATTCATTATGTTTTTAATACTCCTTACGATCAACTTGTTTGGGATGTTGGGCATCAGGCTTACGGGCATAAAATTCTAACCGGAAGGAAAGGGCAATTTCCTACAAATAGGATAAAGGGAGGGCTTAGTGGGTTTCCAAAAAGATCAGAAAGTGTATATGATACATTTGGTGTGGGTCATTCTTCAACTTCAATTTCAGCTGCACTTGGAATGGCTGTTGCATCAGAAAGTAAGGGGGAGAAAAACAAACAACATATTGCTGTAATAGGTGACGGGTCAATGACAGCTGGTATGGCTTTTGAGGCGCTAAATCATGCCGGAGCTGAACATTCAAATTTATTAGTGATTTTAAATGACAACTGCATGTCAATTGATCCTGCAGTAGGAGCGTTAAAAGAATATTTAACTGATATTTCTACATCAAAAACTTACAACAAAGCTAGGAATAAAATTTGGAAGATTCTTGGAAAAATTAGTCAGTACGGACCAAATGCCCAAGCTATTGCTAAAAAAGTGGAGGGTGCTGTAAAAACCACTTTACTTGGAGAAAGCAATTACTTTGAATCCTTAAACTTCAGGTATTTCGGGCCTATAGATGGTCATGATGCAGAGCATGTTGCTGAAGTTTTAAAAGATTTAAAAGAAATTCCTGGTCCTAAGATTTTACATTGTTTAACCGTAAAAGGCAAAGGATTTACTCCTGCTGAAGAAGGAGACACAACAACTTGGCATGCCCCTGGGGTTTTTGATAAAGAAACAGGGGAGATTATTAAGTCAAAAAAGAAAAAAACTCCTCCAAAATATCAAGATGTTTTTGGAGAAACAATAATTGAATTAGCTAATAAAAATAAGGACATTGTAGGAGTTAGTCCGGCAATGCTTAGCGGAAGTTCCCTTACAAAAATGATGGAGCAAATGCCTAAAAGAACTTTTGATGTTGGTATTGCAGAGCAACATGCTGTTACTTTTTCTGCAGGAATGGCTACGCAAGGAAAACTACCTTTTTGTAATATCTATTCTACTTTCATGCAAAGAGCATATGATCAAGTAATACATGATGTTGCTTTACAAAATTTGAATGTAGTATTTTGCTTAGATAGAGGGGGGGTAGTTGGTGCTGATGGAGCAACTCATCATGGAGCATATGATATAGCATTTTTCAGATGTATCCCAAATATGATCGTTTCAGCACCTATGAATGAAGAAGAATTAAGGAACTTAATGTATACTGCTCAACTTCCAAATCAAGGACCATTTTCAATGAGATACCCGAGAGGAAATGGAGTGCTGTTAGATTGGAAAACTCCATTTAAAGAAATTAAAATAGGAGAGGGTAGAGTCATAAAAAAAGGAAAAGATATAGCAATTTTATCACTAGGGCATCCTGGAAATTTTGTAGTAAGTGCACAAGCAGAATTTGAGAAAGAAGGTTTAAGTATTGCACATTACGATATGCGTTTTGCAAAACCTTTGGATGAAAAGCTACTTCATAAAATCTTCACAAAATTTGATAACATTATCACAATTGAAGATGGTTGCTTGCAGGGAGGTTTTGGCTCAGCAATACTAGAATTTATGGCAAATAATGATTATAAATCATCAGTAAAAAGGTTAGGAATTCCTGATGAATTTATACATCATGGAACTCAAGAGGAATTGCACAAAGATTACTTTTACGATACATCAGCAATCGTAAAAACTGTACATGAAATTCTTGCAAAGAAATTAGTATCACAAGTAGGTTAATTCAGAAATTATAAAAAATCTAATGAAAATTAAAGAAATTCTTAGTGAAGAAGGGAAAGAGCAAAAAATAAGTGCTAAAGGGTGGGTAAGAACAAGGAGAGGTAGTAAACATGTTTCTTTTATTGCATTAAATGATGGTTCAACTATAAATAATATTCAAATAGTTGCTGAGGGAGATTCCTTTAATGAGGAATTGATAAAGCAGATAACTACCGGTTCTTGTATAAGTGTGGATGGTGAATTAGTTACATCAAAAGGTAGTGGACAAGCCGTGGAAATATTAGCAAATAAGATAGAGGTTTTAGGTGCTGCAGATGCTGAAGAATATCCATTGCAACCAAAAAAACACAGCTTAGAATTTTTAAGAGAGAAAGCTCATTTAAGATTCAGAACTAATACTTTTTCTGCAATTTTCAGATTGCGACATGCTTTAACTTTTGCAGTACACAAATTCTTTAATGATAAGGGGTTTTTCAACCTTCACACTCCAATAATTACTGGTGCTGATGCAGAGGGTGCTGGAGAGATGTTCCAAGTAACTAATCTTGATTTAGAAAACTTGCCAAAAACTTCAGATGGAAAAATTGATTTTGAATCTGACTTTTTTGGAAGCAAAACCAACTTAACAGTTTCAGGTCAACTAGAAGCTGAATTAGGTGCTTTAGCATTAGGGCAAGTCTATACTTTTGGCCCAACTTTTAGGGCTGAAAATTCAAATACTTCTAGGCATTTATCAGAGTTTTGGATGATAGAGCCAGAGGTAGCGTTTGCTGATTTAGAAACTAACATGGATTTAGCTGAAGAGTTTTTAAAATATTGCATCCAATATTGCATTACTCATAATGCTGATGACTTGCAATTCTTAGACAAAAGAATGGGAGATGAAGAAAGAAACTTAAAGAAAGAAGAACGATCTGAAATGGGGCTATTAGAGAGACTCCAATTTGTTTTAGAAAATGATTTTGTTCGTTTAACTTATCGTGAGGCGATTGATGTTTTACGTAACTCTAAACCCAATAAAAAGAAAAAGTTTAAATATCTAATTGATGGATTTGGTGCTGATTTACAATCAGAACACGAAAGGTATTTAGTTGAGAAAAAATACAAAAAACCTGTTATTATTACAGATTATCCAAAAGGGATTAAAGCCTTTTACATGCGCATGAATGAAGATAATGAAACTGTAAGAGCAATGGATATCTTATTTCCAACAATAGGAGAAATAATTGGAGGGTCACAAAGAGAAGAAAGACTTGATAAACTCCAAGCAAGAATGGAGGAAATGGATGTTGATCAAGAAGAATTATGGTGGTACTTAGAAACTCGTAAATTTGGAACTTGCAAGCATGCTGGATTTGGTTTAGGATTTGAGAGACTAATTATGTTTGTAACAGGAATGAAAAATATTAGAGATGTTATTCCTTTCCCTAGAACTCCTCAAAATGCTGCATTTTAATGAGTAAACAAAGGTTAGAGCAAAAGCAATA
>ENA-UOXV01003819-UOXV01003819.1-marine-metagenome-genome-assembly--contig:-NODE-3819-length-17927-cov-6.733718_pt1 | contig 17927 bp, 27 predicted proteins | sample MGYA00238165_ERZ766961 | MGnify/ENA primary metagenome ERZ766961 (study PRJEB28924, sample SAMN03173240) | marine metagenome | biome: Marine; feature: Water; material: Subsurface seawater | place: North...
CCAAGGCTCATGTGCGTGGGAAAGTAAGTTTGCATTTACAAAGGCCCGAGCCCTTTTCGCTCGCGCCGTAAAACGCATTGCTGCTGCCGCAAACACGCGAAGCCCTGCCGTGGCTATCGAGCTTAGCCCTAACTTCGAGGGGCGGCTACAGTAACTGGCGTTGAAAGCAGCGGCCTCTGTGGCGGCGATGAGTTTCCAAGGGACTCGCTCCCACTTGTGCTGCGCGCCAAGTGCCGCCCGCCCTCCGTGGCAAACCGCTGCTGCCCGAGTGCTGCGCTCTCGTGCGCACCACCCGGCGCCGCGCTCGCTGCGCTCCCCGGGTGCTTGTCGCGCGCCTGGCTCGTTCCACCGGGCACCTGCAGAGTGCGCGTCTCCGCAGACGCGTGCGTGCCGTTGCTGGGCGCAAAGAGCGTGCTCAAGTGGTCTGGCAGGTCCGGGTCGCTTGAATCAGTCGAGGCGCGGCGACGCTCCTCCGTGCGCGAGGCGATGCTGGAAGTGGCGGAAGAGCCGCCGAGGTTTGGCGCCTCCTCGCTGAGCGCCCCCGCTGCCAGCACAGGTGACCCATACTGCGCGTGCTCAGCACCCATGTGCCGCGCGCCAGCAGAAGAAGCTCGGGGGGGGATGGCGCCCCCAGTCGACAATGGCCTTGCGAGCTCGTTGGGTGGAGGGGGGAGAGCGTGGGCCGATGAGTGCGACGGGGAGCTGGCAGGCAGACAGCCAGCGGCAAGCGGGCTCGGGTCGTCTTGGTCATCGAGGAGTGACGGCCGACGCAGCACCCGGCGCGAGAGCGAAAGCAGGTCCCGCGCGCTCCCGGGGGATCCCTGGCCTGTTCGTTGAGACGGCGTTGTTAGGTAGGAAGCCTCGACCTGCAGCGAAGCGTCGCGTGGAGAAGCGTCGCGCGGGCTCTCAACAGAACCAACGTCTCCTTGTGGCGGACAAAAAGCCGCTTGACCAGTTGTTTCACCGACAAGAATCACTTCATGGTGAACATGGAGCGAGGCATACGCTGGGAGCCCCTTCTGAGGAGAAGCTTTCGCGAACACATCCTCTCCCAAGGGAGAGACCGAGGACGGCTGCATCATACTGTGAGTCGCGCCTGTAGAAGCTTCCCATGGCTTCCCTTGCCTGGCGCGGCCAACAGGAGCTACATCGAGGCCAGCATCCGATGTGCTCGGAGCGTCGGTGTCCCGCGAGAAGCACTTTTCGTCATCCCTGCGCACACAGCTCGGCCTCATGAAAAAGCCTTCGTGGTGGTGCTAGAGCTCTGAAAATTAAATTGAAAGCGGGTCAACCAGGCCATAGTTCCGTGTGGTCGTCGGGGACTGCACCCATCGACTGCGTCAAGGTCGCTGAAAGATTGCCAATGCGCCTGACCAGGCGTGGAAACCGCTTTCCCCGGGCTCTCTACACCCGCCCCGGCGGCCTCTGCTGCACCCGCCGACCGTTGCTCGCTTGGTACTGCCGGCGCCTCTTCTCCCTGGTGCGACGTCTCCGCCGACACTCTCACCGCCCCGTCCGCTTCAGCCGAAGCTGCCGCCGAGAGCGGCACCAGCGCTTGAGTTGCAGGGAGCAGTGGTAACGCCGAATCCAGGCTCGGAATGGCAAGAATTGAGTCTTTAAGGGCATCTGCACCTCCTCTTGCATGGTGCCCATCCGAATCATCGCCTCTTTGCAAAGAGCCGCTCTTGGGACGCGCCCGCCCGAGGACCGGGCCTCCTCGGGCGCGTCGCCACTCCGCTACAAACGGCGCGGCAGGCGTGGGCGCGGGGAATGGCGAGCCGCGCGCTGCATTTTCAGCCTCAAGTGACTCGAGGACGAGTAGCGTGTGGGTGCACTCCTGCACGAGCGCGCGCTCCCGGCGCCCTCGACGCTCTCGGCGGCTTCGCTCGCCGCTGAGCTGCTGCCTCGCTGCTTCGAGGAGGCCTGCTGGCGCTGAGACCCAGGGTCCCGCCGCAGCCCAGTCACCTGGACCTGTCGGCGGCCGCGCGGGCCCCGAGGAACTCAAGCCCCCCACCTTTACCTTGCGACTTGAGTTCTGCCCCAATTCGACTTCAAGTGCCTTTAGCGTCGGGTGCGCATGCTCCGCCGCACCCGCCGCGCCCGCCAGCGCTACCCCCTGCATGAATAGTTGCTCCAGGACCACCACCGCGCTTTCACACCCATTCAGGCGCGCTTGCACCTCTCCCGCTCCCCATGCTGACTCCTCCTTCAGGCCATCACGCGTGGCCTGATCGCGCCAGCCGAGCACCGATGCCGGCAGCAACTCGAGTGCTGTCATGCTCTTCCGCCGCCCCGTGGTGCGGGTGCTTGTCCTGAGAGGCGCCCTGCTCGTGGAGCGCGGCTTTCAATCTTTGGTCCTCATCTGGAGCCGCTTTACCGGGATAAATAAAAGTGACGGCGTGAAGGACAACAGCAACAAGGGGTTGGGGGCGGGAACACGAAGCGCGCGCAATTCCAGTTGAGGGCGGGAACGCACTCGAGGGAGGCGAGGCGGCTAGAGTGGCTGTGGTCGGGGCTACTATGCAGAGGAGAAGCAGCTGTGCGTATATCTTCGGAGGCCAGCGGAGCGCTTGTTCGTTCCGCCTCAAGCGCTGCGACAAGCTCGCCAAGAATCGCGTTGTGCTCCTGGAGCCCCGCAGACCGATGCAGCAGGGCCTGTTCTCGCGCTGCCGCGCCCGCAAGCGCCCCCTCAACAGTCAGGACCTGCCGTTCAAGGGCCTCTTCTTCCTTCCTGCACTGCTCCTCACGAGCCCTTGACTGCTTCAACCGCTCCTCCGCCTCCGCCCTCCGCCTTTCTTCTGCCGCAACTGCCTCCTCAGCCTCTGTGATTCGAGCTCGTGCCTGCTCTACGAGGCGTGCGTCCACCTGAGCCGCCGCCATTCGGTCTTCGTAGTCCTGTTCGACAGCTTGAAGCGAGATATTCAGCCTGCACAAGACCCGCGAGACCCGCCAGCCTCAGACGCAAGCTTCACGCCCCTGAGAAACGGAGACGGCGTGCAGGGAGCTGATGGCACGCACTCTCTGTTGAAATCCTGCTCCGCAAGTGCAACTTCCTTCGCCGCTAAAATTTTCCGCACCCACTCCTGCGCCTCGCGCACCGACCCCGCACGCAGGGAGACTTCGCGAACTGTGTTGCCTGACAAGTCTGTGCCGCGAATGTCCTCCTGGGAATCCTCGTCGCCTGGAGCAGGTGAATCGAGGTGCATGCGCAGTCGGAAACGGTCCATCTTCTTCGGGAGAACGACGATGCAGCATGTGAGGTCCCACTCCTCCTCACTCTCACCCGAGACATGCTGGCCAACATGCATCACCGCTTCCGAGAGCCAGCAACGAACCCTGTCCTTGTATTTTCGGGAAAAGATGGACGAGACGTGCTTCCGCTTGCGCAATAGCCTATGCAACAACCATGCCGCTCATCAAATCATCCGCACACGGACTGACGATTACTGAAGAGGGGTCCGAGGCGTGGCAAATATGTGCCAGGATGACTGCGAAGGGGCCTGACCAGCCGTCGACCAGCGGGCTCCCTTCCTCGCCATCCTCTGCAGTCTCATCATACGCCTGACACCACGTGGCATGTTCACTAACCATGCGCGTCACTGTGTAGGGATCATTCTTGTAGGCCAGACGCTCTCTCGCCATACAGCTTCTGAAGGCTTGGCCCTCGGGAACCCCGCCCCAGCTGCTCATTACCCTTCCTAAGCTATCTTCCTTGGACGGCATCCCTCACCCCCTTCCCCCTTCTGTCGAACGGACAGCAGTCCAGCGAGTGCGCACAGATGCAAAATGGGGACCCGGGACTGGTTGGGTGGTTCGTTGGCGAGGGCCGCACCGCTCCACCGGATCCTATGGGCACTTCGGAAGTCCGAAGTGATGTGCTTCCCGGCACCTCCGTCTGGTCAGGGGTGGCGGGACGTGAGGATATCATGGTCTCTTGGCCTCGTTGGTTGCCAACACCCTGGGACCGCCGCCCTTCCGTGGGCCCAATGCACCCCCAAAGAGCGGGTCCAGATGACCGGCTACGGGGAGATTTTGCTCGCCTAAAAAGGGAGCGTAGTTCGACTCTTCACACCATGGCTGGGAGCGGTCGCCTGGGAGGGCGGTCACTCCTGTTATTGCTGCTCGTCGGCTTCGTGAAAATCACGATTGTACGTGCCTCTGTGCCTGCCTTGCTTCGAATTTGCCTCCCTGGCCTCGTGCGACCCAAGCGCAGCCCGAACCCTGAGAAAATCTGATCTGAGGTGGATGCGCACCTGCCGCACAGGCGAGTGATGGGGAGCAGCCGTCGGTCAGCGCATCAGGGGAGGATAGTGCGACATTCAATCCGCGCGAAGCCGTAGAACGACTGTCTGCGTACCAGGAGGAGCGCCCGGCATTCGCAGCGACACTAGCTGCATGGATGACTGTCGGGCTCGGGCTGCTTGGGCTCGGCCAGCTCCTCTTCATTTACTCAGAGATGCGGGCAGTCCTGTTGGTTCGAGACCAGGACCTGCGATCGCGGCTGGTGGCAGAGGAGTACATGACCGAGGCTGCCAAGCTGGCGGAGCTGACCAGGGAGGAGAACGCTTCGATGCAGCAGCGGCCGTACATCACCCTCATCGCGATGCTTGTCATTTCAGCCGGGTTGTCATGTGTCTTGTACCCGTTGTGCGATATCCTGACTGTGATCGATCTTCCGTCGGCGCCATGCCTTTTGCTAGTCACATTTGGTGCCTTCTTTGCGGCGATCTGCCTGTCAGCTTTCACAATGTTCGTGGTTTGGTCTTGCACACGGCCTTGGGCCGCTCTGGTGTTTCTGTCAGTCTCACTCGCTGGTGTGGTACTGCTTCCGACCGGCAATCCCGTCTTTCTGCTTATATGGATCGTCGGGTCAACCTGCCTCGTTTTCTGGTACTTCTACTACGCGAAGGAGCACATGGCTGGTGAGCCTGGGGGGAAGCCAGTGTGGCTACAAGATGTGGGCGAATTCCGCATTGCTTTGGACGTAGAGGAGGTGGCAGAGGCGCTCCAGGCGCGACTCGCATATGAAACCCGCGGTCTGACAGAGCGTGATAGCCTGCTCGGGAAGGCTCGCGAGGGAGATGGGGATGTAGTAGCAGCGATGGCGGTGTAAGATTTGTAGGCCTAAAAGGCGTAGGAGGATTGGAGAGCGAATTGGCGAAAGAGCTAAATACACTTCTGATCATTCAACATGAGTTGTGAGTGTTACGCTGATTCCCACTCCTTCACGATCAAGCGGCCTAGATCCACAAGCCCTGAGCCGCTCCGCTGCCAAGAGGGCATGGTTTCAATCAAGTGAGAAGAGTTTTACGATCGGGCAGGTGGCTGGATGTCAGAATATTACCGAAGCGACTTCGGCAAGAGAACGGAGAAGCGTGACATGTGATTCCTCTTTCCCATAGTGGATCTTTGAAACGATCAACTTCATTAGGAGCGTTCGGACGATCAAGCAAACAGACAGTGTACAAATGAAGATTCTCGATTGCGACTTGGAAACAGGAGTCAAAATGGTGGGTTGAAACCTCAAGCGTATCAGCAGCCTCCGTAGCAAGAGAAAGAGCATGAAATTCGTCCTAAAAGCGATGCCCAATGTTGCGATTTACATGAATGCAAGTATGGTGAGCAAGTTTGGGTGGTACAACGATCGAAAACCATTGCAGGGGTCTCAACCTTCGCAGTAGCTGCAAGTGCTGCTGCCCAAGCTGCTGCATTCGCTCGTGGAACACTGTGCTCGGAAAAACGAGCCCGTACAGATTCCAGAGCTCGTCTGGATGCGTCAAAAGCTGCTGCATATGCTCTTTGCTCGAAATGAAGACGGGAACGAGTATGACACGCTTGGCCGAAGAGAGGATGAAAGGGATGAAGAATTCGAAATCCTTCCCACTTCAACAACTCCGCAAGAGCCTCTGCGCACTGACCAACTACCGCAAGTCTGCTGACTTCCTTCAGCATGAGCGTCCCGTCATGCACTGCCTCTAGAGCACGGCGATGAACAGCCGGAGGAAGAATGATGCCACACAGTTGACACTTCAAGCCAGTAGTGACCTCTGGAGGCTGTGAACCACTTCTCGCCTCGAAGATCGAGCAGCCTCTGACAGGTATCGCGGCTGTACATGAGGTAGATGGACAGCATATTGCAGAATGTGATTTCTCGACATCATCCTCTTCTTGCACACAAAACTGACATCTGTTCAAAGAACATGTTTGTGTGATGAGATACACGCGCTCTGAATATACTTTCAATGAGGACTGCGGACATACGAGCAATCGAAGAAGTAGTGTTGCTGAAGAGCTTCATGCCGTTGCTTTCGAGGAAGAGCACCATGCTGTGGTCCATAACAATGCTCGAGGCCACATCCCCTTTCAATCTCCCTGCTTGTCAAGAAAATTGCTAATGGTCACCAGCCCTGACACATGGACTTGAAAGAGCTAGCTGATCCGGAGAATATTGAATTGAAGGATGAATGGACACGTGACCTTGCAACACGGACGCGCAGGAGCCGATGCTCGAATGTGACAGAAACAGATGGTTCGCAGGAATGATTCAACATGCTCCCCGTCTGTATGATAGAGAGAGACGTTACGATGTTCATGAATGGTTCGGAAACGATCAACAGAAAATCGCAAATTACTCACATGTTGACAGACATCAATGTTTTAAATACATCGCCGTGAAGTATCGCAGCAATGATTGGGGTCCGGGAGATCGCACAGGGTATAACGCAACCGCAAGGCGATTCGAATTGTCATCGAAGTCAGACGCGGAACCCAGTGGCGAAACAGGAAGTGCAAAAGCGTTCAAACGCACACGACCCATGTTCAGCAAAACTTCGTGAAAGAGCATGCGTGCCTCGAAGAATCCATTCTCATTTCCCCACAACTCCAGCTCTCGCGGGCTGGAGGCACAGAAACATGCGGCGCCCAGTGCTGCCGAAATTACAAAAGTTTGAAGTTCATCCGTGTTCACCTTGTCCATGCCAGCTTCGAGTGGCTCTGGTTTTCCAACCTCCCCGCAATCATCTTGTTCCCGTCTTGTTGCCGCCCGAACAGCAAGCAATACTTCCTCAGGGAGTACTGTCGCCCAGGGCCTGCGCTCCTCACATGGGTGGGCCGTCTTGAGCGCCGTGCGGCAGTCCCGCGAACAAAATAAGGGTGAGCGTGCCGTCTCTGGGAAAACTGGCGTGAATGGAGGCAGCACCCGTGTGCACCTGTTGGAAGAGCGGTTCTGTTAGTGTTTATCTATACGGGTCCGCATCGTTGCTCAATCAATGATTGCCCCCTAGAATCTTCTCTATCCTTCTGTCAGAGGGCTTCGTGCAACCATGCGCAATGGGATTTGCGAAACGGCTTTCTGACAACCAATGCCATGGGCGCCTCGCGGAGAACCTCCTGCGTCAAAGTGTGAACGATCAGCGTAGCTGAGGGTGGCAATGGTCGAGGAGGAAGCGGCGTGTCCTATACTCTGGGTTTGGTGCAGTGCTTTGCCTGCCCAGCTCTAAGCGGCGACGACCATCGACGAATCTCAGCCGATTGGGGACCCTCAGACGAGCTCCCGTCGCGGTCACTGCAAGACAGAGAAGGGTCACGAGACTCATCTAGCAATGAGTCGCCATCGTCACGGCGCGCGATCAGAAATCGCCCCTGCTTCACCGTGCGAGCGAGCCTGCCGGCGGAGCACGGCCCACGGCTGCGTCACATAGACAATCGCCTGCATGCGCACTGGCGCGGCACTCCGGGCCCCGAGGAAAGAATGATGTATTGGCGGGTGTGACAACAGCAGTTGCTGGCGGGGGCGCACGTGATGTGAGGATGTGTGCCCGCCCACACCCTTTGTGCATCGATGGCATCTGTCAGGTGGTCTTCGTCCGCTGCGGTCATGTGGGTGGATGGCATCTCCCTGTTTGTTCGGCCTTCAACGGCTTCGACAGCCGTTGATGCACAACCGTCTCGAGCCGCGATCATCTGTGCCGTGTCTTGAGACGGGCTGGGCGAGGGCATACGCACACTCACACCAAGCCCGTCCAGCATCGCAAGCAGAGCACGTTCATCTGCCGTTTCTGCGCCTCCTGGCTTCACGGAGGTGCTGCTGCGGAGCAACACCAGCGCCTGCTCTGCGTCTCTTGCTGCGCCAGCGTTGTCGCCACGTCGTCTCCGCGCAGCCGCGCGCCTGCTCAGGGAATTTACAACCACGCATAGCTCGGCTGTGAGTCTCTGGGTGTTCAAATGCGCTGATTCGGTCTGCTGCTGTCGAAAGTGAGCACGCTTCTTTGCGAGCGGGCATATGCCACGTGTTGTCATTTGGGCGAAAGAACAGAGTGAGAACACAGTTTTGGGCACACAATCACCTGTACCAGCCCTTCGCATAAGAAACGTCAACCTCTACCGCGCTCGTACCGTCGGCTTCCGCCCACGAAAGAAGCTCGTCCTTGCGTTCCGCGCCGGGTGACTCTGAGGGCCGGGATGACGTTGATCCGTGCGCACCAGGGTCCCGGTCAGCTGCATCGTCTGCCAGCTTGAGCAGACACTGCGCCCGGTTTGCGTACAACCTGTCGGGCGTGCGCCGTTGCAGCGTCAAAAATGACACTCTGTCCCTTTTGGACCAGGCTGCCAAGGTCATTGTGTTCAGGGCAGTGCATTCCTGGCAGCAAAGGCAGCGCCGGGGTCGCAGGACTCGTCCGTGTCTGCGAGGGCTTCGGAAAAGAGCCGCGCGGCCTCCTCCAATTTCCCTTCCTGCAACCCCGGCTTCAGAGCATTGCATTTTTCATCACGCAGGGCTGCGAGCGCCTGGCGAGACCTTGAAGAGTGCCGCACCCTCGAGTTTGGCCGTGATTGCCTTCTCCGGGTCCGGCGCGCATCCAGAGACCTCCAATGATGTGAGCAGGGCAATCTGCTCCCGAAAGTCCGCTGTTTCCAGGAGCGAGTTCCAGACCAGCTCCGCTGTGCCGCAGCATGTCGTGTGTTGGTGGGCACTCAGGCGCAGTCAAGGACTGCACGGCGAGGTAAAGGGAAGCTGAGGGAAAGGGAAGACACCAGAATCAGCTATATCCGATGGTTCGGCAGTGCGGAGATGCAATAATTGCGGTTCGACCAGCGAGGCCAGGCGTTGAAACGTCCCGGCCATGGTGTGGGGCGAAATTATCGAGTCTCGAGAATTCGCCGCTGAGAACAAAGAATTTCCGGGTCGGCGTGCCAAGCTGCGCATAGATGCAGGGACGAGTGCCGGAATGCTACCAGCGCACGATCCTCGCTGCTATCTATCTTCACGGGCGCTCGAGTGCGCCCTCACCCCCGTGCATTCCGACCGATTCTTTTCAGTACGTACATCCCGACATCCACGCCACGCGCAACTCTGTTGGCGTTGTCCGCTAGTTTATCCAGCAGTCATCGAATTGCTGCGGCGCGGCGACTGATCTTGTGGCGCACGTACTGAGCGGCAGTAGTGGCTCCGAATGAGAAAAGGCCCTTGAACATCTGGGCCCGCGCTGCAGGTGCCACGAGCGCCGACACGCTCTCCCGCAGCAGCCCTGTCGCCATTCCAGGTTCCTGCACGTCCGTAGCAGATACATTTCAGATTCTGCGTCTCAAAAAGCGACCGTCTTTTTGGATTGCACAGCATGTCCATTCTCACTCGATTGCGCCAGCGGGCGCAACCGATGCCTCATATCGAGCGACAACGCTGCGCGGACTGAGGTGGGCGCGAGCGCTGGCGCTGATGCAGGGTGCGAGTGCAAGCGGGCCTGGCGGATCGCAGCGTCGAGGTGTGTGCGGGCGGCAATCTCGCCTCCCGGGCCTGCGACGAAGTCGCCCGCGCGAAAAGGCGCGTGCAGCGCTGCCGCACCGCGCACGATTCGCTGCGCATGCCGCACGTGCGATCAGCAGCTGAAATATCGACGGGAGCAGCAATGGCAATGCAGTCGGTGCGCAGGGCAAAGCACCGATGGTAGGGCGGCAAATAGAAGTGCACGAGCAGCTGGCGAGTCATCTTGCTCTAGCTGCATTCCGAGTGGCTGTCAATGCTCAATGTCGCCTGGAGGTGCAGGGAGATCCGTGCGGCCGTGCCGAGCGTGCTGGGCACACGGGCGCGGGACACAAGGGTGCGGGGCTACCCATGAATGGCCGTCCCCATCGGTTGCACCGGTGTGCGCCGAGAGAGGGCGGGAAATGCGATGGGAGGCTTGGGCATTTGCAAGGGCAGGTGCGTAAAGTGTGCGGAAGTGTGCGAGGGCTCCAAGAGCGATCTGCTTGGGTTTGTCCGGGTGCTCGCCCGCGGCCATGCGCGGATCGCCGAGATACGAAAGGCCTGCTACAGTTCCAAACAACGCCGCCTCGCTGAATCTGGTAGGGAGGAGTAGCTGTGCTGCCCGCAATGCCTGCCCCATTCCCTGCGCACTCAGCCCCACGTGCCCGCCGACCAGTTGCTGGCCCAGATGGAAATCCAACGCAGCGAGGGCATCGAACCTGCTCGAGATTATGTGCGTTGCTCGTCTCGACACGCTTGTTTGCGACCAGCTGGTTCACTGGTTTGTGAAGCCGACCCGAGAGGTACAGGTCCTGCAATTCGCGGTTTAGTCACCGACGCGCAGTGCGCGGCCCGTAGGCGCCCCGGAGACCAGGAGAAAGCGGATTGCGTGGGCAGGACCTGCCAGTCGTCCAGTTCTGCGCAGAGGCGATCCAACTCGACAACGGCGTACTTTGCCTGTCTGCTACAGAGCAGCAATCCGAGCTCAATTGACCAGTGTTCCACCCGAGACCAAACCTCTGCAAGCACCCAGCGGTGTGGCCAGACACATTGCCTGAAGGGTAGCAACGCAGGTATAAAAAGACTAACCTCGTTCGGTTAAGGTGGTCACCTGCCGCCGTCGAGGTCCGGAACGTTGAAGTAGACCCCCGCCCCCATCTGCCACGGCAGTACATGTATTGGTGAACTAAAGTTGGCAGCACGCCGCACAAAGGAATCCATCGCTACATACCTGCTGCACGCGATCCATTACAAAAGAAGGGATCGTCCCGAGCATTGAGTAGTGCTTGAGACCATTCAGCTGCCAATTGGCTGCATGCCATTCTACGGCATTTTCGACTGCAAAAATGTAGTCGACCATGCTCGATCCCGCGTAACCTGCCTGCTTGAAAACCGCCGAGCCATATGCCGCCGCGAATGCCACTGGCGGCACCGTTTCTAAGATCTTGGCGAGTCCTGTCATCCCGCTGCCTCGCCTCACTGCTTCCCGATCCTTGCAAGATCTCCCTCGCTGAAAAGAGCAATAATCGAGGCTTTTTGGTTTTGAAAATTCATCTGACATAATTTCACCTTCAGTTTCGGGGTCTGTTTGGGGAGTGCCTCAAGGTGAATCATCATCGCGAAGGCTGCCAGACCGGAGCCGGGCTGCCCCATCGAGCGGCAGTTTTGTGGCCCTCTCATCAAACCTCGCCCACCGACATCCTCTTCATCAAGAGCTACGCATTCCTCGGAACGAGGTTTGGCAGAGTGCTTTTTGTCCGTAAGAAGGCGAAGGGGAATCTCTGCTGAGTCGTCTCAGGAGTGATGGCCGATCCCGCTGCTGAGCCGATGCTCGAGGAGAACACAGTCAAGCTCGAGTTCCAAAGTGATAATTCCGCATCAATCGCCCTTCAAGCTGATACTTACCCGCCCCGTGCGCGAAAACATTCTGTCAGTGAAGCGGTGCTGTGCCGCGGCACAAAGTAAATTACAACACTGAACCATCCGCAGACTTTGGTTCGTCGGGAGAGGGGATCACCGACGGACGCATAGGGGGGTGCGAGCCCGTGTTCAACCCCAAATGGGATCGCGAGCATAACTTCACTACGAGAGTGGATACTAAAGGAAGTTCAGCGCGCATCCGCTGATCACTTTTATGAGGGTGGACAGGTACAAGCCGCCGGCAGGCGATGGGCTCTACGCCAGCGACCGGCAAACTCTTCTTGGGTCTCAAGACGGTGCAGCGGGTGCTCAGGGTCGGTGGGGACCCTGCCCTGATTGCGGGGCGGTTGCGCCTGCGGGTTCCGCAGGGCAGGCCGAGCTGAGATGATGGCTTGGTGTGAGGTGGTGCGCGTCGGCGAGTGGCAGGTCGTGGAACCCCTTCTCCCTGACTACGTACCAGCAGTACTTCGATGTCGATACCATGGACGTTTACAATCGGTGCGCAGTGAGGAGATGCGTTGCGACCGGTCCCAGAGCAGCGCCTGTGACACTGGTTTAGGTAGGGTTCAGTGGTAACGCACGGTGCAGCACTTCTCCAAGTTGTGCTTCTGAATGCTGCTTGATTTCAGGCTACGAAAATCATTGTCGACTGGAGACGAACCGTTTCTGGAGCCGGACATGAAGCCCGATCTCTACGGGCCGTTTTGGCTCTGTACCACCTTGATCTTCACAATGGCTGCCGCGGGCAACCTTGGCGCTCTCCTCTCCTTCGCCCCCAGCGAGTCGAACCAGGTTTTCACGTACAACTTCAGCAAGCTGACAGTGGGGACGTCGGTGCTTTACGGTTACACCGCTCTGGTCCCACTGTTCGCATGGGCTGCGAGCAAGTGGCTGATGTCGGAGCCGTTTGGGTTGGTCGATCTTATCTGCGTCTACGGCTACTCACTCGCCATCTTCATCCCCGCGGCATGTGCGTGCATTGTGCCGTCAGAGATTCTGCGCTGGCTTATTCTCGCTGGAGCTTTCGCTCTCTCTGCGCGCTTTATCACGCGCAACGTGCGTGATGTGGTGATCCGTCAGCTGGACGAGCAGCGCGCTCTCGTGCTCATCGTCGTTGCTGCTGCTGCACACGGTGCCCTGGCCCTCTTCTTAAAACTGTATTTCTACTCGTAGGTGTGCATGTGGCGAGGATGAAGAGGGGCGCAGTTTTGAGATGGATGTTGGTCCAATGAACTTTGGTGCTCGTTCAAAACACCGCAAGGGCTTCGCGCAGCCTTCGCACGCTTGTGCTATCGATGCCGTGGCATGTTTTCAGGATGGATTCAAAGCTTCGCGTTGCCCCGAGAAGGCTCTCTTCCACACTGCCGCAGGATCCACATATTTAGACGCACGTCTGCTCAGGGAGGGCAAGCTGTAGAATTTGAGATGGGTTGCAGTCGTTACCGAAGTAGTGCTTGCTGTTTTCGTAGTTTAGATTCGCTTTGAAAGTCACCTCGAACTTCACAGGACTTGTCGATTCGTGGTCGCATGCTTTTCATGATGCCTCGTCCTACCCCACGGAGTATACCTTTCCTGGGCAGAGAGACCCTGGGCGAAAGTGTCCGCATGCTCTGAGAGCCTAGAGCAACATGACGACCCGGTGTTCCTTGGTGCTGAGAAGGCTCCTTGACCGCCCTTTCGCATTCCGGGAAATGGCTGCTGATTCCAAAACGGCGTGCGGACATATCCATGTGATGTGTGCCCTGTTGGGTGGCGCTAGACCCCGGGAGCGGAGACTGCTCCTCGTCAGATTCCCGAAAACAGGAGAAGAAAATCTGCGAGTCAAAGCCCAGCACCATACGGACGGCACTTGTCGTTAGGCGATGCCAGAGAGGGTCGTCACGGTTCCAGGACTTCGGGATCGAAGAAATTTTTTTCGAGCTGGGCGCACAAAAAGGACATCTCAGCTTGGCGGGGCCATGCTAAGCTGTCGTGGCTGCCCTTTTCGGTGCCCTCTGACGGGGGACGTTCCCCATGATTCGGCAGCCCCTGCGGACCTACAGCCCTTTGCCGGGCCGGTGTTCCCAATTTGCCCGCATGATTCCTCCTGCGACGGTTGGCAGAGGCCTCACCCCCGCGGGGAGGATCTGACAAACGTGGGCGTCCTGCTCTATTACAGGCAAGCTTACCTACCCTGTGTCGGGCACAACGTAAGCAATCCTTATCGTTGATTCGATTGTTGTGCAGCTACACGCCAATTTCCGATATCGAAGCGGCTGTTCAGTGGCATCTGGACCTCTGCGAGCACCTGGCCCTCAAGGGAAGGATTAGAATATCACCTGAAGGGGTGAACGTGGTGCTTGATGGCGGCCTGAGCGATCTCGAACTTTTCAAGGCAAGTCAAGTCTATTCTTCTCCCTGCAGCAAGCAGAGCGTGTCTGTGCACAGCGGCACAGCCTGCAACCATTCTCTGGGGACCACGCTCCTCAGCACAGCGACACATGCTGGCAAAGTGAAAGTGACGGGCGCGGGGTGCGGGGGAGACAGCGATCTGTGGATGCAGACAGCCGATGGGGTACGAGGATCGACTACAAAATTTCAGGCTTGAATCCAGGCGTGTCCCCTTTCGGGCAACCGGTCGCGATCGTCAAAGTTGCTGGGCGCTAGCACAGGTCTCTGTGCGGCCATGTGCAGCTGACATGTGTTTTGACTGCTGTCAGACAAGCCGGCCTCGCATCAGCGCTTCCGAGATTTGAGCGTCAAGCCGGCGTTGGAGGTCGACACCCTTTGTGATCCGCCGGTCTCGTGAATTGCGAAGCCAAAACGGGAGCGAGGGCTGTGGGGGTTTCAAAGTGATGTCAACATGGTTTTGCGGCAGGTGGTGTCGATCGGACTAGGAGAGGGAGTCGCAAACGCGAAAGATGGGGCTCGACACTTGACGCCAGAGGAGTGGCACGCCGCGCTTGTGAATAGAGGTGGGGACGGCAAGTCCGTGGGAAGCGCGAGCGGAGCAGAACCAGAGGTGGTCCTTCTCGATGCTCGAAATTTGTATGAGTCGCGCATCGGCAGGTGTCGCCCTCTCACATTCCTGTGTTCCCGTATTATATTCCTCTGCCAGCAGGAGAGGTTGAAAGGGTCTATGGCGCTCGCAGATTCGAGGCGCCTGGGGCTGTGACTGTACTGCCACCAATCCGACAATTCACGCAATTCCCACGGTGATTTCCCTGTTCAAAATTCGTGCTGCCGAAGTTGAGGATTGGTGCGCTGCTTTTGAGGGTCCGGGCCTGACCATTTTATCAAACGGGGGTCCGATAGTTTCGTGGACGATAATCTTGATAACTTTCGCGGCAAGAAAATTCTCATGTACTGCACTGGCGGCGTGCGCTGCGAGCGCGCCTCGGCCTACCTGCAGGCAAGGTTGGCCGAGCGCCCAGCTGCGGATGGCGCGGCTCTACCGCATAGCGAGGTTCTGCAGCTCCGCGGCGGCATTCACAGGTGATAGGTCGCCTGCCAAACGTTCTGCAAATGTTCTCAAAGTGCGTGCACTGGCGCGGGCGCACGTTCTGACACATACACGATGGGGCAAAGCTACCTCAAGTGGGCAGAAGCAGAAGGCAGAAAAATCGTCGACATGGCGGAGGGTCACAAGAGCTTTTTTGCTGGAAAAAACTTCGTTTTCGACCCCAGGAGGTGCTTTTGTGCCCAGGCAACGATGCCCAGCGGGGTGCGCGGCGACAGGGCGGAGCACGCTGTCTGACAGGGTGGCGTCCTGTGGAACCAGGTTTGAGCCGATGCATGACAAAAGGGTGGTTGGACAGTGCGCTGCGTGCGGTGCTCCGCACGACGACTACGACAATGGGCCTGAGCAGCGTTGCCCAGGCTGTCGTTTCCTTCTCCTCCTTTGCGACCCCTGCCGAGGTGGCGGGGCAGCTGGCCGCATCAACCTCTTCTGCGGCCTTCCGACCTGCCCAACGAGCACCCGCCCTGGGGTTGCCTTCAAAGCAGTATCTCCGCCACCTGAGTCATCTACTTGAAGCTCTCAGCTCCTCGCCATTGTGGCAACAGTGTGAGTAACTGGAAGCCAATGTTGTTCTCACCAATCCATCATGTGAGCTCTGTGTGCGCGCCATGTAGTGCACTACGGGTGTTACCATAGTCTGGCATTGGCACACAAAATGTACCTTTCCTGCAAGTCGCTCTACATGCACCCCGCCCCGCCACTCATCCTCGCTCACTAGTGAGACATACACACGCACACTTCAATTGTCCTTCCTCAGTGCGGCGCGGCGCTTGCGCTCGACGCGCGCTTGCACCGAATTTTCGCGGTAGTCGAACACTTCGGTACGGATGGGCAGCATCATCAGCTCGCGCATCCCGTTGTCTGGCGTGTTCTGTCCCTTGAGAACCGCTGCAACCCCGAATAGGATCGGAAATTTGAGATCCATGCGGTAGGAACGCGGGAGTTTCTCCAACAGAAAGTCGACGAGAGAGAGTGACGTGGCGTAGCCCTCTGCCACTTCGGTCGAGGACGCGAGGATCTCCTCGAGCGCCTCACCCTGCCCGAGCCGGAAGCCGAGCTGACGGTTCCGCGACAGCGGTCCAAAGCAGGTCCCAAAGGTGTCTCCCACCCCGCTGAGCCCCATGAGCGTCACTGGCGACGCTCCGATGGCCTTGGCTAGCGTCTGCATTTCCAGGCATCCCCGCGTGACGAGCCCTGCCATAGCATTTGTGCCAAGGCCCAGACCCTCGCACATCCCCGCTGCAATTGCGATCACGTTCTTCACCGCGCCACCGATCTCTACGCCAGCAACATCTTTGGTTGTGAAGACTCGGAAAGTTTCGCACGAGAACATCTCTGCAACTTCGTTCGAAAATTCGGTCGACTTGGACGCCACGACGACTGCGGTCGCCAGGCCTGTTGCGATCTCCCGCGCGAACGACGGCCCAGAAAGGAAGGCATAATTGCGATCCGCACCGAGCGTATCAACTAGAATATCGTTCATCATGGCGAGAGTCCCTGCCTCAATCCCCTTGGACGTGCAAACGACTGGCACGCCAGGAGGAATCAGCGGCGCTACGCCCTCGAGATACTTGCGCGAGTACTGGCACGGCACCGCATGGATGAGATGCGTGGCGACCGACAACGCCGAGGGCGGGTCGCATGATGCTTTCACGCAAGCTGGAAGTTTTACATCCTTGAGATAAGTCGGTGAGCACTGGTGCTCGTTGAAGTAGTCCGCGTCAGCCTGCACCCGGTGCCCTTCAGCAATACGGGCCTGTGCGGCGCTGCACCAGCATTGCAACCACATCACGTGCAAAAGAGAATGTAAGTTCATGCCATGGGCGTTGCCTCTTTGCGCACGAGGATCGTCACGGGAATGCCCTGCCTGCCCAGAATGCTGGCCATCGCCAATCCGAAGGAGCCGCCGCCCAACACCGTTACCCGGTACTGCATGTCAGCCTTCGACTCACCTGCCCAGGCACCGATTTTAATCAGCTGAAGGTGCGGATCTGAGCTACTGGGGTGCGGATAGTGGCATTGATGCACAATGGACTTAGCACAGAGGATCATAGCGAGCAACCGCCATGCGCCCGCATCAACCTTCTGGATGTTTCTCGAAGCTACTAGTCGCGGGCCGCATCGCCACAGTTCCCAGGCGTGGGCAACCAACCCACCGTGGTCTGAGCACAAAATAGTGGCCCGTTCCAGTGCTGGAGCTTTCCTAACCACACTGCTTGCTAAGGATCCACCGAGAGCATCCCAACGTACTGTCGAACCACAGCGTGGCGCCCAAGAACGGGTAAGAGGGAACGCTCACCATCCCTTGCCGAACCGATCATCTTCATGCCACTGAGAATAGTAGTACGACAAGATTGTGGACCGATCCCCCGTAGCGCGGTGCCGGCGGCCCCCCCCAGTCTTGGTCCGCTCCGCACAGCGGCGCGGGTGCCACCAGCAGGGCGAGCAGGGCTCAGTTCCACGGGGAATGGCGGAAGAAACGCCGACGCAAGAGTGGATGCATAGCCCAGGAGAACGGTGAGCGAAAGAGCGCGAGAGGGCACTCGCATCATCACGGCTAACGAGCGCGCTGCCCTGCACTACTCCAGGTGCCCCGCCCCGGATCCCGTGGGTTCAAAAGGAATATAAAACCTTGAGAATAGTTGCGGTCTGGTGGACCAGACCCCTTTATTTTGTTGCAGCCGCGAAAAACAACTTTTCGTTCTTCCATGAATCCGAGACAAAAGTCGAAAGTGAGGGGACGTCTCGAGAAAGGCTCCAAGGTTACGG
>ENA-UOXV01003820-UOXV01003820.1-marine-metagenome-genome-assembly--contig:-NODE-3820-length-17926-cov-16.244027_pt1 | contig 17926 bp, 14 predicted proteins | sample MGYA00238165_ERZ766961 | MGnify/ENA primary metagenome ERZ766961 (study PRJEB28924, sample SAMN03173240) | marine metagenome | biome: Marine; feature: Water; material: Subsurface seawater | place: North...
TATGAGGACGACGGATGGGTTTTTTTCTCTCGTATGAGTACACACGTCTCTTCTTCTTTTTTTACATACTTTCAACCAAACTATTTTGGACTTCGCTCATGCGTGCTAAAGTTTTCTTTACTGCTCTAATAATACTGAATCGTCCATCCTAAGACGACTACACTTTCGGATACGTCTTGATTTCAAATTCTTTCAACGCGCCAGAGGCTTCGTCAAACGTGAAATAGCCGCCGTGAATCTTCTTCTCCTCGTCGACGATTAACGCCTCTATCACCTTCGGATACCAGTGCATATCGTCTTCGGGCATTTCTGCATACGGTATGTCTTCAACTTTGAACCATTTGGGAATCACGCGGATTGTTTCCTTGGCGGACACACTCAACTCCGTGTAATCTTTCAATAACGCTTCTTTTTCTCTCGAGTTGTTTAAAATCAACACGCACTCGTGTTCAATCGCCACCTTGCTCTCTTTTAACCATCCGTGAAATCGAAATCGAGCTTTCTCAGTGACCCGTGCTTTCGCATTTTCCGGCATAGTAATGTTCTCTTCCAAGGCTTCGCAGGCGGCAAAAATTGACGTTTCTGCTAACGCGTTAATGTCGTACCACGTTTCTACTTTTCCTATGAAACCGGTGTATCGCTCTGCGAACTCTCCCGATTTGTGTAACGCTAAACAAATATGCCACTGCGCGTCGTCGTCTTTCGCCAAAATTAAGAGTTGAGCGAACCGTTCGGGGTTTGCCGTTAACGCCTCCTTGGGATGTTTCTTTCTTTTCACGAGGTCTTTCAGATTTCTATCCGCTTCTTTAACTTTTGTCGTGATTAAATCGAGCTGTGTTGTCATCGCTTCACCTCGCTTTCTTTTAGCTCCAACAAAGTCAGGCAACGGGTTTACCTGCGTCTCCGCGTTGACACCGTTAAAGCGAACGATGGAAAATCTTTCCCTGTTCTCGGGTCGCTCTACTCGATGCGGTGTCGCTTTGTACGTTCCATTCGTGAACGCTTCTAATCCATCGCTAATGATTACTAAAAACTTTGCCTCGTCTTCCTGCAAAACTGGGGCAGACATCCATTCGCCTTCTTCGTCTCTGTTTTTTCCTCTCCGTTTCTTCACGTACAAACCGCGTTCATTCTGATGCAAGAAAGTCATCATCTCAAAGTCCGTGTGTTCTGACACGCCCACCTCTTTTGCGTCGTCGCTAGACTTGCTCTTGTTCTTCTTCTTATCGTTATTATTATTATTATTATTATCATTATTAGGATATCGCATGAACCGCATGGCGCAGTGAGAATCTCTCGAAAAGTGCTTCTCAAACGCGCGTTCGTCTTTTATAGACAGTGCCTTTGCAAACGACAAGAACAAAACTCGCGCGATCTCGTCGCATTTTCGGTAGAAGATGTTGAACGCATTTTTCATCTCCGGAACTTCAACGGGCCAATCGATTCTTCCTCTCGCGCCGGATGGTTGTTTCGTAAAATCATCATCTGTTTCATTATTTTCGTCTTCTTCATCTTTCTCATTTTCTTCGATATCTCTGACCAAATCAAAAGACTCCACGCACGCGATTTCGTTCGCTTTATACGCGTACTCTTCGAATAAAGGAACGTACCCACCGGTCTCAAACGTCTCGTATTGCGTGTGTACGTATTGCTTCTTCTCGTCCTCGCTGAGTTCTTTGAAGAACTTTCTTCCAGAATCGTAAACTCGTTTGATATCTTTCCCGAATTTACTCGTGTCGTCTGAATCGTCGTCGACGACCAACTGGAAAAATCCATATTCGCTGTCCACGAGCGCGTATTTTAACCGAGCGAGTTCTTCTTCATCGTTTGATTTTAACCTTCGATAGCTAATCAGAGGAAGATTTTCATCGCTCATGTGTTAGAGATGATAAAAAGTTTTTTATGCCGGTTTTGGACAAAATGTGATGATGAAAAGAAAAAAGTTCGTTGAGGTACCAGAAGGAAAGCTTTACATGTGTCCATTTCTTTTCCACTAGATTCACACAACACAGCTAAGACCACGCTAAAACTACCACAAACAAACAACTTGGAAAGAAACCACAGGGCACAAAACTATTCTTATCGCTACTCGTAAAAACTAACATCTAATCATCATCCGCTTTTCTTCTTCCCAAACTTTCTAAACCCGAGTCCTTTAGCTTTGGCGACCATTCTTTCTTTCTTCTTCTCGATTTCCAAAGCCTCGTCGCTTTTGACGCCTAAATCGATCCACTCTTCTCCTTCGTCGTCGGCGGCGTCTTCTTTATTTTGGCGTTGTATTCGCTTCTTGGCGTCTTCGGTCGCTTGTAACATTTTCACTCGTTCGAATTGGGATATTTCAACCTCGGTTATGCCGGTTAAATTTCTATCCGCAGTTTCTTTGCGAGCGATGTCGTCTTTCCGTTTTTGCGCGGCGTTCGCGTAGTACGTTTCCGTTTTCCACAAATCCTCTTTGGCTTTTTGTAACGAGTGAAAATCGCCTCTGTCTCCTCCTTCGTTTCGTTCTCGTTCGTCCTCGCCGTCGCCGTCTTTTTGTTGTTGCGCCTCTTCCCGTTCCCGTCGTCGCTTCTCTAACTCTTCCTCCACGTACAATTGCATTTGTGGGTCTTCGTTGTAGTTGCTATTATTTTCGTTCTGCATTATCGTTAATCCTCCTTTCGCTCCCGCTCCAAACGCCAGTTGCACTTCCCCGCCACCGCTCCTCTCTTTCTTTTCTTGTTGTTCTTTCAACAACAACTCTCGTTCTCTCGCTTTTGCCTCTCGCTCTTTCGTGTCGCCTAATAAGAGCAACTCACTGTCCACACCTTTACTCTGACCGACTTTAGACATCTCCTGGCGTTCATTCAAGCGCTCTTTCGCTTTCTGTACTCTCACGGAAACGTCGTCGATATCATCTTCTTCTTCTTCTTCTTCTTCTTCTTCTTCGTTTGTCTTCTTTCGTTTGTTCTTCTTGTTAGTATTGGTGTTTCGACGAATTGATGAATTCTTCTTCTTCTTGAAGAACAAAGCAACTTCTTCTTCTTCTTCTTCTTTGTCTTCTTTTCGCGTCGGAGATGAACACGGATGTGGTGGCAGTGTTTGAGATGCCATTAGTAGTATTACTATTATTAAACAACTTTTACACACTACACTGTTGTTGTTGTGTGTTTTGAAGAATCACCCAAGAAATTGGACGAGAGAAGAAATGTGTTGCAAACAAAACACCATTGCAAAACAAAGGAAAAAAAGAGAGAAGAGAAAGAGAAGAAGCTCAGAAGGTGTTCTGCACATTGTGAAGATGAGAGTATTGCCGACGATGGTACTAAAAAAACCGCCCTCGAATCCGAAAGCGTTTTTATTCGACATCGATGGCACGCTCTGTGATTCCGACCCGGTGCACTTCGAATGTTTTCAAGAGTTGATTATGAAAGTTCCATCGGTGAAAAATCCATCTCGAAAGCCAATCGACCACGACTTCTTTCGGAAACACATAGCCGGAGGGTCAAATCCAATCATATTCAACAACTTATATCCGGATTTAAGCGAAGAAGAGCGCGAGAGAATGTGGACAGAGAAGGAAAAAGAATACAGAAGACGAGCGATTACATCTTTACGGAGACTGAATGGACTTTCAGAGTTGATGAGCCAAATAGATGCTGAGAAAATACCAAAAATAGCAGTCACAAACGCACCGAGAGAAAACGCAGATATGATGCTAAAAGCGCTGCAATTAGACGTTTGGTTCAAAGAGTTAGTCGTGTTAGGTGGCGAGTGTGAACACGCCAAGCCGCATCCGCAACCGTACATCGACGGCTTGCGTTTGCTGGGACTAGACCCGATTGAAGACGCGAAGGATTGCATCGTTTTTGAAGATTCGCCGAGTGGAGCGACGGCTGCAGTGGCGGCGGGATGTTTTGTCGTTGGTGTTATGACTTCTCAAAAAGCAGAGCACTTATTAGAGGTGGGAGTTCACATGACGGTCAAGGATTTCGAGGAGTTTAATTCTAAAAGAAGAGAGTATAAAAGTCGATAGCAGTTTTTTAGCGTTTTTTAGCGGGCACACAGGAGTGGCATTTATAAAAATGTAGTATAGCATAGCGGGCAATTGTTAAAGTATTATTCTTGTTATTTATTCGTCATCTTTCTCTCCTTTTTCTTCTTCTACTTTCTTCTTCGGAACGCCGTTCAAAATCTTCATCGCGTACGCCTCTTCTTCGTCGGTCAACTCGTCCGGGCGATTCGCGATTTCGTCCATGTCTATGTTTGGTAAAACCAAAGCGGCGGATAAAATCGTCGCTCCGACGAGCGCCCCGATCGTCACTTGTACCCACGACATTGGACTATTCAGCGACATAATACCCCCACTTTTCGCTCTCTTCGGCATCGGTTGTGGCTGATATACCGCCGCCTCTTTCCATTTCCTTCTATCCGGCGGCAAAGGGCTCGACAACAGCGACTTCATTTCCAACCGCTTTTCGTCGAGATACGCCAATCGACACAAATCGCCAAACGCGCCGTGATTCGGTAAACACCGTCTCACTTGCCAACTTTGCAACGCCGTTTTCGTGCCTTCGTCGAAAATCCCGGTCGGTGCGACGTCTTTGCTTAGCAATCCCTCGCTCATTAACAAAGCCTGCAACGCTTTCACGTCCTCGCCTCGGTCGCCTTTGGAGAGAAACCTCGACCCGACGTCGTAGACTTCGCACCCAGACGCTCTCAGTTTATCTAAAGCGATGGAATAATCGTTGTGGTTCTTCGAGCTGTTCGAGGAGAAGAGCACTCCGTTCGGCGTGTTGGATAATATCGTATTTGACGAAGAGGAGATCGAGGAGGAAGAGGAAGTGGACGTGGACGACGAGGACGTCGCTCGAACTTCGAACGACTTCTGTCGATGATGATGGACAAAAAGTTTTTGTCCTCCTTTTCCTCCTTTTCCTTTTCCTCCTGCTGCACTCGAAAGACTCGTTCTCATCGTCGATATTTTCGGTGTTGTTGTTGTTAAAATCATCGTCTGAATCGTCTGAATCGTCGTCGTCATTACTAAAACTGTAATGTGAATAAGCGCGCGTGTTGTGCGAACAAAAATGAAGAGATATCTTCACGTTTTTTTCCGCGGTTTTTTGAAATCTTTTTCCTTCTTTTTTGTGTTCAACAAACAAACAAAAAGTACGCATCACAACGACACGCGACTTTTTTGTTTGAGGAATACAAGAAGAAGAATTTAGTAGTAGTACTCTTCTGTGTACGAATAATAAAATGGAGAGTACTAACAACAACAACAACAACAACAACAACAACAACAATAACAACGCGAGACGGAGAGTGCAATCGATTCGAGACCACGTTCTTCTTCATTCACAACAAAACGCGTTTTCGACGTTTCACGATTTCGAGGACGACAATGGACGAGATTTTTTATCCAATTTCAACAACAACAACGCGCGCATTCATCAGACGACGACGAGCATGATGACCACGCATCGAACGAGTAGTAACACGTACGCCTCGGCGACTGGGGAACCGACGTCGTACGAGAAAATGCACGGGTACGTCTCCCAAGAACCGGTGTGTTGGGAAGAGTGCGTTCCGGAAACGGAGTTTTCACATTTGATGCACACGAAACCGATATTGGAAGAAGTGATTTACGAGAAATCGAAAATCGAAGATATGAGGAGAGAAGGAGGAAAGATTGCACGAATCACCATCAACAGACCGGAGAAAAGAAACGCATTCACGCCAAAAACAATCAAGGAAATGCAGAGATGTTTTGATGACGCGAGAGACGACGCGACAGTCGGGGTGGTTGTGTTGCGCGGCGCCGGAGACTTGGCGTTTTGTTCCGGAGGAGATCAGAGCGTACGAGGTGACGGTGGCTACGTGGATGAGAGGGAGGAACGAGGAGGAAAAAAAGTTCCGAGATTAAACGTTTTGGATTTACAGATGCAAATTCGTCGATTGCCGAAACCAGTGATCGCGTCGGTGGCTGGATATTGCGTCGGCGGCGGACACATCTTACATATGATTTGCGATTTGACCATCGCGGCGGACAACGCGGTGTTTGGACAGACTGGACCAAAAGTTGGGTCGTTCGATGCGGGATACGGGTCCACGCACATGGCGCGGCTAATAGGGCAGAAGAAAGCGAGAGAGATGTGGTTTTTAGCGAGAATGTACGACGCGAAAGAGGCGTTGAATATGGGATTAGTCAACTGCGTCGTACCTTTGAAAGATTTAGAGCGAGAAACGGCGACGTGGTGTAGAGAAATTTTGCGGAACTCGCCGACAGCTTTGCGATTAACGAAGAACGCGCTGAACGCGGCTGAGGATGGGCAAGCTGGCATTCAAGATTTAGGCGGGTCCGCAACTATGTTGTTTTATCAAAGCGGCGAAGGTGCCGAAGGGAGGAGAGCGTTCCTGGAGAAACGTGCGCCAGACTTTTCGCAGTTTCAAAGGTTTCCGTAATAGTGTGTACGTAACGTATAAAGTAAGCAAATATAGAATCCTAATAGAAAAAGAGGCATTAGATGGTAATTCTTGCTTGGACTAAAAGCGCTGCTATAAGTACTATAGTATATTAAAACTTGCTGTCAAAGAACTCGCTCGCTTTTATCCCTCTTTGAACTTCTTCCTCCACGATTTTGATTTCCATCACTTCTTCCTCTCCAATTCGTCCTACACACTTTACGTACTTTTTCTCAACTCCTTCTTCCTCTTCCGAGCTATTTTCCAAAACTACACAAACCGGAGCACGCATAGCGCAAACATTCGCATCGCTTGATTCTGCGTCATGTTTGAGGATTTCGTCTTCTTTTCCGGCGAGTTCGTTCACGAACATAAGCGCGCCAAACTTCTTCCCGTTTTCAAGTATCGCGACAACCGAAATAGAGTTTTCATCATCGGTTGGCATCACGTCCAAGTCTTGCACTGGAATCTCCGGAGTACATTTCACGGTTTTAGAAACCTGTTTGCCTGTCAAACAATCCCACGCGCGTATTGTCCCGTCGCCACCTGCGGAAACGATGATATTTTTATTTTTCGAAAACGCGGGGACTACTTTCGCCACGAATCCTTGGTGCCCAAAGCAAAACGATTGAATGTCAAATCCCGAACCTTCGATATCCGTGCGGAGATCAGCTGGAGGCATTCTCGTGACTCGTATCTTTCCTTCTTGATCTGCCGTGCACACGAATTCTTCTTTTTTGTCGTCTTTTGTAACGCCGTCGACGACGCATACGCTCGTCACCACCGTTCCTGTGTGTCCTAGGAGAAGTTTGTCGAAAACGCCCGTTTCCGCATCGCCGCCCTCCGCGTCGATTTTCTCGTCTTTTGTTGTTGTTGTCGTTGTAATGTCTTTATTGGTGTCGTTCACTGGTGTTAAAACCTCACTGACGCGCACGTCGCCGTATTTATCGCTGTAAACGATATGTTTGGAATCTAAAGTAAATGTCACCGAGGTGACTTTCTTATTCGCCAAACGCGTGTTCGCGAGCGAGTAATAAAAATCTCCTCCCTCTTGGTCTTCTCCCTTCTTTCTTTCAAAGATGCACACTCTCTTATCGTCCCCGGAAACGGCAAAGTAATTGCCGCATCGCGAAAACGCCATCGCTCGTATCGTGTCTTCCGCTTTAAATTCTCTTTTTTCTCCCACACCGCCGCCGAAAACAGACACCACCAAACTCTTTTTACTCCTATCAACCACTAACAACATCATTTTCATCTCCTTACAATATGCCATGGCAACGAAAAGACCCCCAAAAGCATCGTCACGGTAAGAGGCTAGAATCGGCACCGCCTCGATTATACCAGCACCAAAAGCACCACCACCACCACCATTAGTGTTCCTGTTGTTGTTGTTGTTCTTTGTGGTTCCATTTTTATTTTTTCCATCATCGTCGTGAAAGTCGCCGCCGGAAGAAGAAATTTTCTTCTGTTTCTTCTTCGACTCTTGTATCTTCTCTATTCGTTTTCGATTGTTTTCTTTCACCTCTGGTTTCTTTCTTCGGCTTTTTGCTCCCATTATTATTATTATTTGCTGCTGTTCTTTATTAATATATATATATATATACTATATGCGTGTGAGTGAAATGAATGAATGATGTCTCTCGTTGTTGGTTTCTCTTTTTTTCTCTCTTTTTTCAATCAAAAAAAGGAGAAAAAAGAAGAGAAAGAAAAAGAGCTGATGAAAAAATCTTCTCGTGAAAAAGAAGCAAAAAATCAGTTCACAAAGGGGGTGTTTTTTTTGTGTGCAAATACGAAAGAATTGATGAATTCAAACTTTCTTCATTCTTTTAAAGAAGCAGTCACGTAAGGTACGCACAAATACAAAATAAATCGTTTTTATTCTCGCACGAAAAGAACGGAAAATGAGCGGGTATCCTGTACCTTTCATTTTTGTTCATCATTCGTTCCTCGTTGTTCGTTTTTCTACGCGTTAAGAAGGAGAAAGAGTGTGCCAATTTCTGTTAGCTCCCATATAATTGTCTCTTTGTTCAAAAGAGACAATTATAGAGGAGAGATCACGCGCTTGAAGAAATTTCTCATTCGAAAAAAAACGGGACAATGTACCCCAGAAGATATGAAAAATACCTATCAAAATGGACAGAAATCGATCGAGAGAACAGTTTACGTTCTTCTCCCCGTTGATCGGATACGTTTTCACCTGTTAAATGTGGCCAGAGAAGAAGAGACGATTTAATTTTCTCTTTAGATTCTTCTCAACGTTCTCCTTCGACGTGCTTCTTCTCTCAAAAAAGAGAGAAAAAAGGACTGATTTTTTCACTCAAATTTTTGAAAAACGAGAGAAAAAAAGAGAGAAAAAAAAGGGGGGGCAAAAAACAAAATTTTCCTCAGCAAATCAAAACAGCCAGAGACTGACCATTTCATCGCTTCTCTCTAAAACAGTTTTTAAAAACAACACATACACAAAATGGCCAAGACTCCAGCGAAATCCCCGAAGAAGGTGAAGAAAGTGAAGAAGGTGAAAGACCCGAACGCGCCGAAAAGAAACTTGTCCGCGTACTTTTTCTTCATGAACGACCAAAGAGCGAAGGTTGTCAAAGCGAACCCGGACATGAAGGTGACCGAAGTCGGCAAGAAGCTCGGCGAATTGTGGAGAGCCATGTCTGATTCCGAAAAGGTGCCGTACAACAAGAAGGCGGACGCCGATAAGGTCAGATACGAGAAAGCGAAGGCTGCGTACAAGCCGAAGTAATCCTTTTCTGCTTAACTGGGGGGTGAAAGGTGTTTTTGTTCGAGAAAAAGGTGTACAGTCAGCTTTTTGGAGCTGGCCGAACATTAGCTTTTTCGAAACCAAAACGCGCATTTCATCAACGCACTAGAAGTAAAGAGAAGAGATGAAAAATAATAATAGTGGAGTAATATAAACGCAACGCATGTGCTACTACATGCATTATGTTGTTGTTCGAGATACACACTGATATCTGAGATACTCATTTTATATATATAATAATAAGAAATACTATAACAATATTATTGAGAAAGAAACTCTCTTCAACACGGTCTTTTTTTCAAAAAAATTTCGTTTCTCACACAAAATAATAAAAGACTCATTAGTCCTCATTCCCCGCGCTCGTTTATTACATATATCTTCTTTTATATATCATCCATTCCATTCGAGGAGAGGAGAGAACAACTACTAACGCTTCTTAAAACTTCAACCGTTGATTCGTCGTCGTCGTTTTTGACTCGAGAGAATACGTCGTCCGGGATTGGTCATCAAATATTATTAAGAAGAAGAAGCATATAACACATCTCAAAAATCAGAAGACGAGAGAATATTCAAATATATCTGAACAACAACAACAAACAAGAATGACGACGACGAGTGCTCAGCCAACGAAACGATTAACCGAGAGGCAACAATTAGCTCTAGCGTTAGCTGAATCCACCCGAGATTGCCCGGTGGATGCGCTGATCGCGAACAAAGTTTCGCCGTCCTCGAGCAGCAGTGAGAGCGACGGTGAGACGGATGACGACGACGACCAACGTGACCAACAGTCTGAAGACCAAGATATGGAAGAAAAAGAACAAAACGACGAGAAGAAGAATAAGAAGAAGAATACGACGACGAGGAAATTGTCTCCGAAAAATACAAAACACCCGCAACAACTGCAAGTCCCGATGTCTCGACAACAGAAAGAACTCGCCAAGTTAGCTCCTTGGGCGTGGGATCCGCTCGTTTCTCGACACGCGCCAGGCCCGTCGGCGTTGAGAGACTTCTCGGAAGTGTTGCCTTCGTCCGGGGTGAAGCACAAACCGAGAGCGACGATGATGACGCCAACCGCCGCAAGACCAGCCTTGAAAGCAACTTTCGGGTCTTTAACTGGGTCTGCGAAGAATAAGAAAGCCGAGAAGGAGAAGGAAAACGTAGTTCCATCGCCGCCGTTGTTGAAGAATATTGTTGCTTCTTCTACTAACAACGACGCAGCGAAGAAGTCATCGAATACTGCGAATACCAAGGCGGTTTCAGGTGGTGCGAAGAGAAAAACGGCAGCGGCGGAGAAAACTCCAAAGACGCCAGCAGTGGATGCTGTCGCTACGAAAAAGGTGCGGAAGAATGCTGCTTCGAACGCCGAGAAAGTTGCGGCGGCAACGAAGAAAGAAGAAGAAAAAATAGAGAAAGAGAAGGAGATTCCCGCGACGGCAATAGCGACCAAGAAGAGGTCAACGATCGCGGCTTCGAGAGGCAAGAAAGGTGGTGCCGTGGCCACGGAAGAGCCGAAGACGGCGCCGCAGAAGCGCACACAAAAGAGCGAGCAAATAACCCCCGTCGCTTTCGAACTCGAACCGGCGAGCGGCGCCGAGTCGAATAAAAAGAGCGGCGAGAAGAATCTCAAGAGAAGCGCCGTTAATGCCGCTGGTGCTACCACTGATACCGTCGTTCCGGCGACTGCTGCGAAAGGTGCGCGAGGAAAGAAGGCAGCAGTGATCATCGATACGCCAGTGGTGACGGCAAAGAAGAAGTTGAACCTCCAAACGCCGGGAGCGACGACGGTTGAGAACAACAACAACGACAACAAGAGGAAAGCCGTCGTCGCGGAGCGAGAAGCAGCCGGAACAGCGGCGAAGAAATTGAACCCGTCGACGAAGAAAAGGAAGAAAGATAGCGGCGTGGATACCACCGCGGTGGGGACGAAAGATTCGAAATTAGATCCCAGCAAACTCGTACCGCCGGAGTTTCAACAAAGACAACTCACTCCGGAGGAGAGAAAAGAACGCCGCGACAAATTTTGGGTATTCCTGGAAACCATCAAAGTCAAACCTCCGAAAGAGAGCTCAGTATTGGTCAAGGAGGCGATACCTTCGCATAAGTTATACCAGTCGTTCTGCTTTGCCACCGGGCGCATCGCTCGCGAGGCGTTCAATCCTACTGATGCTGCTGCTACTCGTAAACAAGGCTTCGCGAAAGTGACTTTGTCCTCCTCTCGCCAGTACGAAGACGAAGACGAGGGGGCGGCTTCGTTAGCGAGAAGAGTTCGATTGGTGCCCATGTCCCAATCCCTTCGAATCGCCGTTCGCGCGTTGAAATAAATGAGAAAGAAGAAGGAGTGCTGCTGCTGCTTTGTTGTTGTTGTGATACTCATCATCGTGCTCTCGTATCGTAACCCATCATCTAAAAATCGTAAATCAACGCACACACATCAAAAAACACCAAAATCTTGTAAAAATTTTGAATTTTTCGAAGGTGTCTTTCGCCCCTTTGTTTTGTTTTGTTTTGCTGAAGGGCTTTTTCGAAAAACTTTTCATCGTCTTCTTCTTCTTTTACAACACAACTTTTACAACGACACAACATCTCACATATTTTAGAATATATAATACTATATAATAAAGAACAATACACTAATGATGTCTTTTTCTTCTTCTTCCTTGTCGTCTTCTTCCTTGTCGTCTTCTTTTTTGGTGGTGGCAGCAAGCCGCCGGAAAAGCAGAACTCAATCACCATCGTCATCTCAGTTGTTTTTAAAAAAGACGGCGACGACGACGATGAGAAGAAGAAGAAGAAGAACTTCTTGGGAAAGATCGTCATCTTTGATCGTATCATCGGCGAAACCGAGAGCTTTGATTTCGGTTTCCGATAAAACGAACTTGGACAAGTTAGCTTCCGGTTTAGTCGCTCTCGGTTTTGAAGTCATCTCCACCGGTGGCTCCGCCAAGTTTATTCAAGACAAGAACATTCCGGTGACTTCGGTGGACTCGGTGACTTCGTTTCCGGAGATGTTGGACGGAAGAGTGAAAACGTTACACCCGGGGATTCACGGCGGAATTTTAGCGAGAAGAGAGAATGAAACGCACATGAAGCAGATTTCAGAACACAACATCGATTTAATCGACGTCGTCGTCGTGAACTTGTATCCGTTTCGAGAGACGGTTTTAGGCGGGAAGGCGTTTGAGGAGTGCGTGGAGAACATCGACATCGGTGGACCGGCTATGATCCGAGCAGCGGCAAAGAACCATCCGCACGTGAGCGTTGTCGTCGATCCGAACGATTACGATGAGTTGTTGGAGAACTTGAAGAAGGATGGTTCCAATTTGGATTTCAAAAAGTTGCTCGCGTGGAAGGCGTTCCAACACTGCGCTTCCTACGACGCCTCGGTGGCGGAGTATTTGTGGCAAGAAGATTCCATCGGCCACGGCAAACCTGCTCCAGAGAAGACGGTTTCTATGACTTTGTTGAACGAGTTGAGATATGGGGAAAATCCGCACCAACCGGCGGCGGTGTATTCGGACAGCACGTTGGCCGAGTCATCGGGTACCGGCGTCGCTCGATCCATCGTGCACCACGGTAAAGAGATGTCGTACAACAACTACTTGGATGCGGAAGCGGCGTATTCATGCGCTTGCGATTACCCGTCCTCGGACAGAACGTGCGTCATCGTCAAGCACACGAATCCGTGTGGTATTGCCTCGGAATCTGCCACCGGCGGTGACTTGTTGGAGGCGTACCGATTAGCCGTTCGAGCCGATCCAATCTCCGCTTTTGGCGGCATCGTCGCTTTCAATTGCACGGTGGACGAAGAAATGGCCCGAGAAATTCGCGAATTTCGCTCACCGACCGATGATGAAACGAGAATGTTTTACGAAATTGTCATCGCTCCGTCGTACACGGAAAAAGGCTTGGAAGTTTTGAAAGGAAAATCGAAAGCGTTGAGAATTTTAGAGACGAAACCGAGAGCGGCGGACGCGCCGATGGGTTTGCGCCAAGTCGGCGGTGGATGGTTGAGCCAAGAACCAGACTCGTTAGTCCCGGAAGACATTGAATTCACATCTGTCTCTGCGACCAAGCCGACTGAAGACCAATTAGAAGCCTTGCGATTCGCGTGGAGAGCTGTGAAACACGTCAAATCCAACGCCATCACCGTCGCCAAGAAGGGCAAATTGTTAGGCATGGGTTCTGGTCAACCGAACAGAGTAAACTCCGTCCGCATCGCGTTAGAAAAAGCTGGAGACGACGTCGAAGGTTCCGTCTTAGCTTCCGACGCGTTCTTTCCGTTTGCTTGGGGTGATTCCGTCGAGAAAGCGTGCCAAGCCGGCGTCAAAGCCATCGCTCATCCGGGCGGATCTATGAGAGACCAAGACGCCATCGATTGTTGCGACAAGTATGGCGTCGCCTTGGTCACCACCGGTGTCAGACACTTTAGACATTAATATTATAACGATTAGCTTGTTTAATTGACGTACCTACCTCCGATGATGATAGTATAATAATACTACCATATTAATACATTTATTTTGAAGAAATATGAAAGAAAAGGGGGTGTATCTCAATATCAAAAAGAGGGGAAAAAGAACTTTTTTCACTGTGGGCACCCCCACAAATCGTCATTTTTTAGAGGAACAACTTTTAACGACACCATTTTTATAACTTACTTTGAGTACTTACTTTTAGTCCTCTTAAGTCATACGTTATTAATTCGTTTTTGTGAGAAGTCGTCGTTGAATAAAAGTAGACCACAAAAGTAGATCAGCAGAGAGAGGAGCGTTTAGGCAGAGCAGCGTTTAGTATTATTATTATTATTATAAACTCATCATCATTAAAAAAAAAACGGGTACGAACGAACAAAACGGGAACAACAAAAAGAAAAGAAAAGAAAAAAGAATTCAAAAATGTCTCCTTCGACGACGACAACGAAAGAGGCCGCTCCGAATAGCGCGACGCATGCGGGGGCACCGCAATTAATAACGAATTCACCGTTATCTCCACCACCACCAACGACGACGAGCAGCCGATTTGCCGCGTTGCAAAGGAGAGATTCCTTGTGCAACTCAGCCGAGTTAGAAAGTGGGAACGGACGAGGAGGAGGAGGAGGAGGAGAAGCGGTAAAGGGAAGGCGAACGTCCACGGCGTCGACTTTGTTCGTAGCCACGAATCAACAACAACAACAACAACTTCCACCACGTAAACCACCGCGAACGATCGGATCTCAAGTCAAGCGCAGACGCAAATCGATTAATGAATCAGACTCGCGAGGCGCGTTTGACGCGTTGCCGAACGAGTTAGTCGAGGCTATTTTGTTGAAACTCGACGCCCCGGCTTTGGCGAGTTTGCAAGCGACGTCGAAGTATTTTAGGCACTCTGGGGTGTGCGATAGAGTGGCGAGGTTTATATTAGCGACTAGAGATGGCGAGCCTGGGTTTGATGAGAATCATAGAGGCGAAGTGAACGACGAAGAAGAGGAGGAGGAGGAGGAGGAAGAGATTTTAGACCCGCTGCAGAGGATATTGGACGACGATTCCGAGGAGGAGAATAGAAGAAGCAGGAAAAGGAAGCTGAGAACGAGGAATAACGTTAGGAGTAAAAGCATCGTGCCACCGACGGTTGGAAGCTGTCGCGTGAGACCTCAAGACTCGGCGATTGCCGTGTTACGCTTTAAAGACGTCATGGAGAGAGCGGAACGGGCATCCAGTCTCGTTTCGTTGGGATCGTTTCACACGGTTCGAATCGCGGACAGGTTTGTGCCTTGCAAGTGTCTTGATAAACGTGTTTTTTGTCGTCGTCATCAGTGCAACACTAATCATTGCCAAGTGTTCCGCGTGAGCGACGTAGAAACGTCTGGAAGAGGGTTCCACGGCCAGCTCGGAAGAGGGCAGGATATGTACAACGCGGAAGCCTCGTTCGGCAAAGTCGCCATGGGGCCGCTCAGCTTCGATGATTACGACTACGAGGATTGTTTTAACTCGTTTAATGACAATGATGAAGAGTTTGTCCAGTCCGACGATAACAATACTTCATGGTATAGGACACTTGAACCTACGACTTTCGTTCAAGTCTCCGCAGGAGGTTCGCACTGTGCGGGACTGACCAAAAATGGGACGCTGTACACGTGGGGCCTCGCCTCCTCGGGAGAGACGGGACATCACCATACACCTATTGAAGTTGCGATTCCGAGGAAAGTATTTTCGATGGCGGAGAATTTGCATCGAGTCACAAAAGTTGCATGTGGTTCTAATCACACTTTAGCCGTCACGGTCGACGGTCAGTTGTTTTCCTGCGGTCGTGGACGACACGGTCAGTTAGGATTGGGTTACTTCCACGACGGCGGTCCGTTGACGCGTTGCGACGCGTTACGTGGTATGCACGTCACTAAAGTTGCTGCTGGTGGACAGCACTCGGTTTGCATAACCGATGATGGTAGAGTGTGGTCGTGGGGAGATTGTACAAAAGGTCAGCTCGGTTTAGGGGATTTGCGATTCGCGACTAGTGCCGGATGGCACACCGGCGTGCCGTGGCCGTGCCTGGTCGAATCGCTCTGCGAAGAAAATTTATCTTCCTTCGATTTACTAGACGGTAAAGATTCAGTCGTGCAAGTGAGTTGTGGTAAAATGCACACGATGTTTGTGACGCAATCTGGCAAACTATTTGCGTGTGGTAATGGCTCCTACGGCCAGATCGCCGGCCTTGCACCCACGCTGAAAGAACAAAAAAGTAGAAACGGCACAGTGGGAGGTTACAACCAATACACGCCAAAGCAAATCCAGATTAAGCACCACGTGCGCAAACAGGATGGCACAACGTTAATGCACAGAGTTCGAGCGTGCCCGTGCGTGAACGCGAATCAACCATCGAATGGTAACGTAATTTGTAGAGTTGCTCAAGTAACGTGCGGAGGGAATCATTCGTTAGTACTCACTGGCTGTGGTGCCGTTTTTGCCACCGGTACGAACTCGTACGGTCAACTCGGGTTGGGCGACGTGGAGTCTAGGGACGTTTTTAGTCGCGTGTGGAGATTTCACGACAAGAAACTAAACGTCGTCAGTATCACAACTGGAGCACACCACTCCGCGGCAATTGTTTCCAATCAAACTGTTTTGAAAGAGACGGATTGCGAAGAACGCATATCGAACGACGAGTGGTTGGAAGCGAAAGCTTGCTCGTACGCCGCCGGAGGCAAAGGGGAATACGACAAGTTGCATACAAAATACGGGTACAAACTTTATCAGTGGGGCAGAGGCGACTGGGGTCAGTTGGGTAACGGTGAGAACCGTGGTAAATGGTTGCCGACGTTGACAAAGTCGAACGATCCATTGGCGAGACCGTCGAGAAGAGCTGATTTTTTGGGGTACGAACGATACTATGAGAGCGAAGCGGAGTTACAGAGGATAGCGAAAGAAACGGAAATTAGAAACTTTGAAAACGGCGTCAATAATGATGACGTTGAATAATAGATAAATGTTTTTTTGCAAATACATACACGTATATATTAACAAGTAAACAGATTTTTATATCACGTAAGATCAGAGCTCTTTCTTGTCGCCTCCTCGGAATCGGTTGAACGCGCCCGAGACTTTAGAGAACAAGCCGCCACCTTGTTCTTTTTTGTCACTTTTAGTGACCGGAACTTCTTGACCGGACACGTCTTCTTCGTCGCCGTCGTCCTCATCGTCGTTGTCAACAGCGCTATTAAACGCTCCGACGTCATCGCCTCCTTTTTCTTCTTCTCCTTCTCCGGAAGGCATATCGTCGCCATAATCGCCGTAGTCACCGTAGTCGCCCATGCCGCCCATGCCGCCCATGCCGCCCATTCCTCCTTCATCGTCGTCGTCGTCGTAATCGTCATCTCCACCTCCCATGCCGCCCATTCCCATCATGTCGTCTCGATTATACATCTGCATTCCCGGCATTCCCGGCATATTCTTCAACTTTCCCATCATCCTCTCCGTATCGATGTCTTTCTTCTCTTTTTTCTTAAACTCCGGCAACGGCTTTCGCGTCTTGGAAACGCTCTTGGCCTTCTTGGAGCAACTCTCCGTCTCCTCCGTGCACAACCACTCCTCGATCCCTTTCGCCGTTTTAATTCGATTCTTAAACAAAATCTCCGCTAAATCCGTATCTCTCCCTTCCATCACATCTTCGCACGCTTTCAACATCGTCTTACACGTCGTTTCGCACGACGAATACGCGTCTTCACCCATAAACTTCAAAACCAATTTGTTTCTGAAATTCACTTTCAAATCGTTTTGGACCGCCCACATGGTCTTATCGTCCGATTCGTCGCACATTGATTCCATCTCTTCGATCACGTCAACCTCGGTCAACTTCTCTCCTTTCTCTTCTCTCAAGCGCATGCCGGTTTCAAAGGCTATTTTCGAGACTTTTTGACAGACTTCGCAATGGATGAGTTTCGAATCCGATTTGACCGCTCGAAACGTCTCTTTGTTCTTCCCTCCTCCCATTCCGGGCATTCCAAACTGCGCTCGAACGACAGCAACACTTAAGAGGAAGAAGACAAAGAACGAAGAGAGAAGAAGAGAAGAGGAGGAGGAAGCAGATGATGATGATGATGATGATGTAAACATTTTTTGTTGTTTAGTAGTAACTTGAACTTTAAAATGACGACTTTTCCTTTGCTTCCTTTGCCCGCCGCCAAAAAAAAGAAGAAGAAGAAGAAGAGAATACACTGGAGAAGGTTTTTTATCAAACTTCTTTGTA